>Ga0209718_1002381_pt1 | contig 18575 bp, 15 predicted proteins | sample AD_JPNAS1_MetaG_FD_184420 | JGI IMG/M metagenome (GOLD analysis project Ga0209718, IMG submission 184420) | Active sludge microbial communities of municipal wastewater-treating anaerobic digesters from Japan - AD_JPNAS1_MetaG (SPAdes) (version 2) | ecosystem: Engineered > Bioreactor > Anaerobic... | reverse complement strand
CTATAAAAAGCAATATGAGGTGTAAAAATAACGTTGTCTTTGCTTAAAAGAATATGATTCTTCACTAATGACATCATTTCTTTAGCCGTCTCCTTGTCATAAGCCAGCTGTTTTTCTTCCATAATTAAATTTTCTCCTTCAATAACATCTAGCCCGGCGCCAGCCAGAATCTTTTTATCTAAGGCCTCAATTAAGGCCTCAGTTTCGACAATACCGCCCCGCGCCGTATTAATTAGTAAAGCGCCTTTTTTAATTAAATAAATATTTTGCCGATTAATTAAATGATGGGTAAATTTATTTTCTGGCACATGCAAACTAATAACGTCCGAATGTTTTAATAATTCTTCTAAAGAAACATATTTAAAGCCTAAGACATCAGCTAAAAAATCATTACGGTTCACATCATAAGCTAAGGCTTTCATATCAAAACCCCGGGCCATCTTAATTAAGTGTAGGCCAATTTTCCCGGCACCAACTACCCCAATAGTTTTACCTCGTAAATCAAAACCCTTGAGTCCTTCAATGCGGTAATCTTCGCGGGTAGTTCGTAAGTAAGATTTATGAATGTTGCGTGACAGCGATAATATTAACGCAAAGGCATGTTCGGCTACAGTATTTTCCCCATAAGAAGGCACATTGGTCACTACAATGCCATGATGCTCGCAATAGTCTAGATCAATATGGTCAAAACCAGTCGAGCGAGTAACGATTAGCTTGAGATTAGGCATTGTAACTAAAAGCTGGGGTGTAAGCCGGGAAGTAATAAAAACCATTAGAACCTCACAGTCTTTAGCCAGTGGTGCCGTATTTTCATTTAACTGATCGCGACTAAAAAAAAGTTTATGCCCAGCTAAATGTTTAGTAAAATATTGCTTTTCTCCGGCCTGAACATCAAAAATAGCTATTTTCATAAAATAATATTATTTAATTTAATAATTATAGCAAAATTGTTAGTTTTTAGCGAACTACCAAATAAATAACCACAATAATGGCTAAAGCTAATCTGTACCAGCCAAAGGACCGAAAATTATGGCGCTCAATAAAACGAAGTAACCATTTAACACTTAACCAGGCTGTGATAAAAGCCATAACTAAGCCAATACTTAAAGCCATAATTTCTGGCCGGCCAAAGGACCACGTGCTTTTGACTAAGTCTAAGCCAGTGGCCGCTAACATAGTGGGCAAGGCTAATAAAAAACTAAATTCCACGATGGTTGACCGCTTTAAGCCTAAAGCTAATCCCCCGACAATCGTAGCCGCCGACCGAGAGATGCCCGGAATAATGGCTAGTGCCTGACATAAGCCAATAAGACAAGCCTGTTGATATGATATCTGTTCTAGTCCTCCGCTTTTTACTTTTTTCTTGTGGTAATACCTCTCAAACCATATTAAGAATAACCCTCCCAGCCCCAAGGCAGAAGCAATCAGCCAAAAACTATCCATAAACTGGCTCTTAACTAAAGGATAAGCTAGTAAACCAATAATGCCAGTAGGAATAAAAGCGGCAATTAATTTTAAGATAATTTTAGGTTGCCGATATAATGTTTTTAAATAAACTGCCAGCACGGCTAAAATAGCCCCCAATTGAATAAAAATATCAAAACTTTTGCTAAAATCAGAATTAACAATACCCAACCATTCACTAAATAAACGAAGATGAGCAGTAGAAGAAATGGGTAAAAACTCAGTAATCCCCTCTACGGCTCCTAATATTAGGGCTTGCCACCAGTCCATAAAAATAAAAATAAATATAAGACACATATATTGTAAAGCAATTTTAGCTATCCGCCAAGTTTTTGACTGGCTCGCTCAGCCTTGATACAATACCAATATAATCTAATAATTTTAATTCTATGGCTAATATTTTCCTTCATGATGAGTTTAATCCAGAAGATACCGCCATGCTCCAGGCGCTTTATTCGCGAAGCCCTGAAAGCGTAGAAAAACACACCGAGAAAGTTAAAAAAACTGGCTCAGGTAAATTCATGGAAACTTTCTACATTGGCTACGGCCATGCTAGCATTGCTGACTGTGGCAGTACTACTCTTTTTATTGAAGGTTTAAGCATTTTAGCCGACAAGGCAATTCAAGATTGGCCACTCTACTGTGGTCAGGAAACTAGCACCCGCTATACTGATATGACCAAACAGTCGATTATTGATCCATTAAACACCAAGGAATCGCAACAAATCCTTAAAAATTGGCTAGATTTCTATAAATCATCCTTAGGGCCCATGAGAGAATATTTACAACAAAGATATCCTCGTAAGGCTGGTCAAGAAGACAAAATCTATGAGCGAGCCATTAATGCTCGAGCTTTTGATATCCTTCGCTCTTTTCTGCCGGCTGGTATTACCACTCAATTAAGTTGGCATACTAATTTACGGCAAGCCTATGATAAAATTACCTGGCTTCGGGCTTACCCCCTACCCGAAGTCCAACAAATTGCTAGCAATCTTGAGCAAATTCTAAAAGAGCATTATCCTCATAGTTTCTGTCAGCCGGTGGATGAAGCGGCAGAAAATTATCGCCGCCATATTTTAACTCACAACTATTATTATAATCCTGATCAGGTAGTTAATTTTCGTTTCACCACTAACATTAAAGACCAAGATTTAGAAAAATGGTCTTATGCCCTAACTAATCGTCCGCCTAAAACTAGTTTGCCTTACTTTTTATCTGAACTAGGACAATGCACTTTTGAGTTTCTTTTAGATTATGGGTCTTTCCGCGATATTCAACGTCATCGTAATGGCACTTGTCGTATTCCCCTACTTACTTCTCAGTATGGTTTTGAACCATGGTATTTAGCAGAACTACCGTCAAAACTACATGACTCGGCTTTAAAATTAATTGATCAACAAATTAAAGCTATTGCTAATTTACCGGCTGATGAGCCAACTAAGCAGTATTATTTAGCCTTAGGCTTTCTCGTCCCCTGTAAAGTCACCTATGGCCTGCCAGCTACTGTCTATACAGCTGAACTGCGTTCAGGAACAACGGTTCATCCTACTCTTCGGGCCATAGCTCACCAGATGATCAAAGCCCTACAAGATCGCTGGCCAAAATTAAAACTTCATGCCGACCTTGCTCCCAATGTTTGGGATATCAACCGTGGCAAGCAAACTATTGAAGAAAAAACAAATTAAACAATATCTAAAATACAAAAAACACCCTCTTGGGTGTAGTGCGGAGTCGACGGGCCTCGAACCCGCGACCTCTGCCGTGACAGGGCAGCGTTCTAACCAACTGAACTACGACTCCTAAAAATGAAGGCAATAAGCACTGACAAGCTTAACACATCACCCCCTGCTCGTCAATAATTGTTATTTATTCTAAAATCTGCTAAATTTTAATAAAATCTTTATGGCTTTATCTCTTGGCATCATTGGCCTGCCCAATGTAGGAAAATCTACTCTTTTTAACGCCCTAACTAAAAAACAGGTTGATGCTGCTAATTATCCTTTCTGTACCATTAAACCTAATGTCGGAGTAGTTAAAGTCCCAGATGAGCGGGTGGCTAAACTAGCCGCTATGTCCAACTCAGCTAAACAAATTTATGCCACAATTGAATTTGTTGATATTGCTGGCCTAGTTAAAGGAGCTCATGAAGGAGAAGGGTTGGGCAATCAATTTCTTGCTAATATCCGCAATGTTGATGCTATTTGCCATGTTATTCGTAATTTTCAAGATAATAACGTAGTGCACGTGGAGGGTCGGATTGACCCCTCATCAGATAAAGAAATCATTAATTTGGAATTAATCTATGCCGATTTAGCCAGCGTTAATAAACGACTAGATAAAATAAGCAAAGAAGCCAAAAGTGGCGATAAGCTTATTAGTAAGCAAGTAGATACTCTAGAAAAAATAAAAGGCTATTTAAATGAAGGGCAAAGCTTAAAACAATGTTCTCTTACCGCCGACGAACAAGCACTAGTAAAGGAACTTAATTTACTAACTAGTAAGCCAGTCATTTATGTCATAAACAGCGACCAACCTGCTGATTTACTGCTCCACTTAGATGGACCAGCTATTGTCTTAAACGCTAAATTGGAGGCGGAAATTGCCAATCTGCCAGAAGAAGAACAAGCTGACTATATTAAAGAGCTAGGCCTACAAGACAGCGGACTGAATAAATTGATTGCTCAAGCCTATAACCTCTTAGGACTGATTACTTTTTTAACTACCGGCCGTGATGAAACGAGGGCCTGGACGGTTAAACGTAATACTCCAGCACCCCAGGCTGCCGGAGTTATTCATACCGACTTTATGAAAAACTTCATTAGAGCTGAAGTTATTAACTGGGAAGTACTACTCCGAGCCGGCAGTGAAACTAAGGCTAGAGAATTAGGCCTCATCCGTCTGGAAGGCAAAAACTACCTAGTTCAAGATGGCGATGTCTGTAATTTTCTCATCAATAACTAAACTGGCCGAAGACCAACTATGGCTCGCCAGACTAGCTGGCCGGGCCGATTATAAATCAACTGGCCGCTGGGACTATATTCCTGGGGCCACCTTTTTTTAGCTAATTCACTAAATTCTATAACCTGCCAGCCAGAAATATCTGGCTGAACATAATATTTTTTAGCGCCACTTATAAAAATGGGCCAGATCATCACTACACACCCATCTCTGGTAATAACCGAGCGCCAATCAAAAAGTGCCTGACTGTATAGTAATTCCAGCTCTTTAATAACAGCTGGGAAATTACGCGGTCCCCGGGATGGGCCTAAATAAGGTTCAGTTACAATGCGGTTAATTTTTGACGATAAAATCTGAGAAACCTTAGTAGCTTCGCCCAGTCTAAACTCGGCCGAAGTATTAACTCGCCAACGCTGAGCAAACCAAGCCCAATTATCTTGGCTATTGTTAATAGCCTGAGGCGCATTATCTATCCCTATAACCTTACTAGCTCCCAGTAAAGCTGCTTCCTGTAAAATTGTCCCGGAACCGCAAAATGGGTCAAGGAGAGTATCGCCTGGCTGCAAACCGGCTAGATTGATCATAATCTGAGCTAACTTTGGTGGGAGCATGCCAGAATAATCATCACGCGCCGGCCGGCCATAATCACGAGCCGATAGCAACTTAAACGGTTGAACGCCCATAGTAATTCCCCACTGCCAACAATCATTGCAACGCCATAAAACGATTTCTCCTCCTTTAGTTAGTAAATGATTCTGTTCAACAATAACGCTAGATAAAACTTTATTACGGCCAACTACCCATCGAGCTGACCGACCACTAGCCTGAAGTCTGCGTTTTATTTGAAGACCGAATGATTTGTCCAGGTTAGCAAAACTATAATTAGAAAAGCCAAAATTAATTTTACCGCCACCTTGAATTAATGATAATAAATAGTCAGCTAAATCCAGAGCTGCAGCTTCATCTAGTCTCTTAAATTGCCCTATTATTTTCCCAAACTTAATTGTACCCCCTAAACTCTCTAATAAATTAGCCGCAAGCTCACCTTCGCAGTTAAGGGTTACTACTGCATCATTAACTATCTGCCAGTTACCAGCAATTTTGACCGAAAGCTCAGACAAAGATAGAGCTGGATGATTGCCTAAAATAAAAAAATAATTCATATTAGCTAAACTAACACAAAATCTTTAGCCTTGCAATTTATTTATCTCTATGCTATATTTTAGCTACAAAAGACAAAATAATTTTATTTGCCTTTTCCAGATTTAAACCATAGGTTTAAATGATATCTTCCTAGAAAGATATCAAGGGCAGGAAAATTGAGCACCCCTCGGCTCATTATACCTATGGTTGAGGGTTTTTTATTTATTAACATTTAATCAAATTATGGCTAAAAACAAAAGTTCTCAGTTGCCCCGCTATGAATTACTCTATGTTGTGTCTAATAAATTCACCGGTGAAGAAACTGAACCAATTGCCCAAAAAGTAGAAGACCTTATTACTACTAATGACGGCAATATTGTCTACCGCGAAAACTGGGGCAAAAGACGTATGTCTTACCCCATTAAAGGTTTCCAGTTTGGCTATTATCGTCTGCTGGAATTTGATTTGCCAGCTGATAAAATTCAAGAAATAAACCGCTATCTGCGGCTCTCTAACGATATTTTAAGACACCAAATTATTAAACGCCAACCTCGGACAGTAGAAGAAATTTTAGCCGCTAAAGAAGAAATTGCTAAAAGAGAAGCTAAAATTAAAGATGGAGAAGCCAGTGTTAACCAAAAAGAGAAACCCGGAGCATCGGCTGAGCCTGGCTCAGACAAGATTCAAAATACTAGTACGGCGGAGAAAACAATAGCGGCATAAATCTAATTTTAATTATTTAACATACGCCTATGGACTTAAACAAAGTAATGATTATCGGCAACCTCACCCGCGACCCTGAAATTCGCACCACCCCTAATGGACAGCCAGTGGCCTCATTTACTGTGGTCACCAATTTAGTGTGGACGGACCAAACTGGCCAGCGCCAAGAAAAAGCTGAGTTTCATAATGTGGTAGCCTGGCGAAGACTAGCCGATATCTGCCGCCAATATCTCCACAAGGGCTCTAAAGTATATGTGGAGGGACGGTTACAAACCCGTGACTGGGTAGCGCAAGACAACACTAAACATTATCGGACAGAAATTATCGCGGACAATCTCATTATGCTAGATCGGGCCGGCGGATCCAGCGGACCATTTACTTCTCCCACTCAAGAAGAAGAAACTAGCGAACTGCCCACCGAATCAATTCCCGATAACTCCGAAGAGGAGATTAAGATTGAAGATATACCTTTTTAATAATTAAAATTATATGAATCATCACACTCCAGGCAAACCCTGCTATTTTTGCCAAAACAATATTAAAGATATTGACTACAAAGATACCTTTCTGCTACGCCGCTATACCAACTCTTTAGGTAAGATTTTACCTAAACGTCGCACGGGTACTTGTGACAAACATCAACGCCAATTAGCTTTAGCCATTAAACGGGCGAGAATTATGGGTCTCCTAATGTTCACTCGCCAATAAAAATTATGTTAACACTCAATGAAATTAAACCGGGCAAAGTTATAATTGTTAATGGCGAACCTTTTTCTATTATCCGCGCCGATCATCATAAAATGGGCCGAGGCGGAGCAGTGCTAAAAACCAAATTACGCAACTTAATCACTGGGGCAGTTTTAGAAAAAACCTGGCAAGGAAACGACCGAGCTGAAGAGGCTGATGTTGAAACCAGAAAGGCCACTTTTATGTATGTGGACAATCAATTTGCCAATTTTATGGATAGCGAAAATTATGAGCAGTTTGCTGTTAATCTAGAAGAACTAGGAGGTAAAGAAAAATTTCTTAAGGATGGTTTAGAGGTTAATGTTCTCTATTTCCAGGGTCGGCCAGTAACAGTAGAACTGCCTATTAAAGCAGAATATAGGGTCACCCAGGCCCCGCCAGGAGTAAAGGGTAATACTGCTGGCAATGTCATGAAACAAATTGAGCTAGAGACTGGCGCTAAAATTAATGCCCCCCTGTTTATCAATGAGGGCGATATTGTTAGAGTAAACACCGACACCGAAGAATATGTTGAAAGGATAAACGAATCTAGATAATTTACCGCTCACTTGATAATTTAATTCCTAGACAAAAAGACCCACTGTTATGGGTCTTTTTGTGTTTTTGTTTTTATTTTATTTTTTATTATTCTCCCTTAGCCGCTATATCGGCTAAAATCTGCTCCCTAATCTGACTCATCAATTCCGGATGCTCCTTTAAAAAAGCCTTGGCATTTTCTCGGCCTACACCTAATTTAATTTCACCAAAACTATATGAATTACCGGTTTTAGTAATTGTCCCTCTTTGAACCCCAGTATCTAACAAGTCTCCGGCAACAGAGATACCTTCATTGTACATGATATCAAATTCACAACTCTTAAAAGGAGCGGCTACTTTATTTTTTACAATCTTACATCTAACCCGATTGCCAATCATTTTATCACCCTGCTTAATCTGAGTAATCTTCCGGATATCAATCCGCACTGAGGCATAAAACTTTAAAGCCGTACCACCAGTGGTGGTCTCAGGGTTGCCAAACATAACACCAATTTTCATCCTGAGCTGATTAATAAAAATAACAATAGTCTTGGATTTAGAAATAACTCCCGTCAGTTTGCGCAAAGCTTGACTCATAAGCCGGGCTTGCGAACCCATTTGAAGATCACCCATATCTCCTTCAATTTCCTTTTTAGGCACTAAGGCAGCAACACTATCAACAACCACTACATCAACCGCATTAGAGCGAACCAGGGTTTCTAAAATCTCTAAAGCCTGTTCACCAGTATCTGGTTGACTAATTAACATTTCGTCTATATTTACCCCAATTTTTTTAGCATATTCTGGATCTAGAGCATGCTCAGCATCAATAAAAGCAGCAATACCCCCCTGTTTTTGCACTTCAGCAATAATATGCTGAGCTAGAGTAGTCTTACCGCTAGACTCTGGGCCATAAATTTCAATAACCCGACCCCGCGGTACCCCACCGACCCCCAAGGCCAAATCTAATGAGAGGCAACCGCTAGAGACAGCATCTACATTAGTGTTCTGCGCCTCACCAAATTTCATAATTGCCCCCTCGCCATACATTTGGCGAATTTGATGAATAGCTGCTTCAGCAGCTTTTTCTTTGTCAGACAAATCTCCGCTGTTTACTTCTACTGGATCTTTGTCTTTCTTAATTTTTTTGTCATTAGTCATAGAAAAAATTAAAAAATAAACGGGGGAATTATTAAATTATTGTAGCACAAAATAAAATTTTGGTTAAATAACATCAAACCTAAATTATACTTACTCAAAATAATTTAACAAATGCCCAGTCATTACATAACAATTAGCGCCACGAGCATAATTACGCCAAGCCAAAATTAATTGATGCCAACTAAAATAGTTAACAGCTCCTAATGACTGCTGGGTCAAAGACTTAAAACGACGAGAGAATCTATGATATGTCTTATTTTTAGGCCGATGATAATCAAAAAAATGGCGATAACCAAGAAAAGTTAAACCATTTTGGGATTTAATAATATGAGTTTTATTTGGATGGAAAGTTAAACAAAAATTTTGAGATAAAAAATCAGCAGCTGCCAACCAAACTTGGCGTAAATTATGTTTATCATTACTTAATATAATAAAATCATCCATATAACGAAGATATAATTTTTGGCCAAGCTCTCTTTTAATAAAATGGTCAAATCTATTTAGATAGATATTGGCAAATAACTGGCTAGTCAAATTCCCGATGGGTAAACCACGGCCTTTGTTTAGATTGTCCGCCCAATAAGAGCTAATAACTAGGCTCAATAGATCAAGAAGCTGCTGATCACCAATAACTCGCTTAATCTCAGTTAATAAAATATCATGGTCAATCATGGCAAAATAATGATAGATATCTCCTTGTAAGATCCAGGTTGGACGAAAATGAAATAACCAGCTATCTAAACGTTGTACCGCCATCTTATTGCCGTGTCCGCGACGGCAGGCATAACTATCATAGATAAAACGCCGATCAAAGATAGGTTCAATTACCTGACAAATAGCATGATGGACAATTCGATCAGTAAAAGGAGCAATGCTTATAAGGCGCTGCTTTGGTTCATAAATCATTTTCTGGCGGTAAGGTCCGAAAGAATATTCACTTTTAGCCAAGGAGGCCTGAAGATGATACAAATTTTCCTCCAGATTGGCTGTAAATTGCAATATCTCTGGCCGATAACGCCGACCCTTAGCTGCTTCTTTATAAGCTAAATATAAATTATCCCAAGCAATCACTTGAGAATAAAGATGGCTATTTAAATGCATAGATAACCGCTCAACCCTTCTCGGCAGGGTTCATAGAGGAGAACGATGCCGAGAAGGTCAAAGCTTTATTTTGCCTTAAAGTAGGCTGGGGAAATAGACTGGGGTCTTGGAGTTCGCTAATTATCTATAGGATAATTACTCTGACTCAGACCACTGGCTACCGCGCGCAGCGAAACCCAATGTTCGAATTCGTGTTAGACGTCCCATTGTTCAAATTCAAAGCTAGGACACCAGCGTTCGTCCCATTGTTCCAGTTGCCGCCACGGAGAAAAACAAATCTATCTATTACCCCTCCATTCTAAAAAAAGAACGGCTAAGAAAATTTACGCCGCCATCCAACTAACAAGCGGCCAATTTCTGTCATTTGCCTTGCAGCAAATTCATATTGAGACCCAGTAAATAAACTGTAATCCTTGGACAAACGAACTAAAACTTTAATAATTTCCTGTTGGACTAAACAATCATTAATTGTTGTACTTTTATCTGTTCTGTAATTAGCCACTATAATATTACGAAGCAATAACATTGATTCCTGTTGTAACTGCTGACCTAAACTATATTTATGGGCTCGACTAAATCTCTCCACCGCGGACTTAAGCCAAAGCAACCAATCATAAGTTTTTTGATAAACTACTAATTCTTCTACCATAATATCTCATTTTTAAAAATTTTTAAATCCAGATTTTAGATTAAAGAAGCGGCGCGGAAATTCGCGCCGCTGACCCCTGGCTACCGCGCGCAGCGAAACCCAATAGCCGAATTCGTGTCAGACGTCCCAACGCCCAAAGACAAAGCTAGGACACCAGCGTACGTCCCAAAAGGCCAGAAGCCGCCACGGAGAAAAACATAAGTATTCGAGTTATTAGGAGCGCCGCTAGAATAGATTCGGCCATAACCTTGGTTTGCATTCCAGGAAGGATTTAAAGGTAAAAGACGTTCCGGAGAAAAAGTGCCATAAGAGACAAGGTTGGTATATTCATACCAGTCAAAGTCAGAAGGATTAGCCACGCCCCTAGGTTCGTCTTTACCTAAGATAGTAGCATCAGTCCATTCCCAGACATTGCCAGCTATATCCCAGATAACTTCACCATTAGAAAGAGTCAGGGTACGCTGGTTAATACCGCTAAGAGGGTTGGTGCCATCCATAGCTGCGCTTCCATTACTATTACCTCGAGGGATATAGCCAGAACCTATCTGGCCTGAAGACCAATTAGTAGGTTGCAACTCAATATTACGGACTATGGTTAGCCATTCATCTTCAGTTACAAGGTGAGCGCCAATAGATTGACATTCATTTTTAGCATTAGGTTGGGTAATATTAACCCAGGGGGTGCCACCAGGTCTAGATTCTGGTTCATAACTAGCACTATATGTTTGGTTGCCCTTGTCTTGACCTTTTATCTTAGCTTCATACTGCATTACACAAAAGGTGCGGGTATTATATAAAGTATTGCCTGGTACTTTAACCCAGTTGGAGGGACAATCATCAGTATTGGTTTCTTCCTCATAGATTAGTTCATAGTGTTGAGGATTAACTACAGTAGAGTAAAGATAATGTTTATTATTTTTAGGATCATCAGGTATTTTAGCAATATAGGTATTAAGGCCACAGGTAGAAGTAATACCTAGATCACTAAGACAAAGACCACCAATTATTCCAGTAGAGGTGGGAGCTGGGGGATAGGCACCAAAATCATTATAATACATCTCTAGAGCTAAAGAGAGATTGTGGATATCACTTAAACGACGAGAGTCACGAGCTTTAGAACGAGCACTATTAAAAGCCACAACAGAAAGAGTAGATAGTATACCAACAATGGCAATAACTACGAGAAGTTCAATTAAAGTAAAGGCCTTATTAGGATGATGAGGTAATTGTTGCTGAGAGATATTAGATTGGGAAGAATAACTAATCATGAATTATTAACTATTTATATAGACTACTAATAGTATAACATAATAATTAACCTTATGGGATATTATAACAAATATAAGGGGGGGGGACAAGTAAAATTGTTAACCAATAATTTCTTCAATACGGCGGAGATGGGAACTATCTGCCTGCCAATAGTCATAGACGCTAGTTAGGCCATGGCTGCCCCCTTCAAAACGATGAAAATCAGAGCCAGCAGTAATAATCATATCATTTCTTTCAGCTAAATCTTGGAGATAAAAAATAGCTCCCAGGCTATGGTGCGGCGATAATACCTCTAGACCTTCTACTCCTAAAGATTTTAATTGAGCTACTAACTTAGCTGTTACTACCCTCCCCTTAGCAGGGTGACAAAATACTAATTGTCCGCCTAATTTTTTCTTTAAATTAACAACTTTCTCTAAATTAATAGTGCTTGGCCTTAACTTGCCTACCTTTTTATTATTAAAAAGCAAGGCGATGGCGTCTTCTTCTCTAAAAAATGGACTGTTTAATTCTTTAGCAATAATTTCTCGATTACCTGGCAAACTTAAAATAGCGTCTAGCAAGCCATTGGTTGGCACATAATTACTAAATTGATCAAGCACTGCTTCGCTGCCGGCCACTAATACTTTAGCTTCAACCAATTTAAGAAGATGCCACCTTAAACGGGCCAGCCAATGCCTTTGAGTGTTTTCCATCAATTCATTAAACTCTTGACTATCCAAGGGCAAATTATACCACAAGATATTTATTTGTTGATTATTCAATCTGGTATAAATTTCTATCCCCGATACTACTTTTATTCCTAGCCTGTTACAGGCGGTATAGAACTCAGGATAGCCAGCTGTGGTGTTATGGTCCGTCAGCGAGGCTATTTTCACTCCTTCACGGGCTAAAAAATTAGCCACCTCGGTGGGCGACAAATATCCATCGGAACATGTAGAATGAATTTGTAAGTCAATGATCATAAATATAATAAATTAATTTCTATCTCCCCTAGTAGCCCTTCGGCCCGCTCTGGCTCAGGACCAGATTTAGTAACAAAATAAATGGCTGTCCGAAAGGCGGTAAAATAATAATATAATCTAAAACGTTCTAACCAATTTTCTGGCAAATTATTTCCCATAGCTTGACTATACGCTGAAAGGAATTTATCTTGAGCCTGATGCCAATATGATTCATCATTAATTTGGCCCAGACCCATAAAAATTAACTGCTGACTAAATGACCCAATGTCTCTTAAGGGGTCGCCTAAACAAAGATCAGACCAATCAATAATAGCTACCCCCCTGTCAGTAATAATAATATTTTCAGGGTGGACGTCGCCATGAATTATTGCTAGTTTGTCCGGTGTCGGCCAAAGCCTGCTTTCCCAGGCCTCTAAATAGTCATAAATCCTGACAAATCGTTCATAATGTTGAGGTGTGTTCCGTTGAATCCTCTCTAAGGCTCGCTCCCGTCCTGGTGTTATTTGACCAATCTTTCATGGCAAAATAATGATAGATATCTCCTTGTAAGATCCAGGTTGGACGAAAATGAAATAACCAGCTATCTAAACGTTGTACCGCCATCTTATTGCCGTGTCCGCGACGGCAGGCATAACTATCATAGATAAAACGCCGATCAAAGATAGGTTCAATTACCTGACAAATAGCATGATGGACAATTCGATCAGTAAAAGGAGCAATGCTTATAAGGCGCTGCTTTGGTTCATAAATCATTTTCTGGCGGTAAGGTCCGAAAGAATATTCACTTTTAGCCAAGGAGGCCTGAAGATGATACAAATTTTCCTCCAGATTGGCTGTAAATTGCAATATCTCTGGCCGATAACGCCGACCCTTAGCTGCTTCTTTATAAGCTAAATATAAATTATCCCAAGCAATCACTTGAGAATAAAGATGGCTATTTAAATGCATAGATAACCGCTCAACCCTTCTCGGCAGGGTTCATAGAGGAGAACGATGCCGAGAAGGTCAAAGCTTTATTTTGCCTTAAAGTAGGCTGGGGAAATAGACTGGGGTCTTGGAGTTCGCTAATTATCTATAGGATAATTACTCTGACTCAGACCACTGGCTACCGCGCGCAGCGAAACCCAATGTTCGAATTCGTGTTAGACGTCCCATTGTTCAAATTCAAAGCTAGGACACCAGCGTTCGTCCCATTGTTCCAGTTGCCGCCACGGAGAAAAACAAATCTATCTATTACCCCTCCATTCTAAAAAAAGAACGGCTAAGAAAATTTACGCCGCCATCCAACTAACAAGCGGCCAATTTCTGTCATTTGCCTTGCAGCAAATTCATATTGAGACCCAGTAAATAAACTGTAATCCTTGGACAAACGAACTAAAACTTTAATAATTTCCTGTTGGACTAAACAATCATTAATTGTTGTACTTTTATCTGTTCTGTAATTAGCCACTATAATATTACGAAGCAATAACATTGATTCCTGTTGTAACTGCTGACCTAAACTATATTTATGGGCTCGACTAAATCTCTCCACCGCGGACTTAAGCCAAAGCAACCAATCATAAGTTTTTTGATAAACTACTAATTCTTCTACCATAATATCTCATTTTTAAAAATTTTTAAATCCAGATTTTAGATTAAAGAAGCGGCGCGGAAATTCGCGCCGCTGACCCCTGGCTACCGCGCGCAGCGAAACCCAATAGCCGAATTCGTGTCAGACGTCCCAACGCCCAAAGACAAAGCTAGGACACCAGCGTACGTCCCAAAAGGCCAGAAGCCGCCACGGAGAAAAACATAAGTATTCGAGTTATTAGGAGCGCCGCTAGAATAGATTCGGCCATAACCTTGGTTTGCATTCCAGGAAGGATTTAAAGGTAAAAGACGTTCCGGAGAAAAAGTGCCATAAGAGACAAGGTTGGTATATTCATACCAGTCAAAGTCAGAAGGATTAGCCACGCCCCTAGGTTCGTCTTTACCTAAGATAGTAGCATCAGTCCATTCCCAGACATTGCCAGCTATATCCCAGATAACTTCACCATTAGAAAGAGTCAGGGTACGCTGGTTAATACCGCTAAGAGGGTTGGTGCCATCCATAGCTGCGCTTCCATTACTATTACCTCGAGGGATATAGCCAGAACCTATCTGGCCTGAAGACCAATTAGTAGGTTGCAACTCAATATTACGGACTATGGTTAGCCATTCATCTTCAGTTACAAGGTGAGCGCCAATAGATTGACATTCATTTTTAGCATTAGGTTGGGTAATATTAACCCAGGGGGTGCCACCAGGTCTAGATTCTGGTTCATAACTAGCACTATATGTTTGGTTGCCCTTGTCTTGACCTTTTATCTTAGCTTCATACTGCATTACACAAAAGGTGCGGGTATTATATAAAGTATTGCCTGGTACTTTAACCCAGTTGGAGGGACAATCATCAGTATTGGTTTCTTCCTCATAGATTAGTTCATAGTGTTGAGGATTAACTACAGTAGAGTAAAGATAATGTTTATTATTTTTAGGATCATCAGGTATTTTAGCAATATAGGTATTAAGGCCACAGGTAGAAGTAATACCTAGATCACTAAGACAAAGACCACCAATTATTCCAGTAGAGGTGGGAGCTGGGGGATAGGCACCAAAATCATTATAATACATCTCTAGAGCTAAAGAGAGATTGTGGATATCACTTAAACGACGAGAGTCACGAGCTTTAGAACGAGCACTATTAAAAGCCACAACAGAAAGAGTAGATAGTATACCAACAATGGCAATAACTACGAGAAGTTCAATTAAAGTAAAGGCCTTATTAGGATGATGAGGTAATTGTTGCTGAGAGATATTAGATTGGGAAGAATAACTAATCATGAATTATTAACTATTTATATAGACTACTAATAGTATAACATAATAATTAACCTTATGGGATATTATAACAAATATAAGGGGGGGGGACAAGTAAAATTGTTAACCAATAATTTCTTCAATACGGCGGAGATGGGAACTATCTGCCTGCCAATAGTCATAGACGCTAGTTAGGCCATGGCTGCCCCCTTCAAAACGATGAAAATCAGAGCCAGCAGTAATAATCATATCATTTCTTTCAGCTAAATCTTGGAGATAAAAAATAGCTCCCAGGCTATGGTGCGGCGATAATACCTCTAGACCTTCTACTCCTAAAGATTTTAATTGAGCTACTAACTTAGCTGTTACTACCCTCCCCTTAGCAGGGTGACAAAATACTAATTGTCCGCCTAATTTTTTCTTTAAATTAACAACTTTCTCTAAATTAATAGTGCTTGGCCTTAACTTGCCTACCTTTTTATTATTAAAAAGCAAGGCGATGGCGTCTTCTTCTCTAAAAAATGGACTGTTTAATTCTTTAGCAATAATTTCTCGATTACCTGGCAAACTTAAAATAGCGTCTAGCAAGCCATTGGTTGGCACATAATTACTAAATTGATCAAGCACTGCTTCGCTGCCGGCCACTAATACTTTAGCTTCAACCAATTTAAGAAGATGCCACCTTAAACGGGCCAGCCAATGCCTTTGAGTGTTTTCCATCAATTCATTAAACTCTTGACTATCCAAGGGCAAATTATACCACAAGATATTTATTTGTTGATTATTCAATCTGGTATAAATTTCTATCCCCGATACTACTTTTATTCCTAGCCTGTTACAGGCGGTATAGAACTCAGGATAGCCAGCTGTGGTGTTATGGTCCGTCAGCGAGGCTATTTTCACTCCTTCACGGGCTAAAAAATTAGCCACCTCGGTGGGCGACAAATATCCATCGGAACATGTAGAATGAATTTGTAAGTCAATGATCATAAATATAATAAATTAATTTCTATCTCCCCTAGTAGCCCTTCGGCCCGCTCTGGCTCAGGACCAGATTTAGTAACAAAATAAATGGCTGTCCGAAAGGCGGTAAAATAATAATATAATCTAAAACGTTCTAACCAATTTTCTGGCAAATTATTTCCCATAGCTTGACTATACGCTGAAAGGAATTTATCTTGAGCCTGATGCCAATATGATTCATCATTAATTTGGCCCAGACCCATAAAAATTAACTGCTGACTAAATGACCCAATGTCTCTTAAGGGGTCGCCTAAACAAAGATCAGACCAATCAATAATAGCTACCCCCCTGTCAGTAATAATAATATTTTCAGGGTGGACGTCGCCATGAATTATTGCTAGTTTGTCCGGTGTCGGCCAAAGCCTGCTTTCCCAGGCCTCTAAATAGTCATAAATCCTGACAAATCGTTCATAATGTTGAGGTGTGTTCCGTTGAATCCTCTCTAAGGCTCGCTCCCGTCCTGGTGTTATTTGACCAATCTTTTGAATCCGACTTTCTGGCTGCTCATTAAAGCCCAAAGTGAGAGTGTGCAGTCTAGCTAACCACTGGGCTATGGGGGTGAGCTGATTACTAATTTCTTCCCGGGAGTGCGTAGTAAAATATTGACACAAATTATCTCCCGGCAAGCCCAAATAAAACATCGCTCCGTATTGAGAGTCATAAAACAAGGGTCTATTAGTTAAAAATTGTCCTCCGGGAATATTCTGGCGCCAAATAAATTCCAGGTTCTCCATTGCTTGTCGCCGCGAGTCATTACTATGAGCTGAACAATATACTATGGCCTGATGTTCTAACCCACTATTTACATAAGAAACGAAGTAAGCTGCCACAATACTATAATAATCATGAATAATATTCTCTTTAATGATTTGAATATCGTGTACCACAATATTAGACCAGCAGAACTCTGATGTAGATAAACGTTCGTTCAAAAGCTGACTAACATGATGAGGATTGAAAAGATCTTCTATTTCTGCCATATATTTTTATTTAGACTCTGGCCACCTGCGCCAATGCTCTCGCCAAATCTTGGCTTGCAGACCGCAAAACATTTTATCTGCTTCCAGCTTCCATGGCTGACTGCGGGGGTCCATAATAGAACGAACACTTTTAGTTAATTGCTCAGCTCCTCGAATAATTTCTTCTGGATTCCAAGCCCGTCCGCCAAATAAAGCAAAATCACGATTACTGGCCCACCACCAGGCACAACTAGCCAAACCCCAGTGTAAATGCCGCGATACCCATTCTTGGTTGCTATCACCCTTAAAATGAATGGCCGCCCGTTGAGCTAAATTGGCAAGAGACCATAACCTCTGCTGGATTTTATTACTCCGGTCATCCCAAATAGCATAAGGCTCTTTAGCTTTCAGTTCGGATGGCCAACTTTCCCAGGAGGCTGACACAATATTGGCTATGGGGTGAGGGCTGATGGCCATTGCTTCAGAAACCGTGAGTTTCTTAATAGAATGATCTGCTAAACATTTCTCTAAATTCCCGCGAATATCTAAATGCCTAAGCCCATATAACTCTCCATCAGTGGCTGTTAGTAAAGTTTCCGGACAATTAGCTTTAGTGGCTAACGCCTCAGGTGGATATTTTTTAGACCACTCTCTTTGCCGAACCGCCACCATCATTCCTGATCCCCCATCTTGATAAAATAACTGCTTAGGCTGGTTTAATGTCCCACCAATATGAATTTCATCCACTACTGCATAACTGTAACCTCTACTGGCTAGCCAAACTAAAAGTTCAGGAGAATAAGCAAGCTCAGGGGCAAAAAACCCTGAAGGACGGTTAATCTTAAATACTCTAGCTAGTATTTTTTCTTGAGCCGCCACCTGGCAAGCAACTTCCTCTGTTGTTATTTTAGGAAGTAGAGCATGCCAATAGGCTGAACCTAAGAGTTCAACTTGCCCGCGCGCCACTAATTTCTGCCAATCAGCAATTAATTTCTCTTGGTCTAAATTTAATAATTGCTCAAGTAAACAGCCGCCAAAATTAAGGGTTATTTTAGC
>Ga0209718_1002366_pt1 | contig 18723 bp, 15 predicted proteins | sample AD_JPNAS1_MetaG_FD_184420 | JGI IMG/M metagenome (GOLD analysis project Ga0209718, IMG submission 184420) | Active sludge microbial communities of municipal wastewater-treating anaerobic digesters from Japan - AD_JPNAS1_MetaG (SPAdes) (version 2) | ecosystem: Engineered > Bioreactor > Anaerobic... | reverse complement strand
TAAGCGATACCGATCCCGATTTCGATACCGATTCCGATGGAATGAAACCTTGACCCCCATCCCCCGAAACCCTGAAACCCCGAAACCCTGAAACCCCGAAACCTGAAACCCCGAAACCCTGAAACCTGAAACCCCGAAACCCTGAAACCCCGAAACCAAGCCCCTATGCTCGCCCGACAAGCTGTCCTTTCAACCATCCGCATGGTGCGCGAGGAAAACCTCGACGTGCGCACCGTCACGCTCGGCATCAACCTGAATGTCTGCGCCAATCCCGATCCTGACCGCCTCGTCGAGGCGGTTTACGCGCGCATCGTCGACAAGGCCGGCAGCCTTGTGCGTTTCTGCGATGAGGTCAGCGACAAGTACGGCCTGCCGATCGTCAACAAGCGCATCGCCGTCTCGCCCGCCAGCCAGCTGCTGGAGGGTCACAGCGTCGAGACCGCCGTGCGCCTCTGCCAGGCGCTCGACGCCGCTGCAGAGAAGGTCGAGATCGACCTGCTGGGCGGCTTCACCGCGCTGGTGCAGCGCGGCATCACGCCGGGCGAACGCACTTTGATCGAGTCGCTGCCGCAGGCATTGGCCGCCACGCACCGCGTCTGCTCTTCCTTTAACGTGGGCACCACCAAAGCCGGCATCCATGTTGACGCGGTGAACCTGATCGCGCGCAAGCTGATCGAAACCGCCGAGATGACGCGCGCGACGCGCGGCTTCGGCTGCGCCAAGGTCGTGGTTTTCGCCAACATGCCGGAGGACAACCCCTTCATGGCGGGCGCAATGCTCGGAGCGGGCCAGCCGGAGTGCGTCATCAATGTCGGCGTCAGCGGCCCCGGCGTGGTCAAGCGCGCGGTCGACCGCCTGGTGCAGCACGATCCCGCCGCGACGTTGGACGAGATCGCCGAGGAGATCAAGCACACGGCGTTTCGCGTGACGCGCACGGGCGAGTTGATCGGACACGAGGTGGCCGACCGTCTGGGCGTCCCGTTCGGCGTGGTCGATCTCTCGCTCGCGCCGACACCGCGCGTGGGCGACTCGGTCGGCGAGATTTACCAGAGCATGGGCATAAGCCGCATCGGTGCGCCGGGCACCACCGCCGCCGTGATGCTGCTCAATGACGCGGTCAAGAAGGGCGGTTCCTTCGCCTCCAGCGCAGTCGGCGGGCTCTCCGGCGCCTTCATCCCGGTGATGGAGGATCATGTGCTCTCCAAGGCGGTGGCTGACGGCACGCTGACGCTGGAGAAGCTAGAGGCGATGACGGCGGTCTGCTCGGTGGGCCTCGACATGATCCTGCTGCCGGGCAGCACCACAGCCGAGACGCTGGCCGGCATCATTCTGGACGAAGCGGCGATCGGCATCACCAACCGCAAGACCACCGGCGTGCGCGTGATCCCCGTGCCGGGTGCGCAGCCCGGTGAGTTCGTGGACTTCGGCGGCCTCTTCGGCTCGGGCGTGGTCACGCAACCCGCCAGTCCGGAGGGTGCGGAAACCTTCGTCAATCGCGGCGGCCAGATTCCCGCGCCCATTCACAGCCTGAGTAACTAACCATGCCGGAAGAGCGCCAGACGCGTTTCAACCAGGCCGAGACGGTGATCCGTGTCGCGCTGGCGGTGAACGCCCTGCTGATGGTGGCCAAGCTGCTGGCAGGACGCCTAGGCCACTCCGAAGCGCTCTTTGCCGACGGTGTGGAGAGCGCCTGCGATCTGGCCATCTCGGCGGCTGCGTTGGCCACGATGCGCTTCAGCCGCCAGCCGTTCGACCGCCAGCATCCCTACGGCCACGGACGCGCCGAGAGTCTGGCGGCCTTCCTTGTCGGACTGGTGATCATCGCCACCAGCGCGCTGATCCTCTACGGCGCCGTCATCACGATCGCCTCCGGAGATATTCCTCGTCCGCGCCTCTACACTCTGGCGGTGGCGGCCGCGACCATCCTCCTCAAGGAAACGCTGGCACGAGCCACTTTCCGGCAGGCAAGGATCATCGGCAGCCCGATGCTGAACGCCCTGGCGCAGGATCACCGCAAGGACGCCCTGACCTCTATCGGCACCCTGCTGGGGTGCGGCTGCGCCTTTCTGGGATGGCGCTTCATGGACCCGTTCTTTGCCGGCTTGACCGGTCTGCTGATTGCGCATGTGGGAATCAACACCGTGCGCGGGGCGACACAAGACCTGATCGACACCGCGCTGCCTGAGGAGCGCCTCAATGCTATCAGCGCCGTCGCTGCCGCCGTTGAAGGTGTGGAGCATGTCCACGAGATCCGCGGCCGCAGCTCGGGACAGTACATTATTCTGGATCTCAAACTGGATATGGATCCTGAGATGACCGTCGCACGGTCACACGAGATCGCCACCGAAGTCAAACGCCGTATCTTCGAAGCCGACACCAGCGTGGGCGATGTCATGATCCACATCAATCCCCACGATGATCCCAATCATACGGATCTGATCAGGCTGTAGCGGCTGCCAAACGGCTCCAGACAACGCTCCAGAATACCCTGCATGTAGGCGATCAGCACTCCGTAGTTGACGATCGGCACGCCCGCGGCCTTGGCCTGATGGATGCGGTAGCGCATCTCGCGGCGGTTGAGCATGCAGCCGCCGCAGTGGATAATGAGCGCGAAACGCGACAAGTCACGCGGATAGGTCATGCCGCTGGTGTGCTCGAAGACGAGATCGCGGCCGGTATGCTGGCGCAGCCAACGCGGGATCTTGACCGTGCCGATGTCATCGCACTGCCGATGGTGCGTACAGCCTTCGGCAACCAGGATGCGGTCGCCGTCCTTTAGCGCTGCGACCGCTTGTGTGCCGCGCACCTGCTCCGCAAGATCACCCTTGTAGCGCGAGAAGAGCATCGAGAACGAAGTCAGCGGTACCTCGCGCGGGGTTTCGGCCGCGACCTTGGCGAACACCTGCGAGTCGGTGACCACCATGCGCGGCGGATGGGCGAGCGCGGCGAGTGCTGCGCGCAGTTCGACCTCGCGCGTGACCAAAGCCAGTGCGCCGGCCTCCAGAATGTCGCGCACGGTCTGTTGTTGCGGCAGGATCATGCGGCCCTTGGGCGCGGCGGCGTCGATCGGCGTGACCAGCACGACCACGTCCCCCGGATGTAGCAGGTCGCCGATCAACCGGGTGTCGCTGCCGTCGTCCGGCGCGGCCTCGGCCAGCGCCCGCTTGAGCGCCTCGATACCCGCGCGGGTGGTGGACGAGACCGCCAGCACCGGTGCCCCCCCGCTCTCCTCGGCGGCTTGGCGCAACGCATCAGGCGAAGGAGGCTGGAGGTCAGCCTTATTGAAGACCGTCAGCAGCGGAATACCCTTGGCGCGCACCAGCGTGAGGATGTCGCGCTCACACGCGCCGATCCCGGATTCCGCCTCCAGCACCAGAATCGCCACATCGGTCTTGTTAAGTACATCGCGTGTGCGTTCGATGCGTAGCACCCCCAGTGCGCCCTCGTCATCCAAGCCGGGGGTGTCAAAGATCATGACCGGACCGAGCGGCAGGAGTTCCATCGCCTTGGAGACCGGGTCGGTGGTGGTACCCTTGATTTCAGAGACGATGGCGACTTCCTGGCCGGTGAGCGCGTTGATCAGACTCGATTTGCCGACATTGCGTCGGCCAAAGAGCGCGATATGCACGCGCTCGCCTTGCGGGGTGGTGTTGAGGCTCATGGCAGATGGTAAAGAGTGTCTGGTTGAAAAGCCCCAGTGTAAATGCGCCCGCCTTGCGCCGTCAATGGTTTGTGGTTGGTCGATAGAATCGAAAGAATCGACGGAATCGAATCATTCGACTCTTTCGACTCTCCCGGTGCCGTCGCTGGCCTGAAAAAAAATCGAAAAAATCGGTACGCTTTCGTGTTGCGGTCTCGCTGCATACTGTGGTATGCTCCCCGTCACGGTAACAGTACAGCTTGCGCAGGGCATGGAGCCCGCGTCAACCGGAGTTGTTTTATGCCCAAATTCGCATATATCGCTGTGGATTCCGCGGGAAAAGAGAGCCGCGGCACAATCGAAGCCCCCAACCAGGCGCAGGCCGTCGCTAAAGTGCGCGGCATGGGTCTTTTCCCCACGGCGATCGGAGCGGCCGGCGGGTCTGAGGGGGGGGGGGCTGCCAAGCCCGCGCCCGCGCCCGCAGCCAAGAAGGCCGGCAAGAAGTCCATGGGGCAGACGAAGATCGAGATCAAACTGCCCAAGTTTCTCCGCCCCAAGGTCAAGCAGAAGGACCTCATGACGCTCACGCGCCAGCTTGCGACGTTGGTGGACGCAGGACTGCCGTTGCTGCGTGGCCTGCATGTGTTGCAGCGGCAGACCCCCCACGTGACGCTCAAGGAGGCCTTGGCCGGGATGTGCGAATCGGTGGAGAGCGGCAGCACTTTCTCGGAGTCGTTGCTGAATTATCCCAAGATCTTCGACAATCTTTATGTAAACATGGTGAGGGCCGGCGAGGCTGGCGGTGTGCTTGAGGTGGTTCTCAACCGCTTGGCCGAGTTTGCAGAAAAGGCCGAGAAGATCAAGAACAAGGTCAAGGGCGCGATGGTCTATCCGATCGTGGTCTTGGTCGCGGCCGTCGGCATCACCGGCTTCCTGTTGGTCGCGGTGATCCCGAAGTTCAAGGACATCTTTAACGATCTGCTCGAAGGCAAGCCCCTGCCGGCGATCACGCAGTTTGTGATGGACGCCAGTAACATGGTGATGAATAACGGCCTGATGGTGGTCGCGGCGATCGCGGTGATCGTGGTGCTGTTTAAGCTCTTTGCCAAGACCAAGGTCGGGCGTTACCTGTTGGATACGGCCAAGATCAACGCGCCGATGTTCGGTTCGTTGGTGCGCAGGACCGCCGTGGCGCGCATGACGCGTACGCTCGGCACGCTGCTCGCCTCGGGCGTGCCGGTGCTGCAGGCGATCAACATCGTGCGTGACACCACCGGCAACGAGGTTCTCGTGCGCGCCATGCAGAGCGTGCATGACGCCGTCAAGGAAGGTGAGAGCATGACCGCGCCGCTGGCGGCTTCCAAGGTGTTCCCCCCGATGGTGGTCTCGATGGTGGAGGTCGGAGAGGAGACCGGTGCTCTGCCGGACATGCTGATGCGTGTCGCCAATACTTATGATGATGAAGTGGACAACGCTGTGGCGGGCCTGACCTCGGTGATCGAGCCGTTGATGATCATCGTGCTGGCCGTGATCGTCGGTACGATCGTCATCGCGATGTTCATGCCGATGATCCAGATCATCAGTTCGCTCGGGTCTCAGGCGTAACGACGCCGCCCGGAGCGGCCGATTCGTGCGTGTCCGGTGCTCGAGTGCCGGACGCGCGCGCAAATCGGCCTGACTGGAGGTTAATGATGAAAATGTTTGAGCAGAAGAGAGCGTCCGGCAGGGCGCACGGGCAACGGAGCGCCTTCACCTTGATCGAGATGATGGTGGTGGTGGCGTTGATCGGTATCTTGATCGGAGGCGTGTTCCGTCTGCTCAGCGCGGCTGGCGAAGGCGCCAAGCGTGGCGAGACGATTGATCGCATGCAGCGCATTGAGAACGCCCTTTCCGGCTTCTATGCCACCTATGGCTCTTACCCGCCGGTGCTGCTGCACGGTTCGGCCGACCCCTTTGTCAAGGAAGACGAGCAAGGCAATGAAAGCAAGATCGCTGGCCTAGAGCCTGAGAACGCCAACCGCGCGGCGGCCAGCCAGCCGATGGCTTTCGAGTTCCCGCCGATAAGAGCGCTCGATGACATTATCGCCTCGGAGTATCGATCGGGCAGCGTCCATTCGCCCAATGAGAACCCCGGTGCTTTTCCACAGGAGGGAGCATGGCCCAAAGTGAAGTTGTACCGTTACGGGGTGGTCTCCTTCTTGGTCCCCCGTTATGACGCGATCGGTGATTTCGAATTCAAAAAAGTGGGGGGCAAGTACACTGCCCACGCGAGCGACAGTGACTTGGTCCCCCATGAGGATCTGTATAAGAACCACCGGATGTGGAAAGACGCCAACCCGGCAGACCAGGCTAAGGCACAGCGCGATGCCTGCGCACGCTGGCTGCCCAATCTGCGGGGCCTCATCAGGGGTGGTAAAAAATTGATGGATGTGCAGACCGGTGCCCCGCATCACGATAATGAAATGACGTTTTGCGAGAATAACAGGCCCGAGAGAGCGTATGTCACACAGGCCGGATCTAGATATTTTCTTCGGAAGATGACGATTCAGGATGCTTGGGACAACGATTTCTACTACTACTCAGCACCGCCCTATCAGAGTTATCGCCTCTGGTCGGCGGGCCCTGACGGTAATACCTTCCCTGCCAACTACCCCCTGCTGGAACTGGATGAAGCCAAGCGCAAGATCGTGGGGGGCTGGATCAGGGACGATATCGTACGCCCGTCGCGATAGTAGAGAGGATGGAGGGTCGACAAGCCAAGCCGAGGGTAACTATGAGAATGACTTCCAAAAACAAAAGACGTTGCGGATTCACGTTGGTCGAGATGCTGGTAGTGATCGGCATCCTGGGTATCCTCTCGGCGGGGCTTCTCAGTTCGTTCTCGCATGTCCGCAGGGCCGCGCTCAAGTCAGAGGCGCAGAGCCAGGTCGCGGAAGTGGCGACGGCCTTTACCCTCTATCTGCAAAAAGAGCGGGCCTGGCCGCAGACGTGGCTGGATGCCGATAAAACGGAGATGGACGAAGAGGTCTGTTGGTATTTTCAGGATGCCAAGCTGCTGGACGTCTCCACCTACATGTACGCGGGAGGCAGGGTCAAGGAGATGACTGCCGCGAACATCAACAAGCAGAGCCTCGACCGCTTCGGCATGTTGGATCCGTGGGGACGGCGTGCCTTGAGAAAAAAGAGTAACGCCTCGAAGTCGGATAGTGTGCCGGGCGGCGGCACCTTCGAGGATCACCGCATCCAGTTCCGCCTCGACAAGAACTACGACGGCTGGGTGGACCAGAGCGAAGGACTGCCCGCGAAAAGCAGCAAGGTACGCGCATCGGTCGTTGTGTGGTCGCGCGGACCGGACGGCGAGGATGATCTGGAACGTTTCGGCAAGCCCATAGACGACAGCCTGAGTTGGCCGTTCGCCCTCTACGAAAACTAAGCGTGGGAGATCAAGCATGAAGACATCGGCAAAAAAAATCACGCGGCGCGGCTTCACCATCGTCGAGTTGCTGGTGGTGATTTCGATCATGGCAATCATCGCCACACTGGCGACCGGCGCGGTGCTGAAATCAGTGCGCCAGAGCCGCATACGGCGCGTGCAAATGATGGAAAAATCGCTTGAATCCGCCATCATGAGTTACCGTGCGCTCACCGGTAAATGGCCTTGCAATTTCGGTTCCCCTGACAATGCGGGGGCCCGCGATAGAGACAGCCCTGAGTTTGCAGAAAAGAAGACCTTTGAGGGCAGGGAGAACGCTACGGTTTTCAGGAAGATCCTCGAAGAGGTCAAAAATGGGCGCGCCCTGTTGGACACATCCAGCCTCCTGACGAACGTCAGTGGCAGGCGCATGACCGTGCGCGAAGCGCTCGACCGGGGTTCGACTGATATCCCAATCGGATATGCCGACCCCAATAACCAGCAGCGATTCCTTTACTTTAAGGTGGTTTACAATTTCCAGACGGACATGGTCACCGTACACCAGTGACGTCCGGCTGATGAGGAGTGGTGCCCAAATGTGTGCGAATAGATCCATACGGGGCTTGGCCCGGATGAGAAAGAACCGCAGCGGATTCTCTCTGGTCGAGTTGTTGGCGGTGATGGCGATCGTGGCGATGCTCTCCACGTTGGCCGTCACGAGCTATTTCAGCGCGATCCGCGGTATGGCGAGCCGCTCCGCGAGCGACAACTTTTACAACGCGCTCATGATGGCCCGCCAGCGCGCCTGTATCGACGGCTGCCGCGTGAGCCTCATGATCTTCAATGAAGCCGCCAACTTCGACCCGGCGTCGGGCAAGGTCAGTGACCTTGCCGCCTCGTTCGTCGTATGCCGCGAACTGGGCCGGATTTCGTACGTCAGCGGAAGCTATTTGTTTGATGAGTTCTCGGATCTGGGCGCAATGTTCCAGGAAGGATCGGCAGGTGCATCGAGCAAGTTCGCCGGAACAATCAAACTCTACAACTTGACGGAGGGGGCTTGGTCGCTGGTCAGTCCCTTTGTGAAGCGACAGAAGGTGGGCGGCGCTAATACCGTTTTGCCTTACAGCGGCACGGAAGTTCCGATCGAGGCCTTCGCATTGGAAAAGGTGGACTCTGGCGGTGTGGCCTGGGATACCGGAGACTCGTACGGGATCGAGGTTGCACCGGTTAAAGCACTGCCCAAAGGGTTCGAGTTCGTCGAGTTGAATAATACCCTCACTTCTGATCAGGCGTTGAAAGATGTTAAGAGCATAACCTTCGAGGCGGACGGAACCGCCGTTAAGAACGCGACCTTCACGATCAAAAGTCGCGACACCAACGCCAAAGGGACAAGCTTTAGCGTTGGCAAGTCGGGTGATATCAAGGTGTCAAAAAACTGAGTGCGGAGAGGGACAACAGATGAGACATACAGCACACAGTGCCGGTTTTTCGCTGATGGAGGTCAACATGGCGGTTTTCGTCATGGCGGTCGGCATCTTGGGCATGGTGGCGCTTTTTCCGCTCGGATTGCGCGAAGGGATGCAGGCGCGTGCCGACCTCAAGCAGGCGATGTTCGCTGACCATGCGCTCAACCAGATCGTCGCGATCCTTTCGCAAACCAACATGACTTGGAGCAAGTGGCAGGACTTGGACGGATTTGAAGGTGACATCGACGCTCTGGAAAGCAAATTGCCCTCCGGACTGATGCCACAGGTGAAAGGTGGAAGCGGGGGTTCTAGTTTAGGGGCGATGATCTGGGGTAATTGGACGGTCGGCGTCGACGGCACCCCCATGCGGAGCGACCATTTCCATATCACCTGCGCCACGCCGGTCACCCTGACCCGTGTCATGCTGAGCAATCCAAATTTGGACCGCTATGACATGCCCACCGCGCGTATTCTGGGGGTCACGGTGCGTGTGACCGACACCGACGACCGTTATCCTTCTTCGAATCAAAACGAACAGAGAGCCTGGAAAACCCGTTATCCGCCCTACTATGCTGAGGTGTTGTTCAATGGGATCCCTTGATCTGCCTTGGGAAAAGAGAGTGATGAAAAACAACAACAGACACGGCTTTTCAATGATCGAGGTGATGGTGGCTGCGACCATCATGGTGGTGATCGTTATGATGCTCGGTATGCTTTTCCAGCAGACCAGCGTGGCGTGGCGCGTCGGTCTGATGCGCAGCGATGGCTATATGCAGATCCGCGCTTTTGTTGGTGCGCTCCAGCGTGATGCCAGCGCGATGATCGACGCCAACTGGATACCCCAAAGCCTGCGTTATTACAGTAATGAAAAACAGGAGTTTGAAAAACAGGAGTTTAGTGATACAGAGATCCAGTTCTACACCATGACGGGCACCTTGCGTACCAAGTCAGACGGCAGCCTAGAGGACTTCCGCGCTTTGAACTTCATCACGTATGATACTGGCGGCAGGCGGACCCAGCGTCGATTGAAGCCAGATGGAGAGTGGAGCGAGGAGGAAACCTCTAACGTCTTGTCGGTACAGGATGGTGTCGGCGAAAATCTCGACAAGCCGCAAGTCACGGCCAAAGGCTTCAGTTTCGCTTATCAGAGCGGTACGGAGTACGACATCGACGGCAATCAGGTCAGTTCCCAGAACCGTTACCCGCTCTTTCTTACGGTGGAGACCGAAGTGACGCAGCACGGGCGGTTATACGATGTCGGTGCCGAGAGTTCAGGCCCTGATAAGAGGTTCGGGTCCGGGCCTGCGGATGCGGCCTACAAAGACGACATCCGGACGTGGGTGGAGTAGGGGGCGGAGAGGCGCGAATGCAGAACGCTCAACGCTTAATGTTTTAAAGGAGAGAGACGTGGACAAGCGACGGAGAGAGGCCTTTACTTTGATGGAGATGATGGTGGTCATCGGCATGCTGGGCGTGCTGATGGGGGTCACCTTTTCCGGCATCGGCCAGGCCAAAACGCGGGCGCGCGTCGCCAAGGCCAACGCCGAGGTGCGCGAGCTGGTCAACGCCATCCTCGCCTACGAAGCTGCCGAGAAGGAGCTGGAGGCCACGGACGAACCGGTTGAAGCCAACGAGACAACGCTCCAAGCTCTGCTCGGCGACGCGGGCGGCCCTGTGTACCTGAACATGAAGTCGCGTGGCGGCGTCTTCCGTGACCCTTGGGGGCAGCCCTACCGCTTCCGTGTCGGGCTTAAGGTGGAGTCCAGCAGTGCGGAGAAGATGTCCGCGACAGTGACCTTCCCGAACCGCCACCAACATTTCAGATGGTAACCCTCTTTGCTATAGGTGACAGCATGCGAAAACGCCTCTCCCATATCCTTTTGCGCCGCGCGCCCGTGCGGCACCGCGGCTCGGCCCTGTTGATTGTGTTGGGCTTCCTGAGCTTCATGGTCATCAGTGCGGTCTCGTTCGCCATCTACATGCGTACCGAGCGTCAGGCATCATCGAACTACCGCCATGCAGTCAATGCGCGCCACATGCTCAATATCGCGCTTGCCCGCGCCATGGAGGAGGTGGACTCGGAGCTGCGGCTCAAATCCAACGACGACAATTTGAAATTCCCGGATTGGCCCGGTCGCGTGTTGGCCTCGGCTCTCCCCATCGAGGGCACGGTGAACCAAAAAGATGTTCAAGGAGGGAGCGATGTGCGCGTGCTCTCGATGGAGGCGCTGAGTTTCCTGCCGCCCGTCCTCGTCAACGACGTGCGGCGTTATGCGTGTTGGCAGCCCGTAGATGGGTCATCGCACCGGTATAGGGGTGCCAAGTGGCGCTCGTTCAGCAGTTCGGTCGTCGGTGACACCAGCACCAGCAGTAGCGCCGACGACGCCCCGGTCAATGGCCGCTACGCCTACGTCTGCGTCAATGTGTCGGACATGTTCGATGTAAACATATGCAGGGCGCAGTATCGTGACTGTGCCACCAACCGGGTCAGCCTCGGCCACCTCTTCGAGAATGATGCCGATCGCAAGGCCTTTGATGATAATGCCGCGGCTGACGGCCACTATTTTTCGTTGCAGGATTTCTACTCGGCGCGTTATAAGCGGGACAGCAGTGCTCTGAGCAGCCCGTTCCACAACTACGTCGCTCCTGGGGGGAGTCTCCAACCGTTCGAAGAACAGGAGTTGTTGAAGCAAGTCTTCATCACCGATGGTATCGCTCGCTCCGAACCGACCAATAAAGTGGCCTGTAATATCTGGCTCAATCCGCCGATTTCGGGTGCGCTTTTGAACAATCGTACACCGGTCTCCACCGATCTTAAGGTGAACGACAAGTTCTGGGAGGCATTTACCCACAGTGGGGACGGCAAAAAGCTCTTCCCGGAAGCCAACTCATCAGCGCACAGAGCGATTATGGCGGCACTGTTGAAGGATTACATCGATGCGGACAACGTGCCTTCTCTGCTCAACGCGCCCTGTCTGGAAATGGTGCCGATGATCAGCCAGATCACCATCCCGCATGACGCTATGAAATATTCGGTCGAAGTCAAGGCGGGAGCGAAGCCGGAGGACCCCCAAGTCACCACGCTCCACCTTTTGGCCGATAAGCTTGCGTTCCCGATTCAGGTCGAGGTCGTCTGGCCGTTCAAACATGCGGAGTACAGGCCGCCGCAGCCCGCATACACGTTGGAGGTCGAGGCGTTTTTTGTGGTGAGCAAAGACGGGAATGAGCGATCAACAACCGGCTTTAATGCAAAGCAGGAGTGGATTCCGCTGGCCATGGCCGAGCCGGTCACGATTCCGTCTTTTTGGCGGCAGAAAACAATCAAAAATGAGAATGACTGCTTCCAAAAAGTCGATGTGGTGCTAGAAGCCGACAAAAATGCTGTCACATTCGATGTGATCAAAGGGGGAGCGTTTCAAAACGGCTTCACGGCAAGTTTCAGGGTCTCTCTCTGCATGTTTGCCCGTGTCAAGGAGGGTGATACCTGGGTCGACAGCGTGCCGCATGAAATCCCCGTCAATCCTTTGGATAACGAAGCCAAAAGAAGCAACCCCAAGCTCTATTACCAGACCCAAGCAATCACGTTGGCGGAGCAGACGGTTGTTCCCACGCTTTACGCATGGGACTGGACAAGCCTCGAAGTGGCTGATCCGCGCTTCAACCACAAGGCATCGAACTGGGTTAAAAGCAATGAAACGTACCCGATCACGCCCGGCGTGAACCAGTCCACCAAGGCAATCCTCTCGCAGCTCAACGGCCGTGACGCAGACATTTTTATGTTTGTCGCGAACACCGGCGTGTTGCAGTCTCCCGGCGAACTGGGTTTTATCATCCGGCCGCACAACTTCCAACCCGCAAACGACCCTTCGCGTAGGTTCAACGACGCGAGCGCGGCCGAGCCGTACGAGAAAGAGCACATGTTCCGTACCATCAGGCTGTATGACCACGGCGGCACCGGTGTCGATGAACTCAGGGACGAGGTCTACAGATACTTCTATGTGATGCGTCCGGACGGGACGCTGCCCGGCGCGCGCGTCAATCCGCTCTCGGATATTGATGAAGTGTTGGAGGCTGCAATTTGGGACACGCCGCTGGACTACTGGGTTGCCTCGCCCGACAATGGGCTCACTGTAGAGGATCGCGTGACCAAAAACCTGACGTTCACGCGCCATCCCAATTATTTCAACAGCACGGGATCGCCTAACAATAGCGATTGGAAGGGTTTCCTCGACAAGTGGATCGACGGTCTGGATGATGTCATGGATGAAACCGACAACCCCAACTCCGTGTGGAGCAAGACCCTCTCCGACTTTTACGGCGATCTCAACTATTTCAAGTGGTACGATGCAAACCGTACGAAAATCTTTGGCACCACCGTGCCGAACAATCTGCACGAGGTCGACCGCAAGATGCTCTACTCGTTCTCGCTCGACTCCTTCTCGGACCGCCAGCAGCTTTTCCTCTACTTCATCCGCGCCGAAGTGACCATGCCCACGTTCGGCGGGGGGGCTGAAATGCAGTCTCTGGCCGGCGGTCGTGCCGTGGCGCTGGTCTGGCGCGATCCCTACCCGCGCGGCTTTGTAAAGGATAACAACACCAATAACGACGACGATGTGATGGGAACGAGAACGGGGGATGACGGCTGGTATCCGGACAATAACGACTATATGTCGCCTTGGAGGCGGTATCACACGGGGGCCAACAACAAGACGCGTTATGAAGGCTACCACGACACCCGTGTGCTCTTCTTCAAGCAACTCGGGCAGTAAAGGAAAGTAATATTTTTGACATGATTGACATGATTTGGAGGGCGAGTGTCCCCACGAGCCGCCTTCCGCTGTGCGGAAGGATAATTTCAGGTTTCATTGCCATAATCGTCATGGCGGCGATCACCGTCTGTGCGGCTGAACCGGAAACGCCAGCCGGAGTCCCGGACGTGCTCAAGACCGCGGACGGAAAGCCGGTCACCACCGTCGAGATGTGGGAGCGGGTGCGTCGGCCCGAGGTGCTGGAACTCTTCAAAACGCACGTGTTCGGGCGCAATGCCGTCGAACGGCCGCCGACGCTGCGCTTTGAGCCGATCGAACCGGACCGCGAAATGATGGAGGGTAAGGCGCTGCGCAAATGCGTCAACATCCGTTACAGCGGGCCGGGCGGCGAAGGCGCGATCGCCCTGACCGCCTTCATCCCCAAAGCCGCGCAACCGGTGCCGGCCTTTGTATTGATCTGCAACCGCTCCTCCGCCAAGCACATTGACCCCGACCGGCTGACGAAGAACCCCTTCTTTCCGGCCGAAGAACTGGTCGCGCGCGGCTATGCGGCGCTGGCGTTCCATAACGGCGACGTCGATCCCGATTTCCACGACGGCTTCACCAACGGCGTACACGCGGTGTTCCAGCCTGATCCCTCCGTGCGCAAACCCGACGCCTGGGGCACCATCGCGGCTTGGGCATGGGGCGCGAGCCGTGTGATGGACTGGATCGAGACGCAACCCACCATCGACCGTACGCGCGTCGGCGTAGTGGGCCATTCACGCGGCGGCAAGACCGCGCTCTGGTGCGGCGCGACCGACACGCGCTTCGCCCTGACGATCTCCAACAACTCCGGTTGCGGCGGAGCGAAGTTCAACCGCATGGCGCTGCCCAAGTCCGAGAGCATCGCCCGCATCAACAAGTCCTTCCCGCACTGGTTCTGCACGAACTACAAGCAGTACGGCGATAACGAAGCCGCGCTACCGGTGGACCAGCACATGCTGGTCGCGCTGATCGCCCCGCGCCTCGCGTATGTCGCCTCGGCCACGCTGGACGACTGGGCCGGTCAGCCCGGCGAGTTCCACTCCTGCCTGCTCGCCTCACCCGTATGGCGTCTCTACGGCCAGCAAGGCTTGGTAGGGGAGACCTTTCCCGCGCCCGACACGCCGCTGCATCAGGGGCGCGTCGGCTACCACCTGCGCACCGGCAAACATGACCTCACCCTCTATGATTGGCAGCGCTTCATGGATTTCGCGGACAAACATAAGTAAGAGGTGATGTGTCTCTTAACCATGAAACACATTAAACTTTATGAAAATCGGGGAATCCCTTTTTTAGGTTTTACCGTGTGTTAGCGGGTAACCGGCGGCGGTATGCATCTTTGTAAAGTCCGATCTTGTCGAACGGAATCGGCTCGAACACCGGTAGCTCTTTCAGCAGGCGCGCACCGCGACGCAGTGTAAGATCACCGGCCGCGCGGTCAGTAAAGCCGAGATCAATCGGGTTGTCAGCCGTGCCGGCCAAGCACGTAAAGCCCTTGATCCCATCGGCCATCGCAATGCCGTTGGTCGCACCCGAGGTGTTGACCGCCAGATTGTCGGTAATCTCGAACTTGTCGAGCAGTTTCTTGACGTTCCCGTCGAAATCACACACTTGGCGGGTGCAATCGACAAACACATTGCGGCGGATCGGATTGTACAGCGGCTCGCGCGGTGAATCATTCATGATGGTCGCCAAGCGCGGATAACGCACACTCCACGGCGGCTGGGTATAGTTGAACACCCGCGCCTTGGCATCCAAGCACCAGCTCGGATCGTTAGTGTTGTTCCAATGCTTCCAGGTCATGCCACGCGAATCGATGTGCAGGCCGATGGGGCAATCCACCACCAGATTGTTGAGCACCGGGTTATCGCGCCCGCCACCAATCATCAACGCCCGGCCGGCGCGGTAAAAGACGTTACCTTCCAGCGTGTCGCCGCAGTCGCAGTCGTCCAGATAAATGCCCATCGTGTTTACATGCTTATCATCGCCGCCACCGAGATTATGGATAAAGTTGTGGCGCAGGATGTTGCCTTGGCTGGTCCAATCGCGTCCGGTGTAGAAGGCACCAGCGTCACCGGTCTCCATGACGACGCGGTAAATCTCGTTACGCTCGAAGCGGTGCTCGTTGCCGCCATAGAGAATCGCGTTGTGCGGAGCGTCGTGGATGCAGTTATTGCGCACAAGCTGGCCGCAGCCCTGAGCGCCGATGCCGGGCGCATAGGTCCGCTGGAAGAGACCATAATGGTGTATGTGATTGTTCTCGGCCAGATTACCGGCCGGTGTCAGTGTCTTGCGGTCGCCACCGTTAAGCTGGATGCCGTAAGTACCAAGATTGAAGAGGTCGCAGGAGCGTATCGTGTTGGCGCGACCATTGACCGAGACTCCGCCGCCAGCGAAATTGGCGATCACGCAACCGGCGATCTCGACCTGCTCGGCATTTCGCAACGAGAGGCCCGCGTCATGTCCGTACTCAAAGGCCAGTTCGATAAAGGCCACGTGGCGCGCGCCGTCGATCTTGACCAAGGGTTCGGTCAGAGTGGCCAGCACGATCAAGGCATCTTTGAGTGGACTTTCCGGATAGAAGTAGAGGCGTTTGGCGGTGCGATCCAGATACCACTCGCCCGGCGCGTCCAACTCTTCCAGCACATTCAGCGCGAAGAAGCGGCGCTTGGCCGCGCCCCATGTTCCGCTCATGATGCCATAGTTGTGCGGTGCCGCCAGCGTGACGACCCGTTTATCGCGGTCATACGCGGCCACGCGGATCACCTCATCGGACCAGTCATGCGTCCAGTAGCCGAGCAGCCATACGCCTTGTTCGATATTCCAGCGCTCGGGACGCGGATCATCAAACACGAACGCGCCGGGCCGCGCCTTGCGCAGTGCGGGATCCGGCGAGTCGGGCTTTGGCAAGCCGGAATCCACCGCCTTGGAGAAACTGGCCCAGCCAGCCTCGGGCGCGTCAGCATTGGGCCAGCGCGCCAGCGTCATCGGACGCCGGTCGACATAAAGCCAGGGTGCCGCCGGCACGCCGCGGTAGGCGGTCTTGAACGGCGGCAGTGCGTCGGGCACCAAACGCGACAGGTCGCAGACCCGCACCTGCTCGCGCACAGATGGATCGAGCCGCGCCAACACGGCGGGATCGGTCACAGCCGTGAAGGCGGCTGCATCCAGCGTGATACCGCCGTGCAACCGCGTCTGCCCACGCTTCTGGGCGCGGTAGACCATCGGTGCGCCCTCGCTGCCGCTATCCTCCGCTGTCAGCACAAACGCCGTCTGCTGCCGGTAGACGCCCGGCCCCACAAGCACCGTGACCGCCTCGCCGCCCGCCAGCGATCCGTCCTTACGCGCCGCGCGGATCGCATCACGCGCCTGCTCCAGAGTTTGGTACGGCCGCCGCCGGCTGCCGTCGCCGCCTGCCTCGGCTTCCGCCGCGACATAGATATTCCGCTCCGCAAAAGCACACGCCGCCACACCCGACACCAACCACGCCGCCACCGCCACACGCAAACGCTTTCGCCGCACCATCATAGTTCCCCCTCCCCTCCTCTCATCTCACCCAACTCTTTCACAATATCCGGCAAGTCGGCGTATTTCCGCCATTGATTCAACGACGCCCAGCTCGACAGTAGAACTCCGCCGGACCATGCCTGGATGATCACGCCCTTCAGCTTCGCGCCGCTGATCCGTTCGCGTCCGTTCAAGGTGTAGTAATAATAAACCCGTTCCGAGATCTCACCGGACTGCAGTGTCACACGCGTGATCTTGCCGGGTTCCAGCGTGGCCGTCTGCTCCTTCTTGTCGACCACCAGATCGCGCTTGGAGGAGGCGTCGCCAATGAAGAATGCCTTCAGCGTAATCGGCCGGGATTCATCGCCCAACCCCCGCAGTTCAACGCCGTATGTGAGCGAGCGCCGCCGACTGCGATCGTAATACCATTGGCCGCTTAAATCGCCGGACTGTCCCACGCGCACGCACCGCATGAACAACAGAGACTTCGTGTCGGCGACCGTCGCGCCTTCGCCGGCGGGCTGCGGCGCGGGCTTGGGCGACGCCTGCTGCAACACAAGCGTGATTTTCTTTCCGCGCAACGGCTCGCCACCACGCCTGACCTGTCGAAGCATGTAAGGTTTAGCCACCGAAGGAAACACCTCGACCGCTATCGGCTCGGTATCCTCTGGCAACTCATAAAACGCACAATAGAGCTTGGTGAAGCCGGGCTGGAGCGCATCAACACCGGCAAAAAGCGTGCCCTCGGGAATGTAGTACTGGGCCATACCGCGCTCGGCCTGCGTGAAGACGCGCCCCTGACGGTCATGCAACATAGGCGCGGGGATCTCGACCGGTGCATGCGAGTCATTCTTCACGCGGTAAGTGACAAAGATGAACGTGCCGTCAGTCGTTAAGGCATCGCCGACCCCGTCACGGCGCGGCAAGATTCTCTTCCCCAGCGCGTCGATCGATTCGATCTTCCAGGTCGTGTCCTCCTTAAGTTTCGCCGGCGCACCGTCGGTCACCGCGTGATCGACTACCAGTACCGCGCTGTCGCGATACGTGACCTCGTCCGAGGAGCCAGACTCCACATAGCCGGGTCCGAACCGCTCGCGCTTGAAGACAACCTTGACCTTGCGCGGCTCATAGGTGATCTCCGCGACGTACGCACGGTCCGCATCGCATAGCGCATCCAGCTTGGCCTGAACCGTGACGCCATCTTTGCGTTTGAGCGTGACAACCCCGTTTTCCTCTTTGACGAACGCGGCTTCAATGGCGCTCCCCCCTGTTTTGCCCTTCCACGCGCGCACCTCGTTTTCCGCCCCGGCCGCGCATGCCAGCACCATCCCTACAACACAGATCATTCGGCGCATGATGATTGTTCTCCGTTATGATTTTGCCAGTGTAGCAGATTGCGTTTTCCGCAACCAACCTCTTTTCTTTTTTCTTTTTTCTTTTCGCCTTTTCACCTTGCGTTCTGTCTGCCAACGGGTGTAAAGTAGATTCAACGCTGGAGTGCGGCGTTGCCTGTCCCGGATGGGGACGGGGGCGGCCGAACGCAAACGAGGACTGCCCGGCGGGCAGCAAGAGAGAACCGGAGAACGAGAAGAGAACCGAACCCCATAGACTGATTTGATTTTGCGCTTTCGCGCATTAACGCTTCACAAGAAACCACCAAGTTTTGGGAGTAATTCCCGGCAAGGAGCGAGATGCGCGGGGACGCGCCCGATCGGGCGCGGCCCCGCCCTCGTGTCTCTTGTCGGGTGCTTGGTGGTACCTCTTGTGGGGCACGGAACGGGGTTCGCGCCTTTTACGTGAGGGAAAGGGACGGCAATGGAAAACGGCGGAACAAACAACAAAAAGAAAGAAGCTCCTGCAAAATCCGTTGCGGACAAGTGTGGCACGGGCATCCTGCCCGTGTTT
>Ga0209718_1002363_pt1:0-15000 | contig 18742 bp, 9 predicted proteins | sample AD_JPNAS1_MetaG_FD_184420 | JGI IMG/M metagenome (GOLD analysis project Ga0209718, IMG submission 184420) | Active sludge microbial communities of municipal wastewater-treating anaerobic digesters from Japan - AD_JPNAS1_MetaG (SPAdes) (version 2) | ecosystem: Engineered > Bioreactor >... | reverse complement strand
AAATCAGTCACAGAGTTGTGGAGATCTCAGCTCGACGCAATTCCCATAACGCTTGGTCAAGGTCGTACTGGTGCCGTTGTGAACATGCGAACCAGCTCAGGGAAAACGCGGGTTGCTGAACTTGTCATTCTTCAAACACTCCACGAAAACCCTGGCGCAAAGATATTATATTTAGCCCCTTTTCGTTCGCTGGCTTTGGAAATCGAGCAGACTTTATGCCAAATCTTTGATCGGTGCGGATTTCTTGTCTCTCATCTTTATGGCGGGTTTCGACTTAGCTCCGCTGATAGACAGATCGCCAAAGACTCCACTATCACCATAGCAACGCCCGAAAAAATCAGAGCAATATTACGATCCTCTCCAGAGCTTCTGAATGATGTCAGGCTCATCATTATCGATGAAGGGCACCTGATTGGTGCGGACAAGAGATACGTTAAGAACGAGCTTTTTATAGACCACCTTAGAGTGTTGGCCAGATCTTCCGCATGTCGAATACTCTTGCTTTCTGCTGTTTTGCCCAACCCGGATGAGCTTGCTGTGTGGTTAACCGGAGATGTTGGGAATGTTGCAAGATCCGGTTGGAAGCCATCGTCGGAACGATTTGGAATCCTACGCTGGCAAGGAAGCAGTGTACGGATTGACTGGAAAGGCGATTTTGCTTCATTTAATCGCCAATTTATTATCGCGAGCCAATGCAAAAGGCAGTATGACCATAAACTTACGCGGTGGAAAAATCGGCGGTCCCTTTTCCCTCAGAATAAAAATGAAGCGGTTGCGGCATCTGCAGTACGATTATGTTCAGTAGGGCCTGTGATGATATTTTCAGCCCGAGCGAATAGTATCCCAGGGCTCGCTGCTTGTGTTCTCACTGCTATCGGAGAAAATGCTGAAGATCACAATTGGCCTAAAAATGAATGGAACGCTTTTCTGGCTACATGCCAAGAGGAGCTACAAGACAGTGCGGTGGAGCTGACGGCTGCAAGGAAAGGCATAATATGCCATAGCAATAAACTCCCATCCCAGGTACGAATGGCCACAGAACGCCTGATGCGTTCAACTTCACCCAAAATCATTATCGCGTCGTCCACGCTGGCTCAAGGTGTCAATATCGGCATTTCTTCTGTAATCGTTGCCACTCCTTACCAAACGGATCAGCCTATTGATCATAGGGATTTCTGGAACATTTGCGGCCGTGCAGGACGAGCTTTTGTTGATGGCGAGGGGAAAGTTCTCTATGCCATCGATGAGACAAGAGAAGATTGGCAGATCAGACAGGACCGAGAATTGGCGGCAGGTTATTTCAACGTCAGCCAAAGCAAGCCCGTTGAAAGCGGTCTGCTCTTTGCACTTGGAATTATCCATCAAGCCGCCGAAAGGGCTGGCATAGACTTCGAAGACCTCATGACCATGGTTGCTGAAAATGATTTTTCCAATCTGAGTGAACAAGTCGCTGCCGGTTGCCTTGAAATTATGGACCTTATTGACGATGGCCTTCTCGCTCTCCATGAAGATCCCGAAGTTAATCCTAATTTGGAAAACCCAGAAGTGTGGGCCGACACCGTCTTCCGGAGTTCATTGGCCGCCATCCAAGCCCCAAACAGTACATTCTCAATTGATGCCGATGAGTTGATCAGGTTTCTTGCTGCAAGAGCTAAAAAAATAGTTGAGATGACACCTGAGCCAAGCCAGAGAAAGGCGTATGTGGCATCAGGGCTTCCAGTTTCTGTCGCATCAAACGTGTATAGGGATCGTGAACAATTTCTCCAATATGCGCAGTTTTTAAGTGACGCAGACAAAAACCTTCAGTCCACGCTGGCATTTCTGGAATGGCTGGAAGAATGGGCGCGGGAGAATGCCAAAGGTGTTGTTATCAATCTTCCTGAAAAGAATGTTTTAGACATGATTCGGGGAGCTTGGATTTCAGGCTGCCCGATGCGTGAGATTCTTGAATTGACCGATGAGGCAGATGACGCGTGCAAGGAGGCCTATGGTTTTCAGTTCCCTTGGCTGATCCACGCCGCTGCACAGCAGCTCAAACAGATCGGAAACGAAGAGTTATCGGAGATTCTTGCGGCCATCGCACTCTTGGTTGAGCTTGGCGTTCCTTCAGAAAAGGCCGCATGGGCCTTTCTTGCCGGAGTGCGTTCGCGTGCGTCTGCTACGGAACTGGCTTCGTGTGATATAGATATTGGGAATTCACCATCCATGGTCCGTAAAAAGCTTCGTGAGCCAGACACAATCGCGGCATTGCGCTGCCAGGTCAGCGAGCAGACTCAGGCTTGGCTTGATCTCCATTGGTCCAATTTCGATAGTGAACCAGCCAATATCCCATCGTTCCCCAGGTTTACTCTGGAGAAGATACCCGACGCTGGTACGATCTTAGTTCGTCGTTACAATCAGAGCACGTATCTATGCAGTCCGGACGGACTCCAGAGGATGGCGGTTAAAGTTTCAGAAGAATGGCCATTTGATCGCATTGCCAATGATTACCGATTTGCTTTTACAAGGGCGACTGACGGGAGTTTTGATTTGATCAGTCGTGACCCTCGGATAGAACTGATTCAGCCTGAATAGCTAAGGTGTTCTCAGGAACAAGGAGGGGCAAGCTGACGTGATCCGTTCGATTCCCGTTTTGGGAACCGAACCGGCGTCCGAAAACTGGATTCGAAGTTGTTGCTGCTCGACGCCAGGTATCCGGTTTTACTGCAAACCCGTAACCCTCGTCCGGTGCCGGGAAATCAGGGGAGAAATTCGTTTCTCTGGTCTGGTTGGTGGGAAATGGTTGTGCGAGATGACTTCGGCGTTTATTATCAAGGAGTTACGAGGAGCGCGGGCTTTGAGGCTGTTTTGCGGTAGGTCGTCGCTCCCTCCACTAACAATTCCCCTTACCCATCCTTGCCCTGTCTAAAGTCGGGTGGCGCTTAGCGCCGGGGTGGTCTCTTTTCCCTCCTTTGCCGGGGTCTTATCACAAAGCCCCTTGTAGCTATTAAAATCCTGGGAGTGGAGGATACCCATGGAGAATAACAAGCAAAGGAACAGATTTGTTCCTGACTATCTGGTCACGCCTGGTGAGGTTCTTGAAGAGTACCTCGCAGACCTTGGCATGACCCAGGCCGAGCTTGCGGATAGAACAGGGCTGACCAGAAAAACTATTAACGAAATTATCAAGGCCAAGTCGTCCATCACGGCAGAAACAGCCTTGAAGCTGGAACGTGCCCTTGGTCGCTCGGCACATTTTTGGAGCAACCTTGAGCGACAGTACCAGGATGATCGGGTACGGCTTGCCGAACAAGCACGCATGGAGTCCGATTTGGAATGGCTTAAAAACGTGCCGGTCAAGGACATGGCCAAACGGGGATGGATTCCAAAGCTCAAGAACAAGTTGGACCAGCTTGAAGCCGTGTTGTGTTTTTTCGGCGTGGCCTCCGCCGAGCAGTGGAAAAAAATGTGGACCGCCGAGATTCCGATCGCCTATCGACAGACTGAGCATAGGGATAAGCACCTTGAAGCGGTCTCTGCATGGTTGCGTCAAGGCGAAATCCAGGCACGGCGGTTGGATTGTGGGCCTTATGACCGCAGTCGCTTTTTAGTTGTTCTTGATGAAATCAGGAAGCTGACTACGAAAGCCCCCGATGTGTTTGCGCCCAAGTTACAGGAGCTTTGTGCTTCAGCCGGGGTAGCGCTGGTATTTGTCCCTGAATTGCCCAAGATCGGCATCTACGGCGCAACACGCTGGATGGATGGCAAGCCGGTCATGCAGATCACCCTCTACCGCAAGAGCAATGACCACTTCTGGTTCACTATCTTCCATGAAGCCGGTCACATCCTCAAACATGGCCGTAAAGAGGTCTTTATCGAAGGCAAGGGCCTAGACGGGGAAAAAGAAGAGGAAGCTAACGCGTACGCCCGTGACAAGCTCATTCCACCAGGCGAAATGCGCGAGTTTTTAAAAAAGAGCCAGTTTTCATCTTCGGACATTCAGACCTTTGCTCAGGAAATTGGAATAGCCCCGGGTATTGTCGTTGGCAGGATGCAACACGACAAGAAAATTCCCTTCAATTCGCAGCTCAACAAGCTCAAGGAGTCTTATTGTTGGGTAGATGAAGAGGCTGAATGAGTCTGCGAAGGCTTTACAGCCTGATCGTGGCGGCGACCAGCAATCCTAGCCGACCGCAAAATGAATAATAATAAGAGGTCGCCTATCGATAAGGACACAGCCAATAATCTGCGCTTGCTCTTCGGGTTGAGACGCGAGACGGGAATACACCGTAATCCAGGATAGGGAAAAGAAAAAGTTCTTGCCTGGCCAGGTCGTGGAGATGATTAAAAAGGAAGGTTATCCAAAGTTTTCGCTTCATCATCACACACAACTCTGGAAATCCAAGGATGCAAAGAATTCCAACAATGGTTATGGGGTCATGGTGGCAGCGAAGACTTGGCATTGGTATGAAAGGTGGATTGAGGTTGTGCTAAAACACTGCAAGGATAGCGGAGGAAAATATTTATGAAATAACGATGGGTTTCAAGGGGCACTACCGCGAGTAGCCGGAGTTTTGCGTTAATTTGAGGTAGTAGGTAGCGCCTAGGTCGGACAGTGATTTTATTCGTCTAAACTAGGCTGCAAAGGTAATCATTAGTTGACATTTTTGCCCCAGCCACTTAATTTCATTCCGTTTTAGTCCGACTAAACCAGATGATAGGGAGCCCAGGCCACCCGAACCTTTAACATCTGGTTTTGTCACCGTTTCAGATGGCTGCTAGTACCCTGAGTGAGGACGATGGAAGACAGGTGGCTATCGATAGATGAGATTGGGGCCTATCTTGGTTTAAAGCGAGAGACGGTTTATAAGTGGATTAGTGAAAAAGCCATGCCTGCTCACAAAATTGGTCGCCTGGGGAAGTTCAAGAGGGAAGAAGTCGACAGGTGGGTGAAGGCCGGTGGCTCTGCCGAGCATTACAAAAAGGAATCCTGACCAAGAATGAGTAACGATAGATACAGCATGTCATTTACAACGGGCAGTCTCTTTCACCGCGAATCGGTGGAGCTGGCCGCGCTGTATCTTGATCTTGGCGACTGGAACTCTGTTCGAGACAAGGTCGTTGCAGAAAATTTATTGCAGACCAGAACGCTGAATACGCTCAAACGAGTCTGCCGCGAGGTCATCTCTCGGTTGCGGACGTTGAGCCCAGGCGAGCTTGAATTCCTTGTTGAGGGCAGCCACCAAGATCAAGCCTATCTTCTGTGGCTCGCCGTTTGCCGCCGATACAGATTCATCGCCGATTTTGCCGTCGAAGTGCTTCGAGAGCGCTACATCACACTGAAAAGTGATCTGACCCACGAGGATTTCGATACCTTCTTCAACCGGAAATCCGAGTGGCATTTGGAACTGGATGAGATCACCCCGGCGACACGAGGCAAATTGCGGCAGGTCCTGTTCAAGATACTTCACGAGACTGATCTCTTAACGGCCAACAACATGATACACGCAGCCATGCTCAGTCCGAGACTATTGGATCTGATCCATCAAGGCAGCCGCAGGGATATTTTGCACTTCCCTGTATTTGAATCCGATGTGAAGGGGATGAAGCGGTGACAGCAGATATAGCCAGAATGCCGATGCAGGACAGATTTCAGCATCTCTTTGCAGTGATCTCGGGCCAGCGCTTTCTCAATAAGCAAGGACTCGGCAACGAGGTCCCGTTCTTTATCTGCCCTTACAAACCGGAAGAGTCCGTTGAAATGGAGCGGCTCCAGCGTCAACTGGTTAATCGCCTTGAGCAGGCCGGTGTCCGGATTCTGGAAATCAACCTGTATGACCTTTCGATAGAAATCCTCAAAGAGCGTGACATCTGGGAGCAGATTGTCGAAATGGAGGATTCCGTCTCCAAAGAGCAGCTCAAGGAATTGCTGCAAGGCGTGCTTGACCCCGAAGCGCATCTTGTTCCTGCGATTGCGGCCAAGCTGGCGAGCACCGATTTCGAGGTTCTTTTTCTGTCCGGCGTTGGCGAAGTGTTCCCCTATATCCGTTCGCACAACGTCTTGAACAATTTGCAGAGCACGGCGAAAGAAAAGCCGACCGTCATGTTTTTCCCGGGAGCCTACACCCACTCCCTGGAGTCCGGAGCATCGCTCGATCTCTTCGGAAGGCTGCATGACGACAAGTACTACCGGGCATTCAACATCTTTCACTGCGAAGCATAAACGAGGGAAGCGTGATGACTCTTAAGACCATTTTTAACAAGCCAGTTGACCGTCCGATTGAAGGGGTCATCAAAGCTGACGATGAAGCCAGCCTTCGCCTCGAGATTGAAGAATACGTTCTGACCAACGAAGTCGAGAAGCGGCTTGAGTCCTTTCTGGACGCCTACAACAACTATGAAGGTGCCAATGGCGTTTGGGTTTCCGGCTTCTTCGGGTCCGGTAAATCCCACCTGTTGAAGATGCTGGCGCTATTGCTCGAAAACCGGCAGATCGACGGTGCCTCGGCACTTGACCTGTTCCTTCCCAAGTGTGGCGACAACGAGATCCTGCGTGGTGATCTCAAGCGAGCCGTCGCCATCCCGTCGAAAAGCATTCTGTTCAACATCGACCAGAAAGCGGATGTCATCAGCAAGACCCAGATCGATGCGCTCCTCGCTGTCTTCGTCAAGGTCTTTGATGAAATGTGCGGTTACTACGGCAAGCAGGGGCACATCGCCCAATTCGAGCGCGACCTCGACAGCCGTGGCCTCTATGAACAGTTCAAATCGGCCTATGAATCCACTGCGGGCAGAACATGGCAAAAGGGCCGCGAGCAGGCCCTGCTGGAGGCGAAAAACATTGCCAAAGCCTATGCCCAGGCAACCGGTGGTGACGAGGCATCGGCCATGGGGATACTCGATAAATACCGCAGCCAGTACCGAGTCTCCATCGAGGATTTTGCCGAACAGGTGCACGCCTATGTCGAGCGGCAATCGCCCGAGTTCCGTCTGAACTTCTTTGTCGATGAGGTCGGTCAGTACATCGCTGAAAACGTCAAGCTGATGACCAACCTGCAAACCATCGCCGAGAGCATGGCCACCAAATGCCGAGGCCGCGCATGGGTCATCGTGACCGCCCAGGAGGACATGGGAACGGTTGTCGGCGAAATGGGCAAACAGCAAGGCAACGACTTCTCGAAGATCCAGGCGCGGTTCGCCAACCGCATGAAGCTGACCAGCGCCGATGTGGCGGAGGTTATCCAGAAGCGTCTGCTGATGAAAACCGAAGAAGGCGTTCGTCTGCTCTCGGACATCTATCACGCTCAGTCCAACAATTTTAAGACTCTGTTCGACTTTGCCGACGGCTCGCAAACCTACCGGAACTATCAGGATCGGGACCACTTCATTCACAGCTATCCGTTCATTCCGTACCAGTTCGCGCTGTTCCAGTCGGCCATTCAGAATCTATCGCAGCACAACGCCTTTGAGGGTAAGCACAGCTCGGTGGGCGAACGCTCCATGCTTGGGGTGTTCCAGCAGGTTGCGATCCAGATCGGGGGGCATGAAATCGGTCAACTGGCGACCTTTGACCTGATGTTCGAAGGCATTCGCACCGCGCTGAAATCCAATATTCAGCGAGCCATCATCCAGGCCGAAAACCATCTAGACGGCCCCTTCGCGATCCGGTTGTTGAAAACGCTCTTCCTGGTCAAATACGTCAAAGAGTTCAAGCCAACTCTTCGCAACCTGTGCGTCCTGATGCTGGACGGCTTCAATCAGGATCTGCCCGCTCTTCGGAAACGGGTCGAAGAAGCCCTCAGCCTTCTCGAGCAGCAGACCTATGTGCAGCGCAATGGCGAGCTGTATGAATACCTGACCGATGAGGAAAAAGACGTCGAGCAGGAGATCAAGAACACCGAGGTGGAATCGTCAGACGTTGCCGCCGAGCTTGAGAAGATCGTTTTCGACCACGTCATAAAGCATCGAAAGATCCGCTACGACGAAAATGGCCAGGACTACCCGTTCTCCAGAAAGCTCGATGACCGACTGCACGGGCGCGAGTACGAGCTGGCCATTCATGTCATCAGTCCGTTCCATGAAAACGCCGAAAGCGAGTCCATCCTGCGGATGCAGAGCATGGGCCGGGACGAACTGCTGGTCCTGATGCCTGCGGATGAACGCCTCGTTCGCGACATCCTCATGTACAAGCGGACGGAGAAATACATCCGCCAGAACATCTCGATAACGCAGCAGGAGGCGGTGAAACGCATCCTGACCGACAAGGGCTTCCAGAACCGGGAACGGTATGCCGAACTGCAACAGCGTGTCCAAAGCCTGATGGGCAAGGCCAAGCTGTTCGTGGCAGGAGGTGACATCGAGATCGGTTCCGAGGATGCGCAGACCCGGGTGCTGCGCGGATTCCACAAGCTCATTTCCCGCGCCTATCCGAACCTTCGTATGTTGCGCGGCATCACCTACACCGAGAACGACATCGCCAAATGCCTCAAGCACTCGCAGCAGGGGTTGTTCGGCAACGACGCCACCTCACTGGCCGAGTCCGAGCAGGAGCTTCTGGCATTCATTCAGAGCAACAATCGGGGTGGCGTGCGTACCACGCTGAAAAACCTGCTGGAGAGATTCGAGCGCAAACCCTACGGCTGGTATTACGCCGCCGTGCTTTGCACCCTGGCCAAACTGTGCGCTCGCGGCAAGGTCGAGGTCCGCAGCGACGGCAATCTGCTGGAAGAGGACGAGCTGGAACGGGCGCTGCGCAACACCCATGGCCACGGCAATGTGGTGCTGGAACCCCAGGTCGAATTTACCGCGTCTCAGGTCCGCGCCCTAAAGGAGTTCTTTGAGGACTTCTTCGATGCCCCGCCCCGCTCCAGTGAAGCGAAGGCGCTCGGCAAGGAAACCGGCACCGCACTTCAGGATCTCATGCATCAGCTCAACCCGTTGGCGGCCCAGGCATCCCAGTATCCGTTCCTGAATGCGCTGACGCCGGTGCTTGAGAAGCTCAAGGAGCTGACCGGCAAGCCCTACACCTGGTATCTGACCGAACTCACCCGCCAGGAAAACGCGCTGCTCGATATGAAGGAAAGCGTTATCGATCCTGTCCGCAAATTCATGAGCGGCCCGCAGAAAGGCATTTTCGATAACGCCCGCAAGTTCGTTCAAAGCCAGGAGCCCAACTTCGCCTACATCGAAGGCGATGAATCCACTCAGGTAGTCGCCAGCCTGACCGATCCGGAGTGCTTCAAGGGCAACCGCATGCAGCAGGTGAAGACGCAAGTCGAAACTCTGCAGGAGAAGGTTACTGCCCAGATCGAGGCCGAGATTGCCAAGGCCAAGGAAACGGTCGCCGCCCTCAAAGGCCGCCTCTGCGGCATGGCTGAGTTCGGCGCACTGAACGGCGAGCAGCAGGAGCAGGTCACCCGGCCGTTCAACGAATTTGACGCGGCCATCGAGCGCCAGAAGCTGATTGCCGTTATCCGCGACACCCTGCGCCGGTTTGAGGAAAGCGGCTACCAGCGCCTGCTTTCGCAGATGACCTCCTGGGCGCAACCGGCACCAACACCAAAGCCTGCTCCGGAGCCCGGCGAAACCACCAAGCCGGATGAAGGTACGAAACCCGCGCCACCCGCCAAACCGGAACCGCGCATCGAATATGTGCCAAGCCGCTCGGTGAAGGTCTCTTTCGACAAGGCCTGGCTGGCCGACGAGACCGACGTGGAACGCTACCTGGAATCCATGCGCGAGGCACTGCTGGATGAAATCCGCAAAGGAAAAAGGATTCAAATCTAATGGAAACCGCAAAACTAAAAAAATTCGCCCAGTTCGCCCGGCGGTCTCTGTTGGAGCAGGTCTCTGCCAAGCTGAAACTGGTGCTCGCTGAAAACAGCGCCGCTCGCCGGGAAAGCACCGAGGCCATCAAAAAGCTCGAAGAGGCCATCAAGGGCCACGGCAAGGAACAGGTCATCGAGCGGGTGGCCTATATCTGGTTCAACCGCTTCTGTGCCCTGCGCTTCATGGACGTGAACCGCTATAACCGGGTGAATGTGGTCTCTCCGGCTGACCCCGGGCAGTTCCAGCCCGAGATTCTGGCCGAGGCCAAGATGGGCCACATCGATGAAGATATGGTCCACGACAAGGTTCGGCAGCAGATCTTTGCCTTGCTCGATGGCAAAGCACCCAGCCGCGACCCGCAGGGAGAGGCCTACCGCCTGCTGGTGGTGGCCGCCTGCAACTTCTGGAACAAGGCCATGCCGTTCCTGTTCCAGCGCATCGACGACTACACCGAACTGCTGATGCCCGACGACCTGCTCTCGGGCAACTCCATCCTCGCCTATACCCGCGAGGCGATGACGCCGGATGCCTGCGAGGATGTCGAGGTGATCGGCTGGCTTTACCAGTTCTACATCTCCGAGAAGAAGGACGAGGTGTTCGATGGCCTGAAGAAGAACAAGAAAATCACGCCCGAGAACATTCCAGCCGCCACCCAGCTCTTCACCCCACACTGGATCGTGCGCTACCTGGTGGAAAACTCCCTCGGCCGCCTGTGGCTGCTCAACCGTCCCGGCTCGAAGCTGATTGAGCAGATGGACTACTACATCAAGCCCGAACAGGCCGAGACGGATTTCCTGCGCATCGGCAAACCGGAAGAGATCAAGATTTGCGACCCGGCCTGCGGTTCCGGCCACATGCTCACCTATGCCTTTGACCTGCTCTATGCCATCTACGAGGAGGAAGGCGTTGATCCCGCCGAGATTCCGGAGAAGATCCTCACGAATAACCTCTACGGCATCGAGATCGATGAACGCGCCGGGGAGCTGGCGGCCTTTGCTCTAACCATGAAGGCCCGCGCCAAACAGCGCCGGTTCTTCAATAAGGGCGTCAAGCCGAACATTTGCGTGCTGGAGAATGTCCACTTCGACGAGGGCGAGCTGAAGAACTACATGGACTTCGTCGGACGCGACCTGTTCACCGCGCCGCTGCAAACCACCCTGCGCCAGTTCGAAGAGGCCGACAACTTCGGCTCCCTGATCCGCCCCGACGTCACCGATGTGGACGGCATGCTCAGGATTCTGGAGTCGAAGAACGTCTCCGGGCAGTTGTTTATCAGCATGACACATCAGAAGGTTCTGCAAGCCCTGCGGCAGGCTGATTACCTGAGCCCGAAATATCATGTAGTGATTGCCAATCCGCCGTATTTGGGACGTGGTGGTATGAACGGGCGATTAGCTGCGTGGCTTAAAGAAAATTACGATGACGTAAAGTCCGACATATTTTCCGCATTTATTATTCGAAATACTGAACTTGCGCTGCCTAGTGGGCAGCTTGGCTTTATGTCGCCGTTTGTGTGGATGTTCATTTCATCATACGAAAAGTTGCGCAGCTTCCTGATTAGTCAGAAAACCATCACATCGCTAGTGCAGCTGGAGTATTCAGGCTTCGATGGTGCGACAGTGCCAATCTGCACCTTCACAGTTGAAAACTCAAACAGACCCGATTTTAGAGGGGGGTATGTCAAACTCTCTGATTTCCGTGGAGCAGCCAATCAAGCTCCGCGAACACTTGAAGCAATTAAAAACCAGGATTGTGGATGGTTTTACCGCGCTTCCTCTAAGGATTTTGACAAAATTCCCGGGAGCCCGATTGCATTTTGGATAAGTGATTCCGTTAGAGCTGCATTCTCGAATAATCAAAAATTCGGCGAATATATTTCACCAGCTGTAGGCCAGAATACTGGGAATAATGACAGGTTTTTGAGGATATGGAGTGAAGTATCTACTAACAGAATAGGTATTGGTTTCTCCCAGTTAGAAGACGTTGCAGCCTCTGGTCTTAAATGGTTTCCATACAATAAAGGAGGTCCATATAGAAAATGGTATGGGAACATATTTTTTGTGTTGAACTGGGAGAATGATGGCCAGGAAGTCAAAGAATACGCTGTTCAACGAAATCAGGGGAAGCATTGGTCGAGGTATATTCAGAATCTTCATTTTATGCTTCGTGAAGGTGTTTCTTGGACAGCTACAAGTTCATCATATTTCGGTTGTCGCTACACTGCACCCGGCTTCTTCTTTGACGTGAAAGGTACGTCAGGGTTTTCCGATGTAATCAAGCCAAAAGTTATGGCCGCTTACCTCGGGAGTAATGTCGTATCGAGTTTCCTCAAATTTCTTAATCCAACCATTGAGTTCCAGACAAGAGATATCAGAAACCTCCCGTATACTGATGCTTTAAAAAATGACAAACGACTAGAGAACCTTTCTGAGAAAAGTATTGCTACGTCAAAGTTAGACTGGGACTCTTACGAAACCTCCTGGGACTTCACTAGCCTGCCGCTGCTGAATCTCGACTACCATCAGCCAACACTGAAGGCCACCTACCAGAAGCTCCGCGCACACTGGCGGGAGATGACACTGGAGATGCAGCGGCTGGAGCAAGAAAATAACCGCATCTTCATCGAAGCCTACGGCCTGCAGGATGAGCTGAAGCCCGAGGTGCCGCTCAATGAAATCACCCTGACCTGCAACCCGCACTATCGCTACGGCGGCGACAAGAGCGAGGACGAGCTGGAGGCGCTGCTTTTGGCCGATTCCATGCGCGAGCTGGTCTCCTATGCCGTGGGCTGCATGTTCGGTCGTTATGCGCTGGACAAGCCGGGGCTGATCCTCGCCAATCAGGGCGAAACCATCGAGGACTACCTGACGCGGGTTCCTGAGCCGAGCTTTCCGGCGGACGACGACAACGTCATCCCCATGCTCGATGGCGACTGGTTCACCGACGACATCGCCGAGCGCTTCCGCAAGTTCCTGCGCGTGGCCTTTGGCGAGGAGCACTACGAGGCCAACCTCAAGTTCATCGAGCAGGCGCTGAACATCAAGGGTAAGCGCAACTACGGCATTCGCGACTACTTCCTTGGCGAGTTCTACACCGACCATGTGAAGCGCTACAAAAAGCGGCCCATCTACTGGCTGTTCTCCAGCCCCAAGGGCAGCTTCAACGCGCTGATCTACATGCACCGCTACCGCCCGGATACGGTCAGCGTGGTGCTCAACGACTACCTGCGCGAGTTCCGCACCAAGCTCACCTCGCACAAAAACCATCTGGAGGCGGTCAGTATCAGCGCCAGCAGCAGCCAGGGCGAGAAGACCAAGGCACTGAAGGAGATCGAAAAGATCACCAAGATGATCGCCGAGATGGAGGAGTACGAGCGCGAGGTGCTTTACCCGCTGGCCACCGAGCAGGTGGAGATCGACCTCGACGACGGCGTGAAGGTCAACTACCCTAAACTCGGCGCGGCCTTGAAGAAGATCGTCGGCCTGGATGCGAAAGAGGATTAAGGAGCGCCATTGATGGAAAACCGCATAGCCCAGGCCCTGACCAAACTCTTTGACCGGCACCGGATCGTCTTCTGGTACGACGCCAAGCAGGAGTTGCGCGACGACTTCGAGGCGCTACAGCTGCCTGGCGTCGAGAAGCTTACGCTCGCCAACAACGAATACGGGATCAAGTACAAGCTGCTCCGTGAGCAACCGGAACAGAAATTCCTGCTCTACCGCGAAGGGCCTCAGCCCGCCGATCTGGAGAACTGGCTGCTGGATGTGCAGTTGGCCCACGGCGAGTTCCGCACCGATCAGGTGGCCATCTGGCTGTCCGAACTGGAACTCGGCCTGGAGTTCACGGACGTGGTGCAGGCCCATGCGGAATTCTTCCAGGCGATCAAGCGCAAGGATGCCCTCAAGAAGTTGCTGAAGGCGGACGACACCGCCGGACAGATTCGCCTGAAGATGCTGGCGGTATGCACCGGCAGCGAGCCGCGCATGGATGCAGTGGTGGAAAACTTGCTGCAGGAGCTGGCAGACGGCCGGGACGAAAAGATCAAGCTGGTCGGCCGGTGCAGCCTGGACGGTTTCCTCTCGGAGCAGATGACCCGCTGCTACGGCTACAAGTCCGACGAGCCGGGCATCCGCGATTTTGCCATTGAGCTGTTCAAATCCTGCTATGCCATGGGCACCGACGGCCAGGTGAAACTGACCGGAGACGCCCTGGTATTCCTCAAGCGCTGGAAGGACAGCCGTCAATTCGAAGGCGGCTTCGAGACCCTCTCGGGGGAATGCGCCGAGGTGCTCGGGATTGAGCAGGATCTGGCCAAGCGGGATTTCCGCGAGTTGATCGAGTTGGATTATTTCCGCCTGATCGACCAGAAGATCATCAGCGACCTGGTGCGGGCGGTGTCAGCACGTACGGCCTCCAGCGGTGATGTGGCGATCTGGGTTCGCCAGCGGCGGCAAGGCCACTGGTATCGCGAATACCGGCATCTGTACGAGGCGGTCGATTATGCCGCCCAGTTCACCCATGCCCTGGGCGAGGCCAAGCTCGCCATGGACAGCCTGGCCGAAGGTGTGCAGCGCTACAGCCGTTTCTGGTATCAGCTCGATCAGCTCTATCGCAAGTTCACCTACCATGTGCGCATGTCGGGACAGGCGTCGCTGATGGGCAGCCTGACCGAGCAGATCGAAAACCTCTACTCCAACAACTATCTGCTGAAGCTGGGCGACCGTTTCCAGACCTTCGTGGATTCGGCATCGAAGTGGGAAGCCTTTCCCGTGCGCAAGCAGAAGGAGTTTTTCGAGCACTGGGTACGGCCGTTCCTGCGCAAGGACAACAAGGTCTGCGTGATCATCTCCGATGCCATGCGCTACGAAATCGGCGACGAGCTGCTGAGCCTGATCCGCCAGGAGGACCGTTACAGCGCCGAACTGGAACCGGCGCTTTCGATGCTGCCCAGCTACACCCAGCTCGGCATGGCGGCACTTCTGCCCAACAAGGCATTGGCGATTGCCGACAACGAAACCGGCACCGTGCTGGTGGATGGGCAAAGTTCCCAGGGCACAGCCAACCGCATCAAGATCCTTGGCCAGGCGATCAGTCAACGGGCTACGGCCTGCAAGGCCGACGAGCTGATGGCCATGAAGGGCGACGACTGCCGGGCGCTGGTGCGTGACCATGACGTGCTCTATGTCTACCACA
>Ga0209718_1002356_pt1 | contig 18758 bp, 23 predicted proteins | sample AD_JPNAS1_MetaG_FD_184420 | JGI IMG/M metagenome (GOLD analysis project Ga0209718, IMG submission 184420) | Active sludge microbial communities of municipal wastewater-treating anaerobic digesters from Japan - AD_JPNAS1_MetaG (SPAdes) (version 2) | ecosystem: Engineered > Bioreactor > Anaerobic... | reverse complement strand
TGGCCCTGACCTTCCCTACGATTACCCCTCGCGCCGCAGTTCCATCGATGGGCGGTCGCCGAAGGTCGCGGCGAACCTGTGCCCTGTGGGCAAGGATTTCCGAGGGACATGGGCAGACCGTCACAGGATGGTCGAAAAAGCTGGCCCGTAGGGCATAGGAACGGGTCGCCGGCCATCCCGCTCGCCTCCGGGCCGAGGACGCCCTTTGCAGCCCTTGCCTTGTAGCTGGGGCTTTCGTGGTTGTGGTTCTCAGGCGGCAAGGCGGTAGCCGGAGGCCGCGACTAACCTGTGCCCTGTGGGTCAGGATTTCCGGGAGACCTGGGTAGACCGTCACAGGATGGTCGAAAGAGTTGGCCCGTAGGGCACAGGTCTGAAGTGAACAGGGGCCAGGGGGTCGGCCTTTCGCATGCAGCGCCCATCGATGGAACTGCGGCATAGACGCTCGTCAGCTGCGCAGATGCTGCCTGCGCAACTGCCGAGCCTGGGCGCCGGGGCCTACTTGGAATATTCCCTCCGCTACCCCATATGATTGAATAGCATGTCTTGGGGGGACAGCTTTGTTGACCAAGATACGAGACCCGGTGCTGGACCAGATATGCCCGGCTCTCCCCCCTCGTGTTCGTGAGGCTGTCCGGGCACTGCCAGACTCCGAGAGACAGAGTCTTTTGGAGATTCGCTTGAGGCGGGGGAGGCCGGCTATGGGCGTCACGGCAGGGGGGGACTTGTACCTATGTTGCGCGGGACAACCTGTAGCCTGCACAGAGGAAGAATGGTCGGCCGCAGTGCGCCTGGTTACTCAGTGTTCGGTTTATGCCTTGGAGCGAGAGCTATCGGCCGGATTCGTCACTCTTGCGGGCGGTCACCGAGTCGGTCTGGTGGGTCGTGCGGTGTTGGAGGGCGGCGAGCTACGGACGCAGAGCGAGCTGTCGAGCATGAACTACAGGGTAGCCCGTGAGATGCCGGGCGTCGCCGATCGACTGATGCCTTACGTGCTATCCACGGACAGGACGCGTGTTCTGAATACTCTGATACTGTCAGGCCCCGGGCTGGGGAAAACCACTCTGCTACGGGATATCGCGCGGCAGCTTTCGGCGGGGTGGGAGCGTGGCCGAGAGTCTGGGACGGGGTCCGGGACGGGATCGGGCACGGGCTCGGGCTCGAACCGGGAGTGTGGTTCGGAGTGCGGCGTGGGGTCCGGATTCAGGGTGGGAATCGTGGACGAACGCTCGGAGATAGCCGCCTGCAGCCAGGGAGTGCCCCAGAACGAGCTCGGGCCGCGCGCGGATGTGATCGACGGGTGCCCGAAAGCTGCCGGGATCATGATGATGATCCGATCCATGTCGCCCGATGTTCTGGTCACCGATGAGGTAGGCCGGCATGAAGACGCGAACGCGCTCGAAGAGGCCGCAAGGTGCGGGGTCGCGGTGATAGCCACGGCCCACGCGCTGGACCCTGAGGACGCAGCGCGTCGGCCGGTTCTCCGGGAGGTGCTGGCGCAGGGCGCTTTCGACCGGGCGGTGGTGCTGGGAAGATCGCTGGGCCTGGGGACGTGTGAACGTATCGTCCATCTACGGTCGGGCCAGGACTTGGCTGCTCGTCCGTTCAGGCTTGAGAGCGCCGCGCGAATCGGGGGAATGCGACGATGACTCTGGCCGTCAAGCTCGCGGGAGGGGTGCTGACTGTGGGCGCCAGCGGGCTTCTGGGCTTGATGGTGGCCGAATCGTATCGGGCGCGGGAGCGCGAACTCGCGGCGTGGATCACCGCGCTCACAGCGCTCCAGACTGAGATATCGTTTGGGCATACCCGTCTGGGACAGGCGATGCGCCGCGCTGGACTGGCCTCGGGAGGCGCGCCGGCACGAGTTCTTGAGAGCGCCGCAGAGCTTCTGGAGGCCGGTGAAGCCGGAGGAGTGGGCGAGTGCCTGGCGGCGGCTCTTTGCGCTCGGCCTGGTGAACACAGGGATGAGATCGATGCTCTGGTAGTGCTGGGACGCCGCCTGGGCACGTCGGACGCCGCCGACCAGGCCAGGCATATCGGCCTGGCCATCCGGAGGCTCGAAGGCTGTAGAGCGAAGGCGGACGACGCGGCGGCGCGCAACTGCCGGGTCTGGTCGTCGATCGGCTTCCTGCTCGGTGGAATGCTCACCTTGGCGCTTTTGTAAGGAGGGCTTGGCGGTGGGGCTGGATCTGGTGCTCAGGATCGCAGGAGTAGGGATTCTTGTGTCGGTCCTCTGTACTATCCTCAAACAGCAGGGCAAGGAGGAATACTCGCTCTTGGTGGCCACTGCCGGGCTTGTTGTGGTCTTTCTCATGCTTGTGCAGCATATCGACGAGTTGCTCTCCAGTGTGCGTTCGGTCTTTCAACTGTGGTGACTACGACGAGGGGAGTTGCCATGCTCATCACACAGGTGATCGGGGTGGCCCTTCTTGGCTGTGCGCTCCTGTCGATGCTGCGGAGTGCCAGATCGGATGTGGCTGTGGCGGTGTCGGCGTCTCTGGGAGTGGTGCTGTTCATGCTGGTGGCGGCGCGCCTCGCGGACTTCGTCACGGCCATCTTGAGCATGGCGTCGGCTGCGGGGGTGAATCGTGTTTACCTCGATACGGTGCTCCGGGTGGTTGGAGTGGCGTATCTCGCGGCTTTCGGAGCGCAGGTGTGTCGGGACGCAGGCGAAGGGGCCCTGGCCGTCAAGGTGGAACTGGCGGGCAAGGTGCTGATTCTGGGCATGGCTGCCCCCTTGATGTTCGCTCTGCTCGACACGGTGCTCCAGGTGTTGCCGCAATGAACCGCGTGGCGGCGGTGGTGGTGATCGCCCTGATTGCGCTGTCTTTGGGGACCGCTCAGGCTACCGCTGCTGCGGTGAGGCGGCCGCAAGGGGCGGTTTCGGCTTCGGAGGCTCTAGAGAGCGCCGCTTCTGAGCAACTGTCGCAACTTGACACCGGTGATATCGAGCGGTTCCTGCGGCAAGTCGATGATGATGTGGCCAAGCGGATGCCCGCATTTGACATAAAGCATATTATGTCAACTCACGGAACGGACCTCTTGGACCTGCCGTGGATCGGAAGGGAGGTCGTCGGTTTTCTCGTCCATGAACTCCAACTCAACCTGGGACTCCTGGGCGAGCTAGTCGTGGTGGCTGTAGTCTGCACGATGCTGTGTCTTCTGGGCGCAAGTTTGGGCGAGGACGGCCCGGCCGCCGTGGCGTGGGCAGTGTGCTACATGGTCATGGTAGTGCTGGGTGTGAGGTCTTTCTCCGTGTCGGCCGAGATAGCTACGCACGCTGTGGACCAGATGACGTCTTTCATGTACGCGGTTATACCCGCGCTCATGGGGATGCTGGCTGCATCCGGGGGGGTCGTGACCGCCGCAGTTGTGTCGCCGTTCATGCTTGGGGCCACGGCGGCGGTTGGGACGCTTGTGAAGACCACGGTCATTCCTCTTCTTCTGATGTCGGTCACCCTCAGCTTGGTAGGAGAGGTTAGCCAGCGCAAGCAGCTGTCGCGCCTGGCCGGGCTGCTGAAGTGGGCGGCAATGACCCTGCTGGGGTTGGCGGCTACCGTGTTCGTGGCGCTTGCCGGCATGCGGGGCGGATTGGCCAGCGTTTCCGATGGCGCTGCCGCCAAGGCGGTTAAGTTCCTGTCGGGCAACATGGTGCCGGTAGTGGGCAAGGTCTTCGGCGACGCGCTGGACTTGGTGGCGACGTCTTCTCTCCTGGTCAGAGGGGCTCTCGGGGCCTTCGGCCTGGCGACGCTGGCCGTGGTCTGTCTGTTTCCGGTGATGAAGATGACCGCCATCATGCTGATGTTCAGAATCGCGGCTGCGATCACCCAGCCTCTTGGCGACAGCCGTGTGTCGGACTGCCTGGACGAACTGGGAGGTGCGCTGTCGTCGCTGTGTGTGTGCGTGGCTGTTGTAGGGATGATGTTTTTCATTGGCGTGTCGATCGTGGTGGGTCTGGGCGGAGTGGTCGTGGCGGTCAGGTGAGTGGATAGGAGGCTACTTAGGCGTGGTGGACGCTGTGTTTCGGTGGGTGCGTGGGATATCCGTGGTCGTGCTCACGGTGACGTTCATAGAAATGGTCTTGCCTCGGTCGGACCTGAGGAAGTACGTAGACGTGGTGGTGGGCCTGGCAGTGATCGCGGCCATTCTCACTCCCTTGCTCGGCCTTGGCATGGGGATTGGAGCCGGCCTAGAGCTCGCGGCCACCGCCGTTCGCGGCTGGTCGGAGTCTCGGGCGCCCGCTCAGACTCAGGCGCTCGCTGCCGAGTTTGGCGGTGTCGACGCAGAGCAGCGCGCCGGGGCGGGCGGGAGCTACCGCGGGATGGCGTCGTCGATAGCTTCTCGGGCGCTGGAAACGCGTGTGCGACAGGCGATCGGCGCGTCCTACGGAAGTCGGGCCGAAAGCTGGGCCGTGAGGGTGTGCGTGACAGAGGCTGGGCATTTGGCGTCGGTCGAGGTCGAGATGGGTGTGCCTGCGTCGTCGGCGGATTCGCGGGGCATGCCTCGTACGGCCGCGACCCCGGACCCGGGCAGTGTGGCGCGGACGGTCGCTCTGGCGCTTGAGGCGCCGCTCGAGGTGGTGACGGTGAGGTGACTGGCAGCATGGGTCGTGACTTTCTGAACACTCCCGGGGTCAAGCCCCTTCTTCTGCTGGCGGCGGTGGGGGTGATCCTCATCATCCTGGGCAGCGTTCTCCGAACGGGCACTTCTACTCGATCACCCCAATCGCCTGTTCAGGGCAGCGGGGCGGCGAGCACGGGCTTTGCTGCTACAGGCAACGACACAGCTGACGATCTTGCCGCGGCGAGTCTGGGCGCGTCAGGCGGCCTGGCGGGAGGTACCACAGTGGAGCGCTACCGATCTGAACTGGAGTCCAGATGTGAGGCGATTCTGTCCAAGGTAGAGGGCGCCGGAGCCGTAAGCGTCCGGATCACTCTGGCCGGAGGTTCGTCCAGGGAATACGCTCAGAACTCGGCGATAGAGGAGAGTATCCACGAAGAGCAGGCTTCGGGACAGACCAAACGCTCTTCCGAGCGTCGTCAGACGCGAGAGACTGTGCTTGCGACCGAGCCTCAATCAGGACGGGGGCAGGTTCCGGTGCTGGTGACGGAGCAAGCTCCGCGCATAGCCGGGGTGCTGGTGGCGGCGCCGGGCGCCGCCGATTCCGGGGTCAAGCGCGAGCTGGCCCGGGCGGCGCAGACTCTTTTGGGCGTACCTGCGCATCGGGTGATGGTGGTGGCGTCCCGCAAACCGTGACTGAGTGCACAGGCTGGGGGGAAGCGATTCACATGAGACAGCGCAGCGATAGATGGTTCCTGCAGCTATGCTATGCCATGGTTGGCTTGGCCGTGGTGGCTCTGGCCATTTCGTCGGGAGTAGGCCTGCGGCGCAGTCGGACGACCCAGACACCGGCTCGGATCCCGGCCCAGGCGCAGATGGCCGGCGAATCGGGTATGCCTGGCGAACCAGGCCGTGAACAGGGTGGGACGGGCGACCTCGGGCAACAGACTAGGGAGGCAAAGGAGACGGCGACAGTGGCGGCACTGCCCGACCTGCCGCTGAGCCCGGCGCCAATGCCGGAGGGCATGTCGAAGGCGGTGCTAGAGGCTGGGACGGACTTTTTTGAGGAGTTCAGGCTGGAACGTGAGAGGGAGCGGGCGCTCGAAATCGAAGCCATTCAGGGAGTGGCCGCAAGCCCCGATACTGACCCCGAGGTGAGGCGTGAGGCGCAGGCGGCGCTGCTGGCTGCGGTAAGCAGGGCGCGGCGCGAATTCGACGCTGAGAGCATGATACTGGCCAGGGGATACGCAGACGCCATTGTGTCTGTGACGAGTGAGGGCGCAAGCGTAGTAGTGAAGTCGGGAAGACTTGAGGAGGCGGGCGTGCGTGCCATAGGCGACATGGTGGCGCGCGCCACCGGGGTGAACTTGAGCAGAATCACCATTGCCGAGAGGCAAGAGTGAAGGATAAACCGCGGGATGCGGTGAATTGTTCACAGAGGATCAGCGGCAGAGCCTTCGTCGTTCTGCTATAATTCTATTACAATCGCCAGTGATTCTTCCTGGCGGGCGCCGGGGGGTGCGGAGATGGAACTCGAGGAAAGGCCCGAACTCGGATCGGTCAAGATCGCCAACGAGGTGGTCGCGGTCATCGCAGGCCTGGCTGCATCGGAGGTAGACGGCATTGCCGGAATGTCCGGCGGCATCACCGAAGGATGGAGCGAGCTGTGGGGCAAGAAGAACCTGGCTCGCGGGGTCAAGGTCGAGGTGGGCGAGAAAGAGGCTGCGGTCGATCTGAACGTGGTTGTGACATACGGCGCGGTGATTCCCGATGTCTGCGCGGCGGTGCAGCAGAATGTGAAGAGGGCTATAGAGATCATGACCGGGCTCGATGTGGTCGAGGTTAACGTGCATGTCACGAATGTTTTGGTGGATGACAAGGAACCGTCTACAGAGGCGCGCGTGCGCTAGCTTGCGCTCCGCGTCCGCACTGCGGAGGTGGCGGAATTGAAGGCAGTTGACCGGATTGTGCTCGTTGTGGCAGCGGCATCTATAGTCATGCTGAGCGCGGTAGTGCTGGCGTCGGTAGCCGGCCCGGGCTTTCCCAACGGCTTTGCCTTGGATTTCTTCGGAGCTGTGGCTGAACACAAGCTCGTGACGGGTGCCGTGGCCGTGCTGATGCTCCTGGTAGTAATCTACCTGGTCTCGGCTGTGCTCAGAAGCGAGGATGAACCTACGCCGATAGTGGTCAACACTGCGCTGGGCGATGTGCGCATTTCAATGTCGGCCATCGAAGCCATAGTGCGCAGGGCCGCCCGTCAGGTCAGCGGCATCAGGGAAGTGGACGCCGAGGCGACGGGGGATGCTGAAGGACTGTCGGTGTTCACTAAGATCCAAGTATATCCGGACGTCAGCATTCCGGATGTGTGCGAACGCCTCGAGAATGAGTTGTCGGCGGTATTCACTGCGATGGTGGGCCTTCCGGTCAAGTCGGTGCATACCGTGGTCCGCGGCGTGGCGCATGAGCGGAGTAAGCCCAAGGCGTAATCATCGTAGTCGGTCTTAGCCCTGGGGTCGGCCAGGTCGACGAGGTCGTCGATGGTGGAGGGGTGGCCTTATGCCGTGGTTTGGGAACAGCAGGTGGAGTATACCCGAGGAGCATTCGGGTGAAGTGATCGGCGCGATCGCCGGCGGTATCTTCGGGTTGCTCGTCATCATAGCCGGGTTCTGGCGGGCGCTGGTGTTCGGCGTGTTTGTGGTTGCCGGGTTTGTGCTCGGCAGGTACATTGACGATCACGATAGCCTTAAGGCCGCCATTGCCAGGCGGTTCAGGAGGCCGCGCTACTAGAGCTATGCGAACGCAGTACGACGGGAGTGGTTGACGCATGCGCGCTGAGCGTCGGCGGGCCAGGGAAGCCGCCATGAGAGCTCTCTACCAGGTGGACTTGTCCGGCTGCGCCGCGGAGTGGGCCGTACAATGCGCACTCGACCAGTCGCAGGATCTCGAGCTGACTGAGCAGGGCAAGTCTTTCGCTGCCCAGCTCGTGCGCGGATCGAGCGAGCACAAGAGGGAGATCGACAGCATCATGGCGGACGTCGCGCACGACTGGTCTGTCGGCCGCATGTCGCCGACCGACAGGAACATAATGCGGATTGCAGTCTATGAGATGCTGCATCTTGAGGACGTGCCTATAGCGACTTCGATCGATGAAGCAGTGGAGATAGCCAAAATCTACGGAAGCGCCGATTCTCCGCGATTCGTCAACGGAATCCTGGGCTCGCTGGCCGAACGGCTGAAACGCCAGGCTGCGGATAGCCTCAAGGAAGGAGGCAGCGACACTGCGCGCTGACCTGTGCAGCCTGGGGCTGGATACTAGCTGCTACACAACGTCAGTGGCCCTGGTCGACGGCGGCGGCCTTGTCTACGATGGCAGGACGCCGCTTGAGGTTTCTCCGGGGGCGATAGGGCTACGCCAGTCTGACGCGGTGTTCCAGCATGTCCGCAATACTCCTGGCCTTATTGAGGCGGCGCTACGTATTGCGCGGCAGCGCGGTCTGCGTATCGCGGCTGTGGGCGCCAGCGCCTGGCCGCGGCGGACTGAAGGGTCATACATGCCTGTCTTCCTGACGGGATCGGGTTTCGGACGCGCAATGTCGGCGTCGCTCGGGGCGCCCTACATAGAGGTATCGCATCAGGAGGGACACATCGCCGCCGCCAGCTGGTCGTCGGACTTGGGAATCGCGCGGCGCGGCGGTTTTTTGGCGCTGCACCTTTCCGGCGGCACTACCGAGCTTCTGGCAGTGCACGACAGAACCAGCGTTGAGCTTCTGGGAGGTACTGAGGACCTGAACGCAGGGCAGTTCGTCGATAGGGTAGGCGTAAGGCTTGGAATACCCTTTCCGGCAGGTCCGGGCTTGGAGCTGTTGGCGGCAGGCGGAGAACTTGGGGCAGTGAGGTTGCCGGTGGCTGTCGCGCGCGACCGCGGACGGGGGAGTCTGGGGATCAGTCTTTCGGGACCCTGCTCGGCTGCCATGCGCGAACTTGACGCCGGGAGGCGTCCGGCAGACGTGGCTCTGGGAGTTTTGGAGTGCATCGGGCGATCGGTTGCGGCGCTTTGTGTGGACGGGCTGCGCGCTACCGGCCTTTGCGAGGTGCTGGCGTCAGGCGGAGTGGCTTCGAATTCGGTCATACGTGAGGTAATGCGGGACGAAGTCACGTGCATGGTCCCGCGCTCATCTCTGCATTTTGCTGCGCCTGAGCATTCGCGCGACAATGCGGTGGGGGCTGCGCTTCTGGCGCTTATGACGCATGTTGATGATTGATGGGGGTGCGTCGAGTGAACGCGTATGGTCTGGAGATTGAGGTCTACTCAGTCTCCCAGATCTCTGATAGGGTGGCGAGACTGCTTCAGGCGGATGCGGTCCTTGCCGATGTGTGGGTAAGCGGCGAGATATCCAACTTCACGCACCATTCGTCCGGGCACATGTACATGACGCTCAAAGATGACGCTTCGCGTCTGCGTGCGGTCATGTTCCAGGGGGCCAACAGGGGGCTTCGCTTCCGTCCGGAGAGCGGCATGCGGGTGTTCGCTCACGGGTACGTGGGTGTGTACAGAAGCGGGGGAGAGTATCAGCTCTACATAGACTTCATGGAACCCGCAGGCCTCGGCGGGTTGTTCCTCGCCTTTCAGCAGCTCAAAGCTAGGCTAGAGGCAGAAGGCCTGTTCGACCCGGCGCTGAAGCGGTCGCTGCCCCGATTTCCGAAGCGCATCGCGGTGGCGACGTCTCCGACAGGGGCGGCGATCCGCGATATCATCACCGTTGCCCGGCGGCGCTGGCCGGCCGTAAATATCGTAATCATCCCTACATTGGTGCAAGGGGACGGGGCGCCGGCCAGCATCGCGTCCTCTATTGAACAGGCCAACGCCCTTGCCGAGGCAGGCGGCGACGACGGCGTCGACGTGCTGATTGTGGGGCGAGGGGGCGGGTCCGCCGAGGAACTCTGGGCCTTCAACGACGAGACGGTGGCCAGAGCGATCAGGTCGTCGCGTATTCCGGTGGTGTCGGCGGTGGGGCACGAGACCGATTTCACCATTGCCGACTTTGCTGCGGATGTACGTGCCGCAACCCCGTCCGCAGCAGCCGAACTCGTGGTTCCCGACATTGTCGTGTACCTCCGGCAGGTGGAGGTTGCGCGAGCAAGGCTTGCGAGATCGGTGCGGCGGCTGATCGACCAGCGGCGGCAGCGCGTGGACGAGCTGCGGCGATGGCTTGTTCAGAAAACTCAGATGAAGTTGCGGGCATCGCGGGAGCGCGTGCAGCGCGTCGTGGGAGTGCTGTCGGCGCTCGACCCCCAGGCCGTTCTGGGCCGCGGATACGCGATATGCCGAGGTCCTGATGGGGCAATACTGAAAGACTCGCAAAGCGTGCGCACAGGAGACGCCGTCAGTGTGAGACTAGGTCGCGGGGCCATCGGCTGCGAGGTGCGGGAGGTGGTTCACGGATGAAGCAGGCAGACGCGAAGAATATCCCTGACGAACCGACTTTTGAGAAGGCGCTTGCTCGCCTCGAGCAGATAGTCGCGCAATTGGATGCAGGCGACTTGCCGCTTGACGAGGCTCTCAAGCTGTTTGGCGAAGGCAGTGAGCTCGGCAAGTTCTGTTCGGCCATTCTGGATCAGGCAGAAGGCCGATTGGAGATGCTGATCGAGGGAAAAGACGGCAAGCCGGAAGTGAAGCCTGCCCAGGGCATGCTGGGCAAACTAGAGGGGGAGAGCGGCGATTGAGCGATTCTAGTCAAAGGACCGGCCTTCCTGCGTGGCTGGCGCAGGTGTCGAAGATGGTCGATGAGGCGCTCGACGCATTGATGCCGAGCGGCAGCGCGGTGCCGCAGGCTCTGCACACGGCGATGAGGTACTCGGTGTTCCCAGGCGGCAAGAGGCTTCGTCCGGCGCTGGCTGTAGCGGCCTTCGAGGCTGTGAGTGGGTCGGGCGCTGCCGCGGACTCCGTGCCCGGCGACTGGCATGCGCTTGCGATACGGGCAGGGGCTGCGGTGGAGCTGGTCCATTGCTACTCATTGATCCACGATGACCTTCCATGCATGGACGACGACGATATGAGGCGAGGGCGTCCGTCGTGCCATCGGGCGTACGGCGAGGCAATAGCGCTTCTTGCGGGCGATGCTCTGCTTACGCTGGCGTTCGAATCGCTTGCGCTGCCCGAGCTCGTGGAGGCGGCCGGGGCTCGCCGGGCAAGCCTCCTGGTAGGCGAGCTTGCCAGAGCAGCCGGAAGCCTTGGCATGGCAGGCGGGCAAGCGCTTGAGCTGGCCATATCTGGGCAGTCGTGGTCGGGGCAGTTGGCTTTGGCGGCGGACGCTGTGCAGAGAATGGAATCTTTGAAGACCGGGCGCCTGTTCGAGGCGGCCGCCCGAATGGGCGGTATTGTGGGCGGCGCGAGCGAACCTGAGATGGACGAGCTCTCGCAGTTCGCCAGCCACTTCGGACTGGCCTTTCAGATCCGTGACGACATGGAGGATGCAGCCGTCCAGGACTCGGGGTCCGGAAGGCTCACGGCGGTTTCGGTGTGGGGGCTCGAAGGCGCTCGGGTTCGGTTTGACTCGTCTGTCGCTGCCGCGAATCGTTGCGCCGACCGTTTCGGGCAGGCAGGTTCCAAGCTTCGCGATTTGATCGACCTGATATCCTTTGCCTGAGGCCCGCCCGCTGCGGCAGGCATGACGGCGCAAGCGTGGTGGAAACGTGTTTTCGATCAGAAGCGGCATATTCTCAAACAAAATCCTGTGGGCGGCGGTGATCTCCTGGGCCATAGCGCAGGCTCTCAAGATCTTTACGAGCCTGAGGCAAGATCGCCGGATAGACTGGTCGAAGATTATGGGGCCGGGCGGAATGCCCAGCTCGCACTCGGCATTTGTTACCAGCCTTGCGGTGGCGATAGGTCTCACCGAAGGCTGGGATTCGGGCATGTTCGCCGTGTCGTTCGTCTTCGCGGCAGTGGTGATGTATGACGCGGCAGGAGTCAGGCGCGCCGCAGGCAGGCAGGCGCGCGTCCTCAATCAGCTGATGACGATCATGCTGAAGGAGGGCCACTTTCCGGCCACGAAACTACGGGAACTCCTGGGGCACACGCCGTTCGAGGTGGTCATGGGCGCTCTGCTGGGCACGGCCATTGCCTGGCTGATGCTGCGGAGCGGGTGATTTGAACGCGACTCTCAACGTGTGGTATAATTAACGTCGCAGTGGATAGGTGGCGCAGTATCCTAGTCGGAGCGGGCACTCCTGAAGGCGGGGCTAAAAGACCGCTAAGGGCACATCGATGAAGTCCCTTGTGCTGGCTTTCAACGCCCAGTTGGGGGCTGGTGCAGGGGGTTAAGGTTGTGGGGCGATCCGCAATGGCATGTGGGCGTAGACCCCGCTTCCGCGGAGGCCCAAGTGCGTGGTTGGTTCTACGGCTTGGGGGTAACCTGCATGCGGTACCGGCCTGCAAGTAGTGCAGAATGGTGTTGGGTGCAGCGTAGCCTGCCTTGAGTGGACGTGCAGGATGCGGGTATCAAGTCATTTTCTCCCCGGCCAGGGAGGTTGACCTTCTGCCGTCTGAAAGCACGCCTGCAAAAGAGGCTAAGGAATAGCCCGCGCTGCCGAGGAAAACTCCTAGGCTGTTTGCGATGCTTGGCGCCCTGGGGATTACAGTGTGCACTAAGTGGCAATCCAGTTGCTCCTACGGCGACGAGGAGAGTCTGTCGTAAAGGGAAACCGCCCCCCGGCGACGGGAGGGTGTACAGGCGGGAAAACCTACTGGACCTTAAGTCACAATATTTACTCGGGGCGCTGCCACCTATCGACGTGCATACACGTGAGTCAAAACGGGATGGGGTGAACACAGCTTGCCAGAGCGACTGGGGCGGATCCTGGCCGTCGGGCTATGGACTCTCGTCCTGTCGGCCGCTTTAAGCTTCAGCTCAGGTGCTTTAGCGGGAACCGTGAACATCGGGTTTTCGATCGCGGTTCTTATTGCAATAATATCTGCAGGAATCCTGTTCGACATAATCGGCACAGCAGCTACAGCGGCCAGTGAGGCGCCGATCAACGCCATGGCCGCCAACCGTGTGTACGGGGCTCCCGAGGCCCTGGCGATTGTGCGGAACGCGCCGGCCGTAGCCAATTTCTGTAACGACTTCGTAGGAGACATATGCGGCACGGTAAGCGGCGCCGTCGGCGCCACGATTGCCATAAGCGCCGCCCTAGCCCCCGGTACGTTCGCTGCGAAGTTCGCATCTACTGCGGTGATAGCCCTGATCTCCGCCGCAACCGTTGCCGGTAAGGCGGCCGGCAAGGGATTCGCCATCGAATCAGCTAACAGCGTTATGTTGGCAGTGGGACGGGCAGTAGCCACGTTTCACCGGTATTTGGGCGGCGGCAGGTGGGCTGTGCAGTCTCGATCAGGCGGTGTCATGAAATCAAGCAAGGCCAATGGCGGGAGAGATAGGAATGGAAGAGGCGGCGGGAACGCATGAGATGGAGGCCGCGTCCGGGCATTTGCGGCGGCGACAAGGAGCGATGTGCTCCCTATGACTAGCATTCTGCAGCAAATCCAGTGTCCTGCCGACCTCCGCGGGCTTTCCGACAGGCAGATTGGGCAGCTCGCGGCGGAAATACGCCAGTACATGATAGATACGGTCTCTCGCACCGGAGGCCATCTGGCGCCTAACCTTGGCGTCGTCGAGCTCACCATAGCTATCCACCTTGCCTTGGATTGCCCGCGCGACAAGGTCATATGGGACGTAGGACACCAGTCCTACGTGCACAAACTCCTCACAGGGCGACGTAGCGTGTTTTCCTCTCTGCGCCAGCAGGGAGGGATAAGCGGTTTTCCAAGGCCCGAAGAGAGCCCGTACGACTGCTTCGCCACTGGGCATTCCAGCACGTCCATCTCCGCGGCGCTGGGCATGGCTCGAGCGCGCGACCTTGCCGGCGACGATTACACGGTGTTGGCGGTGATCGGAGATGGCTCGTTTGCGAGCGGCATGGCTTTCGAAGCCATGAACGACGCCGGGCATGCCAATACTCCTCTGATCGTGATCTTGAACGACAACGAGATGTCGATTTCTCGAAGCGTGGGCGGACTCGCAAGCTACCTCGGATCAGTCAGGGCCAATCCTTGGCGCAGGCAGCTCAGGTCGCGTGTGCAGCAGGCAGTACTCAGCATACCCGTGATCGGCAGGGCGCTGCGCGCTTTTGGCCATTCGATCAAGAGAAGCGTCAAGTCTCTCATCCTGCGGGGCATGCTCTTCGAGGAACTAGGATTCATGTATATCGGCCCGATCGATGGCCACAACGTGCGCGCCGTCAGACGAGCAATCGAAGATGCACGGCAGGCTGGGGGGCCTGTGTTGATCCATGTGATCACGAGGAAGGGCCTGGGCTATGCGCCCGCCGAAGCCAACCCGGCCAGATTCCACGGAACCGGCCCGTTCGACGTCCGAACGGGCGAAGCGGCGCCGGATGAGCGCAAGTCGTTCACATCGCATTTCAGCGATTTCATGGTGCGCGCCGGCGCGGCTGACCACAGAGTAGTCGCCATCACTGCGGCCATGGCCGACGGCACAGGTCTGCGCGCGTTCTCACAGCGTTTCCCCGACCGTTTCTTCGACGTGGGCATAGCGGAGCAGCATGCAGTCACGATGGCGGCGGGCATGGCAGTGGGTGGGCGCCGACCCGTTGTCGCCGTCTACTCTACGTTTCTGCAACGCGCCTACGACCAAGCGCTCCATGATGTTGCATTGGGGCGCCTTCCCGTAGTATTCGCCATCGACCGGGCAGGAATAGTAGGAGAGGATGGCTATACGCACCAGGGGTCGTTCGATGTGGCCTTCATGCGCCACATCCCGGGGATGACGGTGATGGCGCCCAAAGACGAGGCCGAACTCTACGGCATGCTGCAGGCTGCCCTCGAGCATCAGGCGCCGTGCGCTGTGCGTTACCCTAGGTCGGCCGCGCCGGGCGCAGGTGTGCAGTACCCCACCGACCCAGTGGAGATGGGGCGGGCGGAAGTGATGCGCGACGGTCGGCATTGCGCCATCTTTGCTCTGGGGCCAATGGTATATCCCGCTCTCGAAGCAGGCAGGATTCTATCGGCGCGTGGCGTAAGTTGTGCAGTGGTGAACGCCAGGTTCGTCAAGCCGCTGGATACGAGCATATTGGCGCAATACGCATCTTCTACGGGAATGATCATAACGTGCGAGGATGCAGCGCTTTCCGGGGGGCTTGGCTCGGCGGTCCTCGAAGCGCTAGCAGATGCGGGTATGGGCGATGTTCGCGTAGTCAGGTTGGGCATTCCCGATCGTTTCATCGAGCATGGGCGACGCGACGACATACTTGCCCAACTCGGGCTCGACAGTCGGGGCATAGCGGCTACCGTGCTGCGGGCGCTCTCCGAGCGGGCTGATGCCAAGGGGTCGGGCGGTGGCGCACATGTCTCGACCCTGTAAATCCCGGCTCGACCAGCTGCTTTGCGAACGGGGCTTGGCGCCGAGCCGCGAGGCGGGGCGGCGCGAGATCCTAGCTGGGCGCGTGTGGGTCGACGGGATGCGCGAAGACAAACCAGGCGCCATGGTGCGCGCGGATTCAGCGATAGAGATCAAGCGGTCGGGCCCGCGCTTCGCAAGTCGAGGCGGCGAGAAGCTGGCGCACGCATTGGGAGTATTCGCGCTGGATGCGGTGGGACGCACGGCAGTGGATGTAGGCGCCTCCACAGGGGGATTCACTGACGTGCTGCTGCGGGCGGGCGCGGCCCGGGTGTACTGCGTGGACGTTGGATACGGGCAGCTGGCGTGGGAACTTAGGCAGGACCCCCGCGTGGTCGTAATGGACCGCACTAATGCCCGGTACATTGTGCCCTCGATGTTCGATCCGCGGCCCGACCTTGCAGTGGTGGATGTGTCCTTCATCTCGCTCGCGAAGATACTGCCGGCCCTGCGCGAGGTTCTGACTTCGCGCGCCGAGATTGTGTGCCTGGTCAAGCCGCAATTCGAGGCGGGTCGCGAGAGAGTAGGAAAACGGGGCGTTGTGCGTTCCCCCGAAGTCCACGTCGACGTGTTGATGAGTGTGGCGGAGCACGTCTGGGGCAGCGGCTTTGAGGTGGCGGGGGTCACAGCCTCGCCTATCCGAGGGCCGGAGGGCAATGTGGAATTCCTGATGCATCTGTTCAGGGGAGGCCGTGACGGCTTGAGTCTGTCGGTGGATGCATTGCGCGACACTGTGGCGCGCGTAGTCGCCGAGGCCCATTCACAGCCTAGATAGGTCCAGCCTGCAATGGAGGAGGGGTAACTACGAAAAAGGCCGCAATAGTAGTGCGGAAGACGAAGCCGGAGGCCGACCGGGTAGCCCTCCAGATAGAGTCGTGGATGCGGCGGGCCGGGATCGACACCGTGCTCGACTACAGCTGGGACGGGCCGCTACCTGACTCCACCGATTGCGTGATCGTGCTGGGCGGCGATGGCACTCTCCTTTCAGTGGCGAGGCGAGCTGCCCAGGCCGGGATTCCGATACTCGGCGTCAACATGGGTAACCTGGGTTTCCTCACCGAGGTCGAGCCGGTCAACCTGGAAGAGGCGCTGGAAGCCCTGGTGTGCGGTGACTACACTATAGAAGAGCGAACGATGGTGCAGGCCACTGTGATCAGGACGGGCAGGAGCGTCGCATCGCTCGTGGGCCTGAACGATGTCGTAATCAGCAAGGGCGCTTTTGCGCGCATCATCAGTCTGGACATTTACGTAAACGACGAGTACTATTCGACGTTCCCGGCAGACGGGATTATCGTCTCTAGTCCTACAGGGTCCACCGCGTACTCGCTCTCAGCGGGAGGGCCGCTTATCAGTCCGAGCATCGACGTCATGTTGGTAACCCCCATATGTCCCCACACACTGTTTTCGCGCTCGCTAGTGATCGCAGGCGATGACAGGGTGCGCGTGGTCGTGGAGGCGCCGCACGAGGAAGTCGCCGTGACAGTCGATGGGCAGGTTGGTTTCAAAGTGGAATCACACGATGAGATTATCGTCGAGCGGGCGCCGCAAGTGACGCGCTTTGTGCGCCTTCGGGCCAAGAGCTTCTACGGTACCATGCGTGAGCGTTTGAAACAGGACCGTCTATGACACCGATGTGCGGGAGGGGTCGATGGTGAAGGCCAGGCGCCACCAGAGAATTCTGGACATAGTGAGGAGCAAACCCATTCAGACTCAGGAGGACCTATCTGCGGAGCTTGCACGGGAGGGAATGTCGGTTACCCAGGCCACCATATCCCGGGATATCAAGGAACTGCGGCTCGTCAAAGCGCCGGTGGGCGATGGGTCTTACCGGTACACCGTCCCGGTTGACCGCAATATTGACGATATCAACAGACGGATAGAGCGCGTGTTCCGCGAGGCCGTCATAAGCGTTGAAGACAGCGACAATATTGTGGTCATCAAGACGCTCGAAGGCGCGGCGCAGGCCATCGGCGCCATTGTTGACGATCTGGACTGGCCCGAGGTGGTGGGCTCGCTGGCAGGCGACGATACGATTTTCGTGGTAGTGAAGCCGGCCGACAAGGCTCTGGAGATAATGGCTAGGTTCAACAAGTTCCGTAGGTGACAGCGGCGGGGGCGGAGTCATGCTATTGGAGATGGATGTTCGAGACTATGCTCTGATAGAGCACATTTCCATTGAGTTTGGCGATGGCTTCAACGTGCTCACCGGCGAGACGGGCGCAGGAAAGTCTCTTGTCATCGACTGCCTCGGGCTCGCGGTCGGCGGTCGAGCATCAGCGGAGTCTGTTCGCACAGGCGCCGAGTCTGCCGTTGTGGAAGCGGTCTTTGATCTGTCTGTAATGGCTTCCATGGCGGACGTCCTTTGCGAACAGGGCATCGATCCGGAGCCCGACGGCACGCTCGTCGTATCTCGAGAGGTGTGGCGGCAGGGTCGTTCGCGATGTCGCATCAACGGTCGCATCGTGACACTCACGTCGCTTTCGGCCGTCGGCGAATGCCTGGTCGACATATACGGCCAGCATGAATACCAGTCACTGGCCCGTCCTTCGCGTCACCTAGCGCTGCTTGATTCGTTCGGCGGCGCCCAGCTGGCAGAGGCCCTCGCGGTGTACAGAACCAAGTATTCGGTGTGGCGATCGGCCCGCCGAGAACTGGCCGAGCTTGCGGCAACCGGCCGTGAGCGGGCTCGAAGAGCTGATCTCCTTGCGTTCGAAGCCAGCGAAATCGAGTCGGCGAAGCTTCGGCCGGATGAGGATGCGCTTCTTTCGGCTGAGCGCGTGGTACTTGCCAATGCCGAGCGCCTACTGGGCGGGGTGAGCCAGGCATTTGAGCTAGTCTACGAGTCAAGCCGGCCCGACTCCCCGTCAGCCTACGACGTGCTTGCCGATGCCCTTGCTCACCTGGACGCGGCTGCTCGCATCGATGCTTCCCTGGCCCCGGTGCGCGATTCGCTTGCATCCATGTGCGAACAGGCCGGCAGCTTGGGGCGAGCGATGCGTTCGTACCGGGAATCGATCGACTTCAGCCCCCAGCGGCTTGCTGCCGTGGAGGAGCGGTTGGCCGCCATAGCGCGGCTCAAACGCAAGTACGGCGACACTCTGGCAGAGGTGATAGAGCATGGGCGCGCAGCGCGCGAGGCGCTGGACCTTGTGATCCATGCCGACGAGCGCCTAGCTGAGCTCGAGCAACGGGTGGCGGAGTATGCCGGGGACGTTGCCGGGGCAGCCGGGGAGATCTCAAGGCTCAGAAGCCGAATCGCCTCTCGCCTGGAGCACGACATAACCTGTGAGCTTGCGGAGCTATCGATGCCGAAGGCGGTCTTTTGCATACAGATTCGGAAGGCCCGGGGCGATGGCGAGCAGGAGTTGGTTGTGGACGGCCAGCCATGCATCGCAGGGCCGGATGGTGTGGATGAGGTGGAGTTCCTCTTTTCGGCCAACGCCGGAGAAGAGCCGAGGCCGCTTGCGCGTATTGCCAGCGGGGGCGAGATGAGCCGGGTGATGTTGGCCATAAAGTCGGTGCTGGCGCAGGTGGACGACATGCCCACAATGGTCTTTGACGAGGTGGATCAGGGCATCGGAGGCGAGGCGTCTCGGGCGGTGGCCGCCCGGCTTGCGAGGGTAGGCCGGACCAGGCAGGTTCTGGCCGTGACGCATCTACCCCAGATTGCGGCCGCTGCGTCCAGGCATTTCGCTGTGCGCAAGGAGGAACGCGGAGGGAGGACCC
>Ga0209718_1002345_pt1 | contig 18840 bp, 14 predicted proteins | sample AD_JPNAS1_MetaG_FD_184420 | JGI IMG/M metagenome (GOLD analysis project Ga0209718, IMG submission 184420) | Active sludge microbial communities of municipal wastewater-treating anaerobic digesters from Japan - AD_JPNAS1_MetaG (SPAdes) (version 2) | ecosystem: Engineered > Bioreactor > Anaerobic... | reverse complement strand
AAGCTGCTGCTGACGGAGTTATGATCGGACGTGGAATTTTTCACAATCCATGGTTTTTCAATCATCCACAACCGGAGGTTTCTATTGATGATAAGTTAGTGTTGTTATGGCGACATGTAAGTCTTTTCAGTCAAACGTGGGAGGCGGAGCGTAACTTCGCTATCCTCAAGCGGTTTTTTAAGATATATACAACTGCTTTTAAAGGAGCTGCACACCTTAGAGCTGCATTGATGGAGACGCATAACGCTAACGAAGTCAGAGCAGTGTTAGATGATTTTGAAAAGTGGAGAAGGAGGGAAGAGAAAACTTAAAACCGGTAAAATCCAATTGGGTAGTTAATGTAAAGTTGGGCGTTGAGCGTAGCCGAAACGCCCGCGGCGTGTTTAGTCTCAATTGCCGATCAGGCAGTTAATGTAAGGTTATCAATGATCAATTAGCAATTAGCAATTAACAATTATCAATTTTCAATTATGTCTCAATTACAGGTCAGGCAGCTAATTTAAGTTGTTAATTGCACATTGCTAATTGCTAAAGGTAGCCTCTCATCGGATGACTTGGGTTCATCCGATGAGATGCGTTTCAATTGCTGGTCATGCAGTTAATGTAAAGTTGGGCGTTTCGACTACGCTCAACGCCCGCGGTGTGTTTGATCTCAATTGCCGATCAGGCAGTTAATGTAAAGTTAGCCAACCCCGCTTTCAATCCGAGGCTAAGCTTTAAGTCTCAATTGCCGATCATGCAGTTAATGTAAAGTTAGAAGGAGAATCCGCGTTTTGGGATGGATATCCAAAGTCTCAATTGCCAATCAGGCAGTTAATGTAAAGTTAGTAAACATACAGATTATCAGCAGCACAAGCTGTTATAAAAGAGAAGGCCAATCAGGCAGTTAATGTAAAGTTGGGCGTTTCGACTACGCTCAACGCCCGCGGTGTGTTTAGTCTCAATTGCCGATCATGCAGTTAATGTAAAGTTGGGCGTTTCGACTACGCTCAACGCCCGCGGTGTGTTTGATCTCAATTGCCGATCATGCAGTTAATGTAAAGTTGGGCGTTTCGACTACGCTCAACGCCCGCGGCGTGTTTAGTCTCAATTGCCGATCAGGTAGTTAATGTAAGGTTATCAATGATCAATTAGCAATTTTCAATTATCAATTTTCAATTATGTCTCAATTACAGGTCAAGCAGCTAATTTAAGTTGTTAATTGCACATTGCTAATTGCTAAAGGTAGCCTCTCATCGGATGACTTGGGTTCATCCGATGAGAGGCGTTTCAATTGCTGGTCATGCAGTTAATGTAAAGTTGGGCGTTTCGACTACGCTCAACGCCCGCGGTGTGTTTGATCTCAATTGCCGATCAGGTAGTTAATGTAAAGTTAGTTGGTAGCACATTTGGACAAACCACTCTATTTATGTCTCAATTGCCAATCAGGCAGTTAATGTAAAGTTAGTCATTTGATGAGTTTAAACAAATAGTAAAAACATAGTCTCAATTGCCGATCAGGCAGTTAATGTAAAGTTAGCAAACTGACTTTTAGAGACTTTAGCTTTGTTTAGTCTCAATTGCCGATCAGGCAGTTAATGTAAAGTTAGCGAAAGTAACTATCTATCTTCCGAGCTATCCGATTGAGTCTCAATTGCCGATCAGGCAGTTAATGTAAAGTTAGTGAATGACAATGACAAATTATATAAAGAGGAAAAAAGGTCTCAATTGCCGATCAGGCAGTTAATGTAAAGTTAGCCCTCCCTCCCACTCTTGTTTGTTTTGGTTAAAATGTGTCTCAATTGCCAATCAGGCAGTTAATGTAAAGTTAGTCCATTTAGATTATACCAAATAGAAGAAGAAGAAAAAAGTCTCAATTGCCAATCAGGCAGTTAATGTAAAGTTAGCCAACCTATTCTCAATAAACCTAAATCGATATCAGGTCTCAATTGCCAATCAGGCAGTTAATGTAAAGTTAGATTTTTTAGTATGAAGTTGTGGAGTTAGAGGCTGTGTCTCAATTGCCAATCAGGCAGTTAATGTAAAGTTAGGGAAATCGACCATACAGGCTATGTAGCAAAATTCCGTCTCAATTGCCAATCAGGCAGTTAATGTAAAGTTAGCGAAAAGAATTGAACAATCTTATTTCTGCATGTAAGTCTCAATTGCCAATCAGGCAGTTAATGTAAAGTTAGAATCTGTTTGTCAGAATGTTATGTGTTGCTATAAAGTTTATAACCTGATAATCAGGTATAAATAAAAGTTCGAAAATGTGATATAAAAAAAGCAATTATAATGTTGTTTTTTGTTTGTTTCTAATACCTATTATTCTAAACATCAGTGTAATAAGTGGTTGAAAAAAGTTCGAAAATGGTTTTAATAAAGTTTTAAAGTATTGATTTTCGAAGATGTAAGATTTGACTAAACTTAAATACCTAATAATCAGATCTTAGTTTAATCAGTAAATTATAGTAAATTATATATTATCGAAAATCTCAGCATCTTAATTTCAAAATAGCTAATTTTCGAAACGTTGTAAAAAGATCGATTTCGCTATTTTGTTGAATATCAGCATTTCAAGGAACTGTCCAATTTTTATTTTTTTCGAAAATAAACTTATACAAATTCGGTTTTTTTCTTACGTTTTGTCTTTTTAATATGTTGCAAATGTAATGATTTTCCTGTACATGATTTACATAGTGGAAAAATAAATATGCTATCTTTTTTGGTACACAAATTTTTTAACATATTGGATATTTCATCCACACTCAATTTCGTATCTTGACACAAGAATACCGATTTATTGATTCGTACACCTATTCTCTCCAACTCCGTTGATATTTTTCGTCGTCGTTTATTGCTTATCACATCGTATGCCACAACTATATCCATCGTTTTTCTTTACCATTTAGGGTTGTAAAACTTTGGTTTAGTTTCGTCACCCTTACAAAAGGTAAGAAATTGCTTCATAAGTTTATGCATCAACTCCGAGAGTAGTATCTCTTTACCTTTATATATTTCTATGGCAAACCATCGTTCATTGATTTTACTGATTAGCTTTTTTCTTGTATCCATTGTAAGTAATCCGTTGTTTTCTTCCTGAGCAATTTTTTCTCCCTTGGTTATTATAGCTATTACCGAGCGGTCAACGACAAAGGTCCTGTATTGTTCCATCAGGTCAAAACAAAGTGTCGGAACATTGCCGTTAATAGCGTGTAAATAGCTAATATTGGGACTTAGTTGCCAGGTGTGAATTGTTCGCATCACCTTGCTTTCGAGCAGTGCATAACCGTAATTAAGCATTTGGTTTACTATTCCCGTAGCGTTTTGATACTCCCTTTCGGTAAAAGGGTATTCGGTTTCGGATAGCATTGCACGCACGCCACGCCAATAAATTAAAGCAAACTGCGCTTCCCATAAAAAGAGCTTTTTACGCAATGGTTCGTAATTTGCTACTTGCGGAAACTCTTTAAACTTCACATTCATATCATTGATGCAAGTTTTGAGCGTATCATAAACAGAACTGTTTTTTTTGCGATGATATTTGGCGTAGTATTTTAGCAGCTTAATCTGATTTTGGGTTTTATTTTTCACCAACTCCGTGATAAACAGCGACTTTTTTTCATCGCTCAAAAGCAACTGAGCTTGCATATTTGCAGGCAAAATATTGTTGGGTGTGTTAAGAGCGGCATAAATCTCGCCGTGTGAATCGAAGTAAGCTATCTGTATATTTTTTTTAGCACAGTGCTTCGTTATGTAGCTACTTACCGTTACGCCTTCTACAAGGATGCTGATTTGGCGAATGGTATTTATCGGTTTGGAAACAACTAACTTGCCACCGCTTTTTACTTGTATATTATTTTTTGAAATGCCGATAAAACTGCCCGGTAGAGTTACCACAAGTTCATGCTCTTCGGCTTGTGCTTGGAAATGTTTCCGTTTCTGAATTTTAAGACTCTCGTTTACATTTTTAGGTTTCGGAACTTTTTTTTGTTTTTTGGGTTTGATCTGTTTACCCCATTTGCCATCGGCATATTTATCGGTAATAAATCCTGTTTTGGTAAAGAGCACAACACGGTCGTTAATATCGTTGGGCTTACTTTTTTCTTGTAGATAAGCGCGATAAACCTCTACTATAATGTCATCAATGGCTTGCTTATCTTCAAGTGTGAGCAGCTTGCCGTAATAATTTTTTAGACCTTGCACGGTTTTCTCCAAATCGGAAAAATCATTATCGTCAGCCAAATATAAAGCTCGTTTTATCTTATTGTCTATCCTGTTCTTTTTATCGTTGCTTATACTTAGCTTTCCATTGCACTCGAACTCTATTCCTAAAAACGAAAATCCGTCTTTCAAACTTCCGGCATAAAATTCTTGATTGAGATTTAGTTGCAGATTTGCCTCTAAATAGTCTGTGAGCATTTGCAAAACCCGTATTGTTTTCTCTTCCTTAGGCACTAACAGCAGAATATCATCGGCATAACGGATAAAATGTTTTGTGATTTTGTTTTCAATAAAACGGTCGAACTCGGTTAAGTAAAGATTTGCTAAAAGCGGTGAAACAGCACTTCCCTGCGGTATTCCATCCGTGTTTTCTTCGTATTGGTTTTTGGTGTTTACTTTACCGGAACTAATCCAAAGAGCCGCCAAATGACATACAGCCGCATCTTGAACGGCAGAATAGAGTTTCCTTAACAACAACGGAATAGATATGGTGTCGAAAAAGTTGTCAATATCGCACCGTATTACAAAATGAGTTTCCGAGTACGACTTTATCCATTTTTGCACCTGACGTACAGCCGCTAGCGCACCTTTTTCTTTGCGGTAAGCAAAGTTTTGAAAAGACATTTTTCTGTCAATAGCAGGATATAGTACCGAAGCCATCGTTTTTTGCAACATAATATCTTCGGTGGTAGGAATTTCCAACTCACGGTAGCTACCGTCGCTTTTAGGAATTTTTACACTGCGGTACGTTGAGGGAAGATAGGCATGATTCTCTATTTTTTCTATTAAATCTTCGGCAACTCCCTCATTTTTTAATTCACCAATGTACTTTGCAAATAAACTGTTTTGGCATGCTATTGCCTCTATTTGTCCATTGCCTCTTATAGTATTGTTTCCAACGTGAATATAATAGGCAAGAGCAAGCAAATAATCTTCCTCATAGCTATAAGGCACTGAATAACAGACAAAACCTTTTAATCCGGACAGATTGTACTTCTTCTTTTTTATAATCATCTGTCGGGGAAAGCTCAAACCGTTTAGCAGAGTAACAGCATTTGTTTCGAAAATAAAATTACTGCTTTCGTCAATTTCTTCTGTAGGAGCTAAGAAAGAAAAATACAAATTCAAAACTCGATTTTGTATTCTTTTAATCAAATCATCATAAGAAACTTCATCTGTTAGTAGTTGGTCTTTTAAGTAGGAGGTAGGGGTTAAAAATCGAATTTCCAATGTATCTTCCCATTTGGTTAAACGATTATTAAAAAAGTTATAATCCAAAGGTTTGATATCACTTTGTTTACTAGGCTCAAACTCATTGGAGAGGGGATTAAATAGATAGGATGAGTGAAAACGAAATGAATTAGCCTTGAAGAAATGAAAACCAGCCCATTCCGGCAAAAAATTGATAAAATCAACGATCTCTTGCCTGTTGTTACCTACTATGGTAACGTATAGATTAAGTATCTCATTTTTTGAGAATTTGGAGCGCTTTGTTCCGTCGGCGCGCACAATAATACGCGAAGGTATGTTTTTAAATCTTCCTTGTGTGGGCTTGAACAACGTATCGTGCAGATGGCGATAGCGTTTACTGTTCATCAGCGCGTCACCCAATGCATAACTCGGCAGATGTAACCAATTTTCTTTGATCTCCACCTCTTTTTGTGCCGAAAACTGCACACGCAACAGATAACATGTAAAGTTTTTTAAATATGACGGAAGCGATTTACTCATCAATAATCTTGTTTTCTATTTCTATTTATTTTATTGAAATTGTCCGTATCCAACGTTGGTTTTGGCACCTACTCCGACAGTTTTAATGATTTCTTCAAAAATTTTCTCTTTTTGTCTCGCACTTAAAATGATTTCTTCATTTTTATTTCCTTTTTCAATTTTAGCTTTACTATCGGTTAGCTTAAACCTAAACTCAAATGTAATTTCGGATAAAACCTTAATAAACATTAATGGCGTCGGATTTTTTAGTGGGTCGGGATGTGGTGTGATAAAGTCACTGGCTAAAAAATTTTTATTTTTTCCTGTTTCCTTAATGTCTATAACAGCATCAAAAAACACATCTTTCCCTTCGGTGTCTTCTTTGCCAAAAATTTGTTCTTTTAGTTTTTTCAATGCTGCAACATCCAAATCTTGTAGAAACAAATCCCACTGTTTCTTTTCTTGTTCTTTATGCTCTTTGGGACAATTATCAATTATTTCGTCAACAATAAACTTCAACGCATCCAGAGAAGTGTTGTCAGTTACATCATTTTCATTTTCAAAAACCCTTTTTATCACTCCTTTAATTGAACTGCCAGGAATAACAGGCTGTCCTGTGGTGTGGTCGAAGTAAAAACCAACTTTCATATCGCCCTTGGCATTGCTATCATGCGTGTAACCTGAACCACACAATAGACCAGGGTAAGTGGTTTGCAGATTGAACCTATTAGTAGCTGCCACATTTTCAATTTGCGTGTACCCGCTCAATTTTTTATCAAAAACAGCTTTATAAAAAGCATCAAAAGGTGTAGTTTTTTCGTTATCCCTTTCATAAAACTTCAACATGTTTTCTTCAGAAAACACTATTCTTTCTTTAACTGCTCTTTCAATATATAACCTTTTATATACCAATAAGCCAATATTGGGTGCTGTGAAACGATTCCAATTCATGATTTATTCCTTTCTGATTGTGGGTACGTACGAATAGCCAATTTTAGTGCGATGGCACACTCTTGTATTTTCTTTTTCAAACGATAGTCATTATATCGAGTAATAACTTCCTCTAATAATTTTTCTTCACCTGCCAAAAAGTCTATATCATTGCTTTTTAGCATTTTTTCAATTGCTTTTACAATAAGACTTCTATCGACACTGTCAGAGCCTTCAGCTTTTTTTGAGTAAAAAATCAAGGTTGGCAACAGACCTGATGAGATAATACTTGCTCCAAAAGATGATATATAGCCGTTGTAGGTTTTGTTTATTTTCCCTTTTTCAACAATACCTGTCTCATTGTATTCCAACACTCGCAAGGCAATGGGAATATATTTTTCTATGTTTTTCATAACTTGAAGTTTTAGAAATTGATTTTATAAAATTTACACAGCCCATAACCTATGCTACTGTTGGCACCAATCTGGATGGGTTTTTCTAAAAGAGTTTTCTCAAAAGCCGAAAACTTTTCAGGATCTAAATCACTTTTGGGAATCATATATGTTATAAAAATTGTTTGATGAGGCACTATCTCTTCATACCACAGGTTTTTATCTTCACCCAATCTATTGCGGGCTATTACAGGTAAATCCTCTACATAATTCTTGAACTTATCATTATCTACTACAGCATATTGTTGCTTATTGAAACCCTCAAAATTCTCTACAGTTATTTTCTCTGAAAGTGGCGACATGTAAGTTGCTTTTTGTAGGTTATCATCTTCTAAATAAACTTCACCAACATCATCCTTTGTAAACAACTTGTTTTCATCTGTTTGCTCTACCAACAACTTTTTATCAATCAACATCATAGCCTTATTGTTAACAAGTTCAATACTTTGTTTCGACATTGTAAGAGCAAACTGCATATGTGAACATCTGACTGGCAATGCCACCAAATCGGCATTTAAAAAGTTAAGACTTCCGCTTTGAGCATCGTCGTCATTGTTGGTTTTTTTACCGAATATTTCTGTTATATCCTGGTCGTTTTTGACCCAAGCATTTTCAAAATGTTCTCTAAGAGAGCCTTTCAAACTTGATGAATGAATGGTGGGATAACTATATACCGCGTCACGTTGCACCAATTTATCCACTATTCCATAAGTGGCATCGCCACTACCAACATGCAGGTTGGTAATACATTGTATTAAATACGCTTTTGCTGTCATATCTTATTTTTTATTATTGTTTATATATTTCTTGAATTTTGTTAAACCCTACTTTTTGGGCATTTTTATTATCGAAAAGTTCTTTAGCTTTTTGCATTTGGTCTAAGTTATCAAAATACAATACGCTGCCACGTTTTAGTAAATTATAACGATCGCCTCGTTTGTATCCTTTGGAAAAACTGCTGTAATTTTTGCTGCTGTTAGAACTTTGTAAATTTCGGAAAGAAACATTCTCGTTGATTGAAAACAGCGTATAGTTCCATATTTCCTCACTTACAAAACAATCTGAAATACAATAGATAGCATGTTTTAAACGAGGTTTGAGGTTTAATTCTAAAATGCTGATATTATCGCCACAATTCGCTATTTCAAAAGCGAATAGTTGCTGTTCAGCTCCAACGGTTAGAAACTGTTTATCATCCTCTAAAGCTATATCCTTCTTAAAATCAATCGATTGCGACTCATCTTCTTTGCTTTGTATTTCGTCTGTTTTTGGTTCTATTCCAATTTTTACATCAAAAGCAAATGACCATCCTTTATTCAATTTATACATTACTTGCTTATAAAATCCGTCATCTTCCGATTTTCCCTTTTCTCCTTTTTTATTACCCACCGTTTCGTGTTTAATAAATACAAACTCAGTGTCGTTTTCATTATTTTCATCTTTAAAGAACTTGAAAGTACTATTGCCTTTCACATTGATAAGTGTCGGATTATAGCCAACTTTCGCATCGTACCCTTCCAAATAGTAATTGTCATAGAGTACCTTTAATTCAAAATCTTTATCAAAAGGTGCAATGATATATTTTTCACCTTCTTTAAGAAAATAAAGTGGCGATATTTCATTTATTACTCCGAAATCTTGCACTGTTTTTCCTTCTTCATCCATAAAACCATAAATAAAACTATTTTTGCCAATTAATTCGTTGGCTTCTTTTGTTTTATTATTCTTCGCTGGACTTAGCAAGTTATTTTTCATCAGCAGATAGTAACGCAAAACTCCCAACAAAGTGGTTTGCTGAGGATAGAGTTCGGATTGCACGTAATAATCCATCTCAAATTTATTTGGATCTTTCTTATTTATAGAATGTTTCTCACCACCAAAAAAATAAGCATCTATGGGAGTTAATTTTATTTGATAATTCATTTTGCTTCTTTGTTTTTAGGTTGAATAAATTGGTAGTAACGCAATACAGTAAAAAGAATATCTCTATACTGTCTGTTTTCATCATTCTCCTTGTCCTTATTTCCGCTTTCTGTAAGGTAGTCTTTTTTTAGGGCTTGCGATAAAGACACAAAACGTTGTATAAATGAGGACTTTCCCTCTTCGTGTATTTTTTCATTGAAAAAGTTTTGAACAAAAGACTCAACTCTATCTTTTCGTACAGAATTAACGAAAGTAGTAAAAAACAGGTCGTCTTTCAATCGTTGAATTAATCCGCTAAGGGTGTCTTTCTTATCTTTCCCTTTCAATTCCGAAGTAAGTAATTCGTATATCTGTTTTGTCGATTCTATTTTTGATTTATCAATAAAACACTCTGTATATTGTCCGCTATGTTTATGAAAACGAACGCTCACGCCATTTTTTTCTTTAAAAAGATTCTCGTCGTGCTTGCACTTTTCTAACATCTTGTGTGCCTGAGTCATAGATTCACGCATTGGAAATTTGTAATAGGAAAGCATCAAACCATAAGAGAGTGTGGGAACTTTTACTCCTTGGTCATCAGCATATTTACCTAATGTTTCATGAAAATCTCTATCTAAATCTTTGATAAGCAAAGCTAATGATTTTATTTGTTCACCGTCATTGTATGCTATGGGCAAAAATACCAAAATATCTTCTCCTCCCAAGTAAATGGCACTACCACCATAGTTGTTGATGCTTTTTTCTGCAGCTAGCCCGAATTGAAGTAGCAGTTTTGAGAAATTTTTCAATTTATCTTTATTATTGGCAACTTTTCTGAGTAATGCACCAATATTATCGCCGTCTGCATAAAGCACCGCGTAATATTTGTGATAATCTTTTAATTGGTCTTTAAAAACTTTATCTTTTTTCAATAAGTCAATAAACTCAATATCTTCATTCCTAAAATCATCAGTTAGTAAATCATTATATCTCGCTTTATTGTCATCAGTTGTGAGGTCAACAGTTGATATTTCGGCTATGGACTTGAAATGTCTTCCTTTTTCTATTCCGAAAGCATCTTCTTTCAACGCCGTATTGTCATTCCACTTGGTTACAAAATACTCAATCAAAGGGTTTTTATTTATCTCAAAAGCATATTTTTTGTTCAGTTCTTTATTGTCCAATAAATCATTCAGGATTTTTAATACCGAGTTATCTGAATTTCCCTCATTGTCTGTTGATGCCTCTATTACATCGATTTGTTCTTTTGTTAAAGTAATTTCAACGATATGGACATTTAAATAGTTTTTAAGAAAACACCTAACTTGCTCTATGCTTTGTTTCTTATCTTGTTTACAAATGTCTTTCGCAAAAAAATCTATCGTGTTGTCTACAAGTTCTTGAACATCCGACTTTGATTTATTGATAAAATAGAGACGGTCAGCATACAGTCCTGCTCCATGCTCGCCTTTGGTTGTTCCTCTTATTTTTTCATTTTTCAAGAGTTTGTCATAAGGTAGTATAACTTCCCAATCATTTTCTATTGCCAGTTCAAGTGTTTTTCTAATAAATAACGAGAAAAAATAACTGGCAGCCCATATACTTCGGGTTAGTTTTGCCTGTGTAAATGTATCGTATATGGGTCCTATGGTTAAGGCTGTGTAAGTTGTCATTTTGATTTTGTCTTTAGTTGTGAATAAATATTTTCAAGAATTTGATATTCCTTGCTGTGGTGATATTGAGTTTCTACATGTGTGGATATGTCAAACCTTAATATATTAAAGATGTAATCAAAATACCCTTGTAAAGAAAAAACATTAGGAATATCAAGCATAAATCGTTTAGGTCTTCCATTTGTATCTTTTTCATTCTTGCTGTAGAAACAGATTTTTTGCTGTCTTTTAAAACTATCCATTCCAACCTTATCATCCTGAAAAACAAGAAAAATAGTATATGAATCATCATCTTCATTGTATATGGGTTTGAAAAGTAACGGTGATTGCATTCGCTCTACAGGTAATGCTTCATTTCTATTCGGGAAACGTGGTCTTCCTCCTGTTACAATTGCGCATTTTTTCTCTATGCTATCCTTAAAACTCATCCATTGCTCATCGGTAGAAAATCCCAACAAATCTCTAATATCATAACTTTGATCAAAATGTATGGTTAGTAGTTCGCAATCTTCGCCATGTTCATCAACTTGCTTGGGTAGGCTATCTATCTCTACACCATCTCTATCAAACCTTCTATAATTGTAGAATTGTTCTTTGACAGCTCTTTTATCCCAATGAGCAATTAAAACGTCTTTTGCATACATAAAAGCGAGAGATTTAAAATAGAATATGGTATTGCCTCCCCAGTCTTTTAAATTCACACCACCACGTAAAGTTTTGTAAAACAAATCAATATTGTTGAATAGAGTATTAAACTCATCTTCAATATCATCATCTTCCACATTGATATTAAAAGAATAAACAGTGGATGGTTCGATATACCAATCTTCATCCTCTTCATCTACATAAAAAGAGCCAAAACCCTTTGATTGCCGTGAACCAAAATTTGTTTTTAATAGGAACTCACAAATACTTTCTTTTGTGAAGATATCGGGTAAAGGCGTTCTTTCGTTTCTTCCAAGAAATATTAAATCCATATATACATATGATGCAAAAGCCAATCTTTTTATCTCCGCATTATCCGACTCGTAATCTATATCCATATTGCCAAAAAATAACGGATATGATGTCAATAAAGGTATTTGTCTTCCATACTTTCTACTATACTTCCTTCTTATTTCATCTTGATTTGTATTCCTGTTGCGTCTTTTTTCAGGTACATTCATTTCATAAGTTTGTAGTTCTTCCATATCTACACCAGGACTAATCTTCATCTTATAATTCAAAGCAGGATGTTCACCTTCCCCAATAAGCCAGTCTCTATATTTGGCAATAAGTATTCCCTTTTCGTAAGTGGTCAAATTAGAGAAAAAATTATAAAAATTTTTCCCTTTGTTTTCTTTTTTCTTTTCCCATTTTTCTTTAATGGACTTTATTTCTTTTTGGTCAGGATTTTCTCCCAACTTGGTCAATATATACCTATCCAACTTCGGTTTCACTTCACTTGCCCTAAGTGTTGCTCCATCTTGGTCATGCTGAAAATGTATAATGGGTGTGTGTTGTTTTAAAGTAATTATAAGTTTGTGCATATTATAGATTATATATTTCGTTATCGTTATATGATTTTTCTCCTTCTTGAAGTTGCTTTTTTGCTGTTTGGTAATCAATAGTTTCTACTGGAAGGGGCTCTTCGATTGTTATATTTTCAAATTTCGTCTGCAGCCTTTGAATATTTTCAGCAATTTCTTTATCAGATAAGACACCTGCTTTAATAAATGTCTCTACGTTTTTTGTTTGTTTGAATAGTATATTGATTTTTTCTGCACGTAGAAGGTATTTAAATGATTTTTCGTAGTTCTTGTTGAAAATTAAATAAAATCCTATCATGATTGATAAAAATGATAAAATGGTCGCTACGTATAATGTAGCGTGTTGACCTATTGATTGTGAAAGAAAAATCATCAATAGACTTATTGTTGCTATAGAGCAAGCAATAGAGATAAGATTAAGTATAACGTATAACTTCCTACGTTTGCGCTCATTATTTCTATGTCTTTTATATGCATTAAATAAAGTGTAGGCTGAATAAGCAAAATCTACCTTATATTGCCTAATTCTCTCTAATAAATGGTTATCTTTTTCCATGTTTACTTTGAATTATTTTGTTTACTTTTTCTTCAAAATCCTTAGTGGTAATATAGATTTCAATATCTCTAAGTATTTTCTTTTCCTTTTCTAACGGTGGATGTGATATCCACTTTTCACCAACTTTATTTTCCACATTACTCATAATGTCAATGAATACCCCACCAATCTTGTATTTACCATAATAAGAACGAATGTCATTAAGTGCTGAATTACACATTTTTTCAATTCTAAAAGGTTTTAAAATGTTGTCTATTTCTTGAACATGTTTTTTGCCAACAATTATATCGATGTCGTTGCAATGCTCTAATTCGCTCCTGATTACTGATGACGCGGAACCAGTTACAGTCCAATTTATTTTTTTGTTTTTTGCTTCAAGTAGCTGTTTAATAATAAAAAGCGTGTTGTATATTTCGGTTAGAGTATTTGAACCTTTTAGTTCATATTTTACCAATTTATCCCATCCATCATTTAATTTTTTTACATAAATTTTATACAAAAAATTTGGAATGTTTGGTGCATTTAATATGCATTTATTGTATTTTGTAAATTCTATGCCGAAATTGGTATCCGATAAAACAGGGCGGTCTATTAGTCTTAGGTAAATTTCTGTCATACTTTCATATGCATTTTTCAGACTTATGATTTTGTAGATGAATTCTATAAAAAGAGATGAGGTTAGTAATACTAGTAAAATTTTAGTAAACAATAAAAGATAGATTTTTGTTAAATATGCTTGTTGAACGAAAAACGAATAAACGAAAATACATCCAATAAGAATAAGAAATGCTAAATTCCAATAGTATGTTTTTTTGTATAGAAATTTATTCCAATAACAGTTTTCTAATACTCTATATGTACTTCTTTGGTAAATATTTATTTCCGGTGGTGTACTGTAGTACGAGGAGTCGCTACTAGTTGTTGATATTTTAGACAATTTTTTTAGGTGTGGTAGGTATTCCGCTATCTCCAAATTGATTAGTCTTTTTTCTGTGATAAATTGCATAAGTTCTAATGAGTGTAAGTCAACAGCTTTTCTATTGTGCTTCTTACTTAAATACTCTAACCTCCAAAATATTATAAGAAAAAAAGATGCTACAATGTTACAAAGGTAAATTAAATCCTCAGACTCAGATTTTGGATCTAATAATAATATAGATGTAATTGTAAAGGTAACACTTAAGAATAGAGAGAAACGCCCAAATATTTTGTGTTTTTTCGCTTTTTTGAAAAAACAACTTCTCATTTCTGAATAATTATTCATGACATCTAATTTTTATAGGTGGTGTTTATAGATTGTTATCAGAGAATTAATCTTGAAAAATACGATAGACAATAGCCTTATTTCCATTGTATTTTTGTTTGGTTTTTCATTTATATATAACTTTATTCATATGAATTAACAAGTGTATTTTTACAAAGTAAATAATTCTATTCATTTCTTTGAGTGTCAAAATCGGTCTTTGGTATTTTTCTTAACAGCTTCAGAAATACAATACCTCGGTCTGTTATTCTATACTTTTGACCAGGATGATTTTTAATATTAGGAAATGTTCTCTTAATAAGTTTATCTTCAATCAATTTTGAGAGAACCTTATTCAACTGCCCTGAGATTTGTTTTTGCCCCAATTCTTCAGAAATTTCCTTTCGAGAAAGAGGTTTTTCCGCTATTTTTGAAAGTATTTCTGAATACAGAGACTGACTGTGCAACTCTTGCTGCAACTCTTGCTGTAACTTTTGCTGCAACTCTTGCTGTAACTTTTGCTGCAACTCTTGCTGTAACTCTTGCTCCGAAACATAGCCTCGCTTAACAAACTGTACCTGAAATGAGAGTCCTACCTCTTTCCAACGAAATTCAATTTGAGGGTACTCTTTCAATTCGTCGGAGATAAGTTTCAGCCCGTTTCCCCATTGGTCTATAATTCCCATACGCTTGAAAACAGGTGCGATAATTTTATTACGAGCATCGCTCTGGCGACTTTCCATTGCCGAGTAATCAATAGAAGGTGGTAAAAGTCCCGGGCTTGTAATTTCGACCATATCATCATATACAGCAACTTTAACATCCTTTCCTGTAAGCGAATAATCGCGATGCACAATAGCATTCCTTATTGCTTCACGAATGGCTTTTACCGGATATTCCCATCGCGAAACAGTATAAACTCCCTCTACAACAGCACCTTTATTGATGTGTCGTAACACAAAATTATAGGCTTCTTCTGCTTGTAAGGCAATGTTTGACGTGATACTCTTTTGGTCGATAAACTCTTCGGATGACACACCTTTGAATCTGGCACATTCCACTTTTGCAAAAGGGAAAACAGAGTTACGGAGCATATCATCAGAAAACAAAATCAAAGCATTGGTAGGGTATTCTGTCCCGCTTACTGTTTTAATAAGTTCTAATTTCCGTAATGTCTGAGTATCCAGTAATTCGTCTGTTTTGTCATGATACATTTGCTTGAAAGTTTCTATACTTAGTTCACTGACAGGCTTATCCATTACCAATTCGCTATCGAAAGAGATGTTTTGTTTTCTACGCTCCAATTCGGAAATGATTTCCTTGTCGGCTAAACGGTTTGATGAGCCAACACGGATATTCGTCCCTTTCAACTTTCCTTTCTCTTTCGAATAGTATGGTGGTGTACTTCCTCGATAAACAGTTACTCTGATAATATGCTTATCTTCTTCCGTGAGAAACGTAATTTCAGGTAAAATAGCGGGATAGCAACGGTCGAAAATGATATTACTTATTTTCTCCTCAATTTTTATTAACTCATCTTCGGGTAGCCCTACAATCTCTCTCGGATTGTTTCGAACACCAATATATAATTCTCCACCCGCATCATTGGCAAAAGCAATAATGGTATTAGCCAATTCTGCCTTTTCAGGTAGTGCACCCTTAAACTCCAAGCGTCTTCCTTCGGGTAGTTTTATAATCTCTTTGAGGGTCATATCTACTTTAATCTTTCTTTGTCTATCTATAAGTTTTTACCTGACAGTAATATAAAATTATATGAATTTACAACACACAAAAGTACATTTTTTGTATCAATTCCAAGCGTTACTTTTGATTTTATTACTCCCCTAATCTATTTCACAATTCAGCTTTTCAGTATATGCCGTTATTTTTGTTAACCAATCCACGAATCAATGGCAACAGCACTTCCCCAATAGCCTGACGGGTAAGGAGGTTATCTGTGAAGGGCGTAGTTTCCGATTGTTGATTGTATTTCTGCTTTAATTCAAGCAAGACGGATGATTTTGGATGCCAACTTAATCCAGAATTAATGTAATCTTTTATCAACTCCGCCTCATTGCCTCCAAACAGAGGTTCATTCAAAGCTAAAGCTGCCTCAAACGCTCTGATACAGATGACGTAGGATCTTTCTGGAGGATTAGAACGCATTACATTATCAAGGCAATCTTGTGCACTTCTCCATGCTTGCTGGATATAAGTCGGAATGGTGCCTTGTAAGTCCAGCATGGCTTCGCAATATTCCAACACCAAAGGCGTTTGATTTACACCGTTGTACATAAACAGCTTTTTTTGGCTTGCTAAATAGGTGTTTTCACAAGCTTTGAAATCACCTACACGATGTTGTGCTTGAAGAAGCAAGAGATAAGCTATAAGATCAGTCGGAAAGTTTTTCAAATTTTCCTCTGCCTTCTTTAATGCAATTTCATACTCCCCTTTCTCTAAATGGGAAGTAATTTCCTCCCATTTTTCGCGATTAAACATAATCCATATGCCCATTGGATGCATTTCTTCCTCTGTAAACAATGGCCAACGACGATTCTCTTCGGTTATTACAGCTGGTTCAGCCTCCTTTTTTGTTCACTTTCTTTAATGGGCGCTTCCAAAACAGTATTCTGCCGGGATTCGCTTTTTTCTCATCACTTCTTTATTTGCCCTTTTAGGTGCAATAAATAATAAGTAAATCATACTTACGATAAATGATACAATGATAATATTGATAATACTCATTATTCAATCCCTAATCCGTGTCGGGCACAAGTGTTACTTTACTATTCGACTTTTCGGGATACGCCTTAGTAATTTTTACTTTACACCATTCCATTGTTTCCATTTACGTAGAGCATCTTGTTCTGTTTCTCTGTTGGTGTACCAACTAACAGTTGTTTTTCCACAAACTTTACACCGCTCACCTTCTGAGGAGCGCTGTTGACGACGGCAGTTGCCGCAATAATATACTTCGTTCATATCTGATTTATTTTTGCAAAGTTAATTATTTGTATTCGTTATTTTACTAAAAATATTTTTTTAATTTTCGAATTCTATATTGATTACAACAGTTACAATTTTTTTGTATTAACCTCAAAATTTGGAATAGGTTGCATCTTAAACAAATTGTTACGATGCTTTTTATCAATAATCTCTTTAGTCTTGAGGTCATCGCACTGTCCGGTACGAATGTAGCGGTCTAGTACTGCATAATAAAGCCGAAATTGTCTTCGTCAGTCTTACTGCAGAGACCGTCAGCAGGACCTTTTCCACTAAATCGATGGGGAGTCCCAATTCTTTACCTACGGCGATTACCTCGTGCATTGTAAGACCGCCTATGGGTGCGAAATCGCCAGCGCCGTCACCGTAACGGGTCGAGTAGCCTACCCAATCTTCGGAAAGGTTACTGGTGTTTGCCACACGACCATTCATGGATTGCGAGATGGCATATAATGTTGTCATGCGAACACGTGCCGGTAGATTGATAAGCGTCTGTTCACTAACTTCTTTACTTGAAGTGCCGAGTTGCTCTTTTACTGCAGATATTAGTGCGTTGCAGGCACCAGCAATATTAATAATAAAGTAGCTTATACCAAGATGATTAATAAGTCTCATGCTATCGGAGATGTCTTTCTGTTCGCCATTGGGCATGGTTACACCGATAACACGTTCTTTGCCTAATGTTTCTACACAGAGTGCAGCCACAATATTGCTATCCTTACCTCCTGATATGCCGATTACTGCTTTACAACCCTTTCCATTTTCTTCAAACCAATTCCTAATCCATTGAACGGCTTGCTCTTTTACTTGTTTTGCATTGAATGGTTTCATAAGGGTTTATTATTTTTCCTACTCTATATTTCTTATTTGGCTTTTTTGGGTTATCGCAGTTGTTTGTTGACATGGAAAATTATGATGAGGCGTGTGGGTAGATTAGGCTTCCTGAAGATAGGAGGGTAGGGAAGAGAAAACTTAAAACCGGTAAAATTCAATTGGGTAGTTAATGTAAAGTTGGGCGTTTCGACTACGCTCAACGCCCGCGGCGTGTTTAGTCTTAATTGCCGATCATGCAGTTAATGTAAAGTTGGGCGTTTCGGCTACGCTCAACGCCCGCGGCGTGTTTAGTCTCAATTGCTGGTCATGCAGTTAATGTAAGGTTATCAATGATTAATTAGCAATTAACAATAAACAATATTTTAAATTTACAGGACATAAATTTTAAATATGCAGGAAGCCAATTTTAAGTTTACACTGTTCGAGTTTTAAAACAAACAACTTGAAAGTAAAGCATAGCTCTATGTAAATCTAAAGTGTAACTTTATTTTTACATGTATTTCTAAAGTTTTACTTTATTTCTCCTACTCTGTTATTTGATTTTTGGGTTATTGCAGTTGTTTGTTGACATGGAAAATTATGGTGAGGCGTGTGGGTGGATTAGGCTTCCTGAAGATAGGAGGGTAGGGAAGAGAAAACTTAAAACCGGTAAAATGCAAATGTAAAAAGCAACGAGGCAGAGATCGTAATTAATGAATACCTCGATTAGTTAGCGGAGAGTGAGGGATTCGAACCCCCGGACCCTTTCAGGTCAACGGTTTTCAAGACCGCCGCGATCGACCGCTCTGCCAACTCTCCGGCGCAA
>Ga0209718_1002344_pt1 | contig 18847 bp, 20 predicted proteins | sample AD_JPNAS1_MetaG_FD_184420 | JGI IMG/M metagenome (GOLD analysis project Ga0209718, IMG submission 184420) | Active sludge microbial communities of municipal wastewater-treating anaerobic digesters from Japan - AD_JPNAS1_MetaG (SPAdes) (version 2) | ecosystem: Engineered > Bioreactor > Anaerobic... | reverse complement strand
TCGTCCCTGGCCGTGGCTCTGCTCGGCTTCGGCGCGCTCGCCGGGTCGACGTCTCACCTGGAGCTGGCCGACGCCGCGCTCGCCGTTGCTGGGTCGGTCGCCGAGCGGGATCCCCGCTTTGCCGGTTGGACTCTGGCAGGAGCCGAGGGCCGGCTGGCCGGACCGCTGCAGGTGGCGATCGTCGGGACCGGCGCCGACGCCGAGGCGCTGCGACAGGTGGCGCTGGCCAGTCCCTCCCCCGGGTTGGTGCTGGCTGCCGGCCAGCCCGACGCCCCCGGCGTGCCCCTGCTCGCGGGGCGCCCACTCGTGGACGGCGCGGCGGCGGCATACGTGTGTCGCGGGTTCGTGTGCGATCGTCCGGTGACCACGCCCGCCGACCTGGCGGCGGCGCTGCGTCCCGTCGCGGGGTGACTCAGAGGTCGACGACCTCGTATGCCGGGTGCTCGGCGAACGCAGCTCGGGTCGTGGCGCCGCCGACGAACAGGGCCGTGGCCCAGATGTCCGACCACAGCAGGTCGGGGCCGACGACGCTTGTCGACCCGGGCCGCCCGACGGCCTGACGGGTGTGCGGGTCAAACAGATGGGCACCTCGCGCGGCGGTGCCCGACGTGGCGACGGCCCCGTCGGTGAGCGGGACGACTCGGGCGATCTGGCTGCGGTCGTAGGGGTTCTCGATGCCGATCCGCCACGCCTTAGCGTCCTCACCGGTCGGAGGCACGTGCTGGTGCCGACCGGCTCGGACGTCGCCGCCTGCGTTGATGCACCACGACACACCAGGAAGGCCGCGCAGTTCGTCGCCGGCCAGGTCGACCGCCCACCCCTTGACGAGCCCGGTCGGGTCGAAGCGCGGCATACCGTCCGCGTCAGGCAACAACGTCGTGAAGGCGCCGCTCGTGAGTTCCTCCGCCTGGCCACCGATGCGGGCCGCCTGGTGGACGAGCGGGTCGCAATCGCTCAGCGCCAGTTCGCCGCGCCGCAGCCGACTCACCTGGGAGTCCGGCGACCACGTGGAGAAGATCTCGTCCATCCGGGCAAGGAGGGCGTATGCCGTTGCCACGGCCTTCTCGACCTCCGGCCGGGCCAGGTCGTCACCGCGCAGGTGGATGCTCATCGGCATCCCCATGTGGTGCTCGACCCAGGCCCGTCGGGTCACAAATTGGCCTTGTCGATCGCCGACTGCAGCGACTGGATGTAGGCGACAGAGGTGACCGTGGCCCCGGACACCATGTCGATGTCGGCGCTCTGGGCCTTGACGGTCGCGCTGTTGAGGATCGGGACCGCGCGGTTGTTGATCTGGATGTCCTTGCGGTCCCGGTTCGGAATCTGCAGCACCGTCGCTGCGGTGATCTGCTTGTCGACGACGGTGATCTGCACCTGGACGTTGCCGAAGCGGGTAGGCACGGCGGCCCCCGCAAAAGTTGTGCCGTCGGCGCTCGACGCCGAGCCGTTCGATGACCCGCCCGTCGTGCCGTTGCCGGTGCCCGCGGACCCACCGGAGTTCGGGACGGAGCCGGGGGTCGTCCCCTTCGATGCGCTGCCGGGGGTCAGGCCGGAGGCGTTGACGGTGGAGGCCGTGCTCGAGGTCGACGTGTGATAGCTCATGAGCAGCACGAGGGTCGTGATCGTGCTCAGTGCCCAGGTGACGATGCGTCGCATGCGCGGTTCTCTTCCGGTCAGGATCAGTAGACGAAGCGTTCGACGTGGATGTTGGCCTCCGGCACGCCGCCGGCGAGCGCCGCCTCTTCGACGCGATCCATCCACTGGGGGTTGCCGCAGACGTAGACGTCGTGGTCGGCGAGGTCGGGGACGAGGTGACGCAACGCGTCGACGTCGGACAGGTGGGCGGCGCTCTCGGGGAGCCAACTGGGTCGACGGGTCGTTCGCCGCCCCATGACCGTGAAGACGCGCGCGCCGCGGGCTCGGGCCAGGGCAAGAAGTTCGTTGGTAAAGATGAGGTCGGTCTGTTCGCGTGCCCGATAGACGAGGGTGATATCCCCGGGGCCTTGGGGCAGTTCCTCCAGGAGCGCCCGCATCGGCGTGACCCCGATGCCGGAGGCGATGAGCAGCACCTTCCTGCGCCGGCGCACCCCGCCGTGCAGTCGCCCGTAGGGGCCTTCAATCATCACCCGAGAGCCGGGCTTGAGGTTGGCGAGCGCGGCGGACCCGTCGCCCAGGTGCGCCGCGGTGATCCGCAGGGAACGGCCGTCGGGTGCGGCGGACAGCGAGTAGGGGTGGGCGCGAGAGGCGCCGGGGTTGCCGAGAAACCGCCACTGGAAGAACTGCCCGGCGCCGACGGGGATCCGGTCCAGGTCACGACCGCTGACGACGACCGACGTGACGCCGGGGCCCTCGGAGTAAACCCGCTCGACGACGAGTCGGTGCCGCGTCGTCCGCCAGATCGGCAGGCCGACCCGCCAGGTGAGCGTGCAAACGATCGCCGCGCCCCAGAGGGTCCACCAGAAGGCGGTCGCGGCGAGGTTGCCGACGAAGTCCTGGCCGGTCCAGAGTTGGTGCGGCAGGGCCAGCCCCACGCCGAGGTAGGCGTAGAGGTGCAACAGATGCCATGACTCATAGCGCAGCGCCGCTCGGGAGGCCCGGAACGACGTGACGACCACCATGCACAAGGCAACCATCCCCGCCAGGGCCAGGAGCATCCCCGGGTAGTTGAGCACGAGGTCGACGATCGTCCCCCAGAGGCCCGCTCCGGACGAGGCGGCATACCCGAGCCAGATGAGCACGAGGTGGGCCCACATGAGGTTGAACGACCACAGGCCGACCAGCCGGTGACGCCTGGCCAACTCGTCCTGTCCGTAGGAGCGTTCGACCATCGGGATGCGCGCCATGAGCAGCACCTGGATGAGCAGCAGTTGCGCCGACACCATTCCCGTCACGCGGCCGAGCGTGCTCAGCCCTCCGGCCAGCGACCTGAACTCCTGGATCCCACCGTTGCGCACCCAGAGGGCGACGACGAACAGCATGGTGAGCCAGGTGAAGGTCCCAGCCAGATCGCGCCACCATTGCGGGGTCCGCGGAACACCGACGGGGCGGCGGGCAGGCGCTTGGCCGGCCGCGGCCCCGTGGTGCGCGGGAGTGATGGTCGCTGCGGACATGTGTCGATCCTGAGGGGCGAACCTAGGAGTTTCCTGTGAGTCGGCTCGGTCCGGGGCATGAGGTATGCCGCGTTCGTCACCTCCCGCGATGCTCTCACCAGGCACCCACACCCCCACGCCTCCCCCCGATCAATCCCCGTTTTCCCACGGAGATAGCGCTCGCACGGTCATCTTTCCAGCCCGCACCCCGTTTTCCCACGGAGATAGCGCTCGCACGGTCATCTTTGCGGCCCGCTCCCCCGATTCTCCCCGGAGATAGCGCTCGCATGGTCATTTCTACGGCCACACCCCGAAGACCGAGCCACCGAGGCGCACGATGAAGGCGCCGACCACCATCATGAACACCGCCCGTACGAAGCTACTCCCCAGCCGCACGGCCGTGCGCGCACCGAGGTAACCGCCGACAAGGTTCGCCCCACCCATCGCCAGTCCCGTCACCCACAGCACCTGGCCCTGCGGCACGAACACCGTCAGCGCCCCGAGGTTGGTGGCGAAGTTCGCGATCTTGGCCTTCGCGCTGGCTTGCAGGAACGCGTACCCCAGCCACCCCACCAACGCGAACACCAGGAACGACCCCGTCCCCGGCCCCAGCGCCCCGTCGTAGGCGCCGATGACCAAGCCGACGAGGACGGCATACGAGGTATGCCGCGTGCCGGAGTGCCGCAGTTCGGTCACCGTCCCGAGGTCGGGACGCAGCAGGGTGTAGGCCCCGACGACGACAAGCAGCGCGAGGATGACCGGGTTGAACGCGCTCTTGGGAATGTGCAGCCCGACGAGCGCCCCACCGATGGCACCGACGTAGGCGGCGCCGGCCATGGGCAGGGCGGTGCGTAGATCCGGCCGCACGCGCCGGTAATACGTCGCCGCGCTCACCGAGGTCCCGCAGATCGAGGCGATCTTGTTGGTGGCCAGCAGTTGGGCCGGCGCAGCGCCTGGGAGCCCGAGGAGCAAGGCGGGCAGTTGGATCAACCCGCCCCCACCCACGACCGCGTCGACCCAGCCGGCCAACAGGCCGGCCACGACGAGCAGCGCGAAGACGGTTGGGCTGTCAGGCATCCCCGAGCGGGGACTCCGGCCCGCCGAACGAGCTGCCCGCGGACGACCCATCGAAGGACCAGGCCGACACGATGTCGACCAGGTCGGTCAGCTCGTGCGCGATCGCATCAGGCGTGGCTTCGTGCGAGACCTGCTGCTCGGCCGGGATATTCGAGTGCGGGATCCAGATCGCACGCATCCCGACGGACTGGGGCCCGTGGACGTCCTCATAGGAGCGGTCACCGACATACACACATGCCGAAGGATCGGCCCCGACCGCTGCCGCAGCGGCACGGAAGATCTCCGGTCGCGGCTTCACCCACGGGGTCTCGCTGGAGTAGACGTCGGCGTCAACAAGGTGAAGCACCCCGTCGCGCTCGAAGATCTCGCGGTGGTAGTCGCGCGACCAGATCGTGTTGGACAGGACCCCAACGCGGATTCCGTTGTCGCGCAACCACTCCCAGACTTCCGGAATGTTCGGGTGAGTGAACGTGTGCGGCTCCCAGAACTCCCGGTATGCCGCGAGCCCGGCGTGCGTCGCCGGGTGGTCGGGGTCGAGACCGGCCGTGCGCAGGATGTCATCGAGCCGCGCACTGGTCCCCTCCTCTCGACCACGTCGCCACGCCGCGTCCTCCGCCTTGAGCACCGCCGACGCGGTGTCGTTCAGCGAGCAGGCGATCGCACCCATTCCCCGAGCAAAGACGTGCCACTGCTCACGCAGGTCGACGGTGTGCCACGGGGTGATCGTGCCGCCCCAGTCGAAGATCACGGCCTCGACCGCGCCGGGCATCTGGCCGGACGTCACGAGCCGCGGACCTCGCGGCATACCTCGGCGACGGCCTCGCCGACCGCAACCTCGCGGCGCTCGCCCGACCGGCGGTCCTTGATCTCGACCTTCCCGTCGACCAGGCCGCGCCCGACGACGACGATCGTCGGCACGCCGACGAGCTCGGAGTCCTTGAACTTCACGCCCGGGGAGACCCCGCGGCGGTCGTCGTAGATGACCTCCAGGCCCTGGGCGGCCAACTCGCGAGCCAACGTGTCAGCAGCGACAAAGACCTCCTCGTCCTTGCCGGTGGCGACGACGTGGACGTCGGCGGGCGCGATCTCCCGCGGCCAGACCAGACCGAACTGGTCGTGGTTGCCCTCGGCGACGCAGGCGACGGCGCGGGAGACCCCGATGCCGTAGGAACCCATGACGACGGTGACGAGCTTGCCCGACTCGTCGAGAACCTTGAGGTCCAGCGCCTTGGCGTACTTCGTCCCGAGCTGGAAGATGTGCCCCATCTCGATGCCACGCGCCGCGACTAGTCCATCGCCCTGGCCACACGATGGGCAGACGTCGCCGACCTTGACCTCGGCGGCCTCGATGGTGCCGTCGGAGCGGAAGTCGCGCCCGGCGACCAGCCCGATGACGTGCTTGCCGTCGAGGTTCGCGCCGGTCACCCACGCACTGCCCTCGGAGACCCGGGGGTCGGTGAGATAACGGATCCCGGTAGCGGATGCCCGCTCAGGGTCGGCGCCGAGCGCCTCCGGCCCGATGTAGCCACGCACCAGACCCGGGTGCGCCGCAAACTCGGCGTCGGTGAAGGGCACAGCGACGGCCGGATCGATCTGAGCGGCCAGTCGCTTCTCGTCGACCTCGCGGTCACCAGGGACCCCGATGACCAGCGGCTCCGTGCGCCCGTCAGGGTAGCTCAGCAGAACGACGACGTTCTTGAGCGTGTCGGCGGCGGTCCACGCGCGGTCGGCCCGGGCGTGCGCCTCGTTGAGGAAGGCCACCAGGCTCTCGATCGTCGGGGTGCCAGGCGTGTCGATGACGAGGGCGGACGGCATACCTTCCGTCGCGATCGCCGCGGGAGCGGGGACCCGCACGGCCTCGACGTTCGCGGCATACCCGCAGCTCTCGCAGCGGACGTAGGTGTCCTCGCCGTTCTCCGCGGTGGCGAGGAACTCCTCGCTCTTGCTGCCGCCCATGGCGCCGGCCATCGCCTGGACGATGACGTAGTGGAAGCCGAGCCGGTCGAAGATCTTGATGTAGGCGTCGCGGTGGGCGTCATACGACTTGGCCAGACCCGCCTCGTCGACGTCGAAGGAGTAGGAGTCCTTCATGACGAACTCGCGCCCGCGCAGCAGGCCGGCGCGCGGCCGGGCCTCGTCGCGGTACTTCGTCTGGATCTGATAGAGGCTGATCGGCAGGTCCTTGTAGGAACTGAAGACGTCCTTGACCGCGAGGGTGAAGAGCTCCTCGTGGGTCGGGCCGAGCAGGTAGTCCCCGCCCTTGCGATCCTTGAGCCGGAAGATGTTGTCGCCGTACTCCACCCAGCGGCCGGTCGCGTCGAAGGGCTCGCGAGGCAGCAGCGCAGGGAACAACAGCTCCTGGCTGATCTGGTCCATCTCCTCGCGCACGATCTGCTCGACGTTGCGCAGGACCCGCAAGCCCAGGGGCAGCCAGGTGTAGATGCCTGGGCTCACCCGGCGGATGTAGCCCGCGCGCACGAGCAGCCGGTGGCTGGGCACCTCGGCGTCGGCCGGGTCCTCGCGGAGGGTTCGCAGGAACAGCGAGGACATGCGCAGGACGGTCACGGTCTCTCCTTAGGGGGTGCCCCGGCAGGATATCGGCCCGTATGCCGCCCGCTCACCGCCGTTTCGCGGGCCCTGAACGTGCGCTGGCTGGCCCGGCGAGGCAAAGTGGTACCATGAGCAGTACCACAGCCTCCGGGGAGTTCACATGTCGATCACCGCCAGCGAGGCGCGTCGGAACCTCTTTCCGCTCATCGAGCAGGTCAATGAGGACCACACGCCCATCGAGATCTCCTCGCGCCGCGGCAACGCCGTGCTCATGTCGCGAGCGGACTTTGACGCGTTGGAGGCCACGGCATACCTCCTGCGGGTGCCTGCCAACGCGCACTGGCTGCTCGACAGCCTGGCCCAGGCCCGCCAAGGCCAGACGGTCGAGCACGACCTCGCTCGATGAGGCTGGTCTTCACCGCCAACGGGTGGGCTGACTACACCCATTGGCAGACCGCAGACCGGGCCATGCTCAGGCGGATCAACCGGCTGATCGATGAGTCACTGCGCGACCCCACCGCGGGAATCGGCAAACCTGAGCGGCTGCGGCACCTGCTTGCCGGGGCGTGGTCCCGACGGATCAACGACGAACACCGGTTGGTCTACCTCGTGGACGGCGAGGACCTGGTCATCCTGACCGCCCGCTTCCACTACGAATAGCGGATGTGGACCTCGGTCACTGCTTGGCGCCGACGTGGATGGCCAGGGCGTCGAGGTTGCCGACGTCGGCGGTGAACCAGCCGTCGGCCTTGACCGTCACCGTCGGCCCGGTGCACGTCCCGTTCACGAGCGCGCCGTGCACGACGTCGCAATAGGTGCCGGGCGGCATACGCGATTGGAAGGATCGACCGGCGAGCGGTGAGGTCGCGTTGTTGACGACGACGTAGCCCCGGTCGTCGCGCGCGAAGGCGATCGAGTTGCCGCTCGGGTCTTCCCACCACAGGTCCACGCCGGTGCCTTTGACGACGTTGTGGAAGCCGACCATGCCCTCGGTCGACTGCCAGCGGTGCTCGCACTCCCAGCCGTCCGAGCCGCAGACCGTGTCCTTCGTCGTGCCGATCTGATCGGTCGACGGCGGCCCCGCGTCGGGGTCAGTGAAGGCATAGGACGACATGACCGTGGGCTCGCCGTAGGGCCAGGCCAACATGAACACGTTGGCCAGCGCATAGACCCGCGGCTGCTTGTAGGTCAACACCTGCGCGCCACCATGCCGCTGCGTGTCATGGTTGTCGAGGAACACCCGCGCCACCGTGCCGTCTACTCCCCCAGCGAGATTGCGCAGCGCCGCGATCTTGCCCCACTGCAGGGCCGACCCCACCTCGTCGCCGTAGCTGAAGACGAGCACCTTGCCGGACCCGGTGTATTCGGTCATCGAGACCGGCTCGCCGCCCTTGTCGATCACCTCGTAGTAGCGCTCCACCGGCGTGCTGAGACGCCCCACGATCGCGGCCATGTCGTCGGCCGACAGGTGCTTGACCGCGTCGACCCGGAAGCCGTCGACTCCCAGCGAGATGAGGTCGTTGAGGTATGCCGCGATCCGCCCCCGCACATAGTCCGACCCGGTGTCGAGGTCGGCGAGGTTGACCAACTCGCAGGTCTGCACCTGGGCACGGTTCTGGTAGTCGGAGATGTCGTCGTTGGCTGCGATCCCGCAGTGGTGGAAGTCCTGGGTCTGGTAGATCCCCGGGTAGTCGTAATGCGTCCACGCCGAGCCCGCCCAGCCGGTGCCCGCATCGCCGCCGGCCATGTGGTTGATGACCGCATCGGCATAGATCTTCACCCCCACCGCGTGGCAGGCGGCCACCATGCCCTGGTATGCCGCTCGGTCACCTCTGCGGCTGGCGATCTGGTAGCTCACCGGTTGGTAGTCCACCCACCACGGGTTGTTGACGACCTGGGCATGCTCCTGGGCGGGCGAGACTTGGACCCCGGCATACCCGACCTTGGCCAGCCTTGGGCACTCCGCGCCGACCGAGCGCCAGTTCCATTGGAAGAGGTTGACGATGGTGTCGCGAGGCAGTTCGGAGCGGGTGCTGGGCGCTCCGACGCCGGTGCCCGCGCCCACCGTGCAGCCGGTGATCAGCACCAGAGCCGCCACAGTCAGCGCGGTGAGGCGGGCGGCATACCTGCGTCGGGTGCGGGGAGAGCGCATGCTGGCACGCTACCTCGCGACCTTGCCTTGCGCTTGACCGAGGCACCGCGCCCGCGCCGAGTCAGCGCTGGGTCCCCACTCTGTGCGGGCCACCGTCGGTGGGTTCTCAGGTTTCACCCGATGCTCGCCTTCCCTTCGGTCGCCGGTCCCCGTCCCGGCACGTGGGCTCGGTTGGTTAGTGGCACACCCGTAACCCTGGAAGGAACCACATGTCGATGCGTTCGCGCCTCATCACCACGGCCGCCTGCGTGGCCCTGGCACCCACCCTGTTCGCTAGCACCGCGCTGGCAGCGCCTGGCTCGACGAGAGGCCCGAGCTCAAGTCAGTCCCCCTACCTCCTCCCCGTCGCCCCCGGCGTCATGAACACGGCCCTGCTGTCGGTCGGTGACGCGGCGGACAACGGCTACCGGATGGTGGGCATCCCCGACGGCCTCGGCGCGTTCGACAACGGCGACGGCACCATCACCGTGCTGATGAACCACGAACTGCGCTCCGACCGCGGCATCGTCCGTGCCCACGGCGCTAAGGGCGCGTTCGTGTCGAAGTGGATCATCGAGAAGAAGACGCTCCGGGTCCTGGAAGGCAGCGACCTGATCAAGCAGGTCGTCCTGGTCAACGGCGACTCGGCGATCGCCCGACTGTGCTCCGCCGACCTGCCCCCGATCTCGGCGTTCTACAACGCGGATTCCGGTAAGGGCTACAACGGCCGGATCTTCATGGACGGCGAAGAGGACGGCTCGGACGCCAAGGGCCGCGGGTTCGCGCACGTGGTCGAGACCGGGATCTCCTACGACTTGCCGTCGCTCGGTCGCTTCGCGTATGAGAATGCGCTGGCCCACCCCAACACCGGGGACGCCACGGTCGTTGTCGGCACCGACGATTCCACACCTGGCCAGGTCTACGTCTACGCAGGCCAGAAGCGCACCGAGGGCACGCCCGTCCAGAAGGCGGGCCTCGTCGGCGGCGCCCTCTATGGCATCAAGGTCGCCGGCGGCCTAGACGAGATGAACAACCCCGAGTTCCCGTTGAGCAGCACCTTCTCGTTGGTGCCGCTGGCGGGCGCCAACCTGACCGTGTCGCAGTTGCAGGCCGCGTCCGAGGCCGCTGGGGTGACCGAGTTCTGGCGCCCCGAGGACGGTCACTGGGACACGACGAACCCCAACGTGTTCTGGTTCGCCACGACGGCCAACTTCGATGGGCCGACTCGGCTGTGGAAGGCCACGTTCGTCGACGCCGCACAGCCCGAGCTGGGTGGCACCATCGAGGCCGCGTTGGCCGGCACCGAGGGTCTGCACATGCTCGACAACCTGACGGTGGCCGACAAGGGCGGGCAGCTGCTCCTGCAGGAGGACCCAGGCAACCAGGAGTACCTGGCGCGCGTCTACAGCTACAACACCCGGACCGACCGGGTCACGCCGATCCTCGAGCACGACCCCGCCCGGTTCTCAACGGGTGGCTCGCAGTTCCTCACCACGGATGAGGAGTCGTCCGGTGTCATCGACGTGTCCTCGCTGCTCGGCGAGGGCTCTTACCTGCTGACCACCCAGGTCCACAGGGCGAGCGACGACGCCGAGCTCGTGGAGCTTGGTCAACTGCAGCTCGTCCGGGTCGCATGGAAGGACAACGGCAAGGGCTGAGCGCCGATCGATGGACCTGAGTGCGTGACGGAGAGCGTGACGGAGTGCGTGAGAGGGGGTGATCACCCCCTCAACCGCACTCCGTCACGCACTCTGCGTCTCAGAGCAGGATGGTGGCGAAGGTGCCGACCCGTCGGAACCCGACGGCCTCGTAGGTGGCGATGGCCGGGGTGTTGAAGTCGTTGACGTAGAGGGTCGCCTCGGAGGCGATGCCGCGCAGCACGGCAGAGGTCACCGCGGCCATGAGCGAGGTCGCCAAGCCCTGACCGCGCAACGCAGGCGCCAGCCACACGCCCTGGATCTGCGCAGCATCGACGCCCACCGACCCCACGTCGGCCTTGAAGAGCACGCGCCCCTGATCGACCCACACGTAGGTCCGTCCCGACCGGATCAGCCCGGAGACGACGGCCCGATAGTTCGCTGAGGACCCGACGAACGGGGGGTAACCGATCTCCTCGGTGAACATCGCAGCGGCCGCCGGAACGACCAGGTCGAGCTCGTCCATCCTGGCCAGCCGCACCCGGGGATCGATCGCGACCCCCCAGTCCCCCGGATCGACGCCGGTCGACATGAGCAGTTGTTCGCGTCTGATCGTCCGAGCCGGCCCCCAGGCGGGCCCGAGACGCTCCCACAAGCCGGCGACCTGGTCGACCGGGCCGAAGATCGACGCGCAGTGCCGCCGCCATCGACGGACCTTGGCGGCGATCGCATCGAGGCTCGGGAGGTCGCACTCGACGGGCACCAGATTGGCCGAGGCCCATGCGACCGAGCGCAGGTCTCCGTCCTGGCCGGGGACTCCGAGCAGGGCACCCGGCATCGAGTGCAGGGCACCCTCTTCGATCCGGCCGGCGACAAAGCAGTTCGCGGCCGGGTCGCGCGCGCACAACGCCAACGCCTCGTCGCGATCGGCCGGCGTCAGTGCCCGGACGGGCGTGTGGGTGCGCAGCACGGCATACAGAGTGCCATGCCTGCGCCCCTACCGCCCGATTCGAGGTACTCCGGCGTCGCCAGGCAATGCCGAAATACCTCGAATCGGCGCCCACGGGGCGAAGACTCGGGAGGAGCCCCAGGCCATCGCGAGCCCGACACCGGCCATGAGCCCTGCACCGGCGAGGAAGCGAGGCGTTGCCACATACAGCCCCAGCGGGTCGTTGTCCGCGCTGGCGAAGCGAACCATCGCCATCCCCCAGCCGAGGACTGCGACAACCGCAGCCAGCCGCGCCCAGGTCGGGACTCGTCGACGCGAGAGGACCGCGCCGCCCACGAGCGTCGACGGCAAGAACACCGCGCCTGCACCGAGAAATATGCCCACCCCGACAAGGGCAACGAGACGGGTCCACGGCGTGCGTCCGGCCCGGCGAGCGGCGTCCACGACCCCGACCGCCAAGCCGCCAAGCGTGAAGACGACCAGGATGGCCACGGTGCCCGACCTAGTCGGTTCCGGATGCCTGGTCAGCAGCATCATGCCGACGCGGGCCACGACGGCGCAGGCCAACCCGGCGAGGCCCCATCGGAGAACCGCTGTCATGGTGTCCACTCCACCGGCAGACAGGCCAGGCGCGGGCCGGCCAGCCCAGTGTCGGGATCGGTCGCGACGGCGTGGATGACGACCGACCGCTGACCCGGCACCACCGCGAACGGGACGTGCGACACCGCCGTCGCGTCGCCGGTCTCGTCGATCGTGACATCGAGCCAGACCTCGGTCTGGGCGCTGATCGTGATCGGGTCGCCGAGGACCTTCGTGTGGTTGTAGTGCCCACCGGCGCGCGAGCCGTCGCCGGCCACACACATGCCCTCGTGCAGATGGGCGCCGTAGGTCTTCCCGACCGCCGACGCGCCGACGCCGTGCACACGCAATACCGTCGTCGTCGAGTCTCGGTGTGAGACCACGGTGACCTTGGCCGACGCGCCGTCGAAGGCCGACGCCGCCGCCGGCTGCAGGTCCGAGAGGTTCGCCCCCGTCACCAAAGCGGCAGCGCCCCAGGCGACCGGTATCCCGATGACCACGAGGATCGCAGCAGCCGCGACCGTTCTGGGAACGCGGCGAGGATTCGACAGACCCATGGTGTTCTCCTTGTGCTGGAGTGGTTCGGCCGGTGCGGCCGGATACCTGAATCGACGGACACCGGCGGTCGTCGGGCGACACCATGACTGTGACGCGAATCTCACACGACCGGCTTGTCGCCCGGGAAGCCGTCCCAGTCGTCTGTCGATGCAATGGAGGCCACTGCCGTCCCACGAGTGACGCCGATGCCAGACCCGGCCGGCGGGATCGATCCTGCCGGGCTCATCGCCACGCTCTTCCAGGCGGAGGCCGCCCGGCTCACCTCCCTCGCCCGGTTCTTCGTCGACGACCGAACGGCCGCGGAGGACCTAGTCCAGGAGGCCTTCATCAGGCTCTCGCGCTCGCTCGACCGGATCCGCGACGCGGAGCGGGCCACGGCATACCTGCGCTCGATCGTCATCAACCTGGCACGCGACCACAACCGGCGGGGCCTGATGTCTTTCCGACACCGCCCACCCGCCCAGCCGGACGAACCGTCGGCCGAAGCCACCGCCGCTGACCTGGAGAGTCGTGCCGAGGTCATCGCCGCGCTGCGACGGCTGCCCCTGCGGCAGCGTGACTGCCTCGTCCTTCGCTACTACCTCGACCTGGGAATCGACGAGATCGCCGCCACTTTGCAGATCTCGCGCAACTCGGTGAAGACCCACCTGCAACGTGGCCTGCGCACCATGGAATCCAGTTTGGAGGCTCGACAGTGACCACGACCGAGTCGCGCCTACGCGACGCCCTTGCCGACCGGACCGGCCGGCAGCCATCGCCTGACCTCTTCGAACGCGTTGGCCGGTCGATCGCCGATGACCTGACCCGCCGTGCCCGCCGCCGCCGTGCCGGGTGGATCGGGATTGGCCTGACGGTCGTCTGTGGCGCGGCACTCATCCTGTTGGTTCCGCGAGACTCGAAAGGACTGATCGTGAACTGGTGGATCCTCGAGGTCGCGACAAACGTGGCCCTGATTGCCATCGCCCTCTGGCTCGGCCCCTTCATCAAGAGGTTCGGCCGGGCGTATGCCGCTGACGTCTTCTACGACAATCCGCTGACCGGCAAGAGCTACATCGTGCTCACGGACGTTGTCTACTACCTCATCTTCACGGCATACATCCTGTTCACGGTGAGATTCGCACCGACGGTCGATTGGGCCAACACGTTCAGTGAGCGCGTCACCGCCGAGCAGTTGGCGTTCGAGGTGGGGCGGATCGGGGGGATCCTGCTCATCATCGGCATCCTGCATGGACTGAACATCGTCCTCATGCCCGTCCTCGGACGGCTCTTCTCCCTCAACCGACGACTGCCGAGGGGCGGCGCTCACCCGGAGGGATGACCCTCCCCATCAGCCCGGTCGAGGTATTCCGCCGTCACCAGACGATGGCGGAATACCTCGAATCAGCAATTGTCAGCTGACAGTCACCGTGGGCGCGCCAGCCCCAGCGTCGCCGTCGACCGGCTCGCCCATCTCCTCGGCCAAGCGCATGGCCTCCTCGATGAGGGTCTCGACGATCTGGCTCTCGGGCACGGTCTTGATGACCTCGCCCCTGACGAAGATCTGACCCTTGCCATTTCCCGACGCGACACCAAGATCGGCCTCGCGAGCCTCGCCCGGCCCGTTGACGACGCAGCCCATGACGGCAACCCGCAAGGGCACGGTCAGCCCCTCCAGACCGGCCGTCACCTGGTCGGCCAGCGTGTAGACGTCGACCTGAGCGCGCCCACACGAGGGGCACGAGACGATCTCGAGCTTGCGGGGCTTGAGCCCCAACGACTGCAGGATCTGGTTGCCGACCTTGACCTCCTCGACCGGAGGAGCCGACAGCGAGACCCGGATCGTGTCGCCGATGCCGCGTGAGAGCAGCGCCCCGAAGGCAACCGCCGACTTGATCGTCCCCTGGAAGGCCGGCCCCGCCTCGGTCACGCCGAGGTGCAGCGGCCAGTCGCCCCGCTCGGCGAGCATCTCGTAGGCCTTGACCATGATGACCGGGTCGTTGTGCTTGACCGAGATCTTGAAGTCGTGGAAGTCGTGCTCCTCAAAGAGGCTCGCCTCCCAGACCGCCGACTCGACGAGCGCCTCAGGTGTGGCCTTGCCGTACTTCTCCAGCAGCCGCTTGTCCAGGCTCCCCGCGTTGACGCCGATCCGGATCGACACGCCGGCGGCCTTGGCCCGGCGGGCGATCTCGCCGACCTGGTCGTCGAACTGGCGGATGTTGCCCGGGTTGACCCGCACGGCGGCACACCCTGCGTCGATCGCGGCATACACATATTTGGGCTGGAAGTGGATGTCCGCGATGACGGGGATCTGGCTCTTGCGGGCGATGTCCCCGAGCGCGTCGGCGTCATCCTGGCTGGGGCACGCGACCCGGACGATGTCGCACCCGCACGCGGTCAACTCCGCGATCTGCTGCAGCGTCGCGTTGACGTCGGCGGTCAGGGTCGTGCACATCGACTGCACCGAGATCGGGGCGTCACCGCCGACGGCCACCTTGCCCACCTGGATCTTGCGCGACGCTCGCCGCGGAGCGATGACAGGCTGCGAGGGGATGGACGGCATACCGAGAGCGACGGACATGCCCACCATTCTCCTCTACGCGGGGCCGACCCCCGAGCCGCGACGCAGGACGGCGACGAGGAAGTCGGACGAGGCGGCATACGGGCGCAGGTCCCACGTCGACAGCAGCAGGTCCTCGTGGAACCCGGCGGCCGCGGCGTGCTCACGGAACGTGTCGGCCTCGTAGCCGCGGTCGGTGCCGAAGCCGATGATCGCGCGGCCACCGGGGGCCAGGTGCTCCCAGAAGCGGCGCAGGATGTCGGCGCGGGTCGACGGGGCCGCGAAGGGAAGGACGTTCCCCGCGGACACGACAACGTCAAACGGCTCCGGTATGCCGCGCGCGGCCAGATCGAGGACCGCCAGGTCCCCGACGAGCCAGGTCGGTCCAGGGTGGTCGTGCTCGGCCGCCTCGATGAGCACCGGGTCGATGTCGACGCCGACGACAGTGTGGCCAGCCGCGTGGAGGTGGCCGCCAACCCGACCGGGACCGCACCCGGCGTCGAGGACTCGCGAGCGCCGATCGAGCATCGCGTCGACGGTGCGGGCCTCACCGACGATGTCGACGCCGTCGGAGGCCAGACGTCGGAACCGCTTGACGTACCACGACGAGTGGCCCGGATCGACGGCGAGTTTCTGCTCCCAGAGGGTCGGTTCGCGGGCCGGGTCGGTGCTCATCGCACCTCGAACCCCTCGGCGCGTAGGGCCGCCTTGACCTGGGCCACGGTGAGCTCACCGAAGTGGAAGACGCTCGCGGCCAGCACGGCGTCGGCGCCGGCTCGCACAGCCGGGGCGAAGTGCTCGACCTTGCCCGCCCCACCCGACGCGATGACGGGGATCGCCACCTCAGCGCGCACCGCAGCGATCAGGTCGAGGTCGAAACCGTCCTTCGTGCCGTCGGCGTCCATCGAGTTGAGCAGGATCTCGCCTGCCCCGAGTTCCGCCGCGCGGGCGCACCAGGCGACGGCATCCTGCTCGACCGAGACTCGGCCACCGTGGGTCGTCATGACGAAGCCGCCGACCAGGGACCCGTCGGGGCCTCGGCGGCGGCGCACGTCGGCGGACAGGACGAGCACCTGCGCGCCGAACCGATCGGCGATCTCGGAGATCAGCTCAGGTCGGGCCAGGGCCGCAGTGTTGACGCCGACCTTGTCGGCCCCGGCGCGCAGCAGTTTGTCGACGTCATCGACGGCCCGCACTCCCCCGCCGACCGTCAACGGGATGAACACCTGCTCCGCGGTGCGCCGGACGACGTCGTAGGTCGTTTCCCGGTCGCCGCTGCTGGCCGTGACGTCGAGGAAGGTCAGCTCGTCGATCCCCTGGGCGTCATAGCTGCGGGCGAGCTCGACCGGGTCCCCGGCGTCGCGCAGGTTGGCGAAGTTGACGCCCTTGACCACCCGGCCGGCGTCGACGTCGAGGCAGGCGATCACTCTCGTGGCAACGGTCACCCGCCAAATCTAGTTGCCCCCGAACCCTAGGCTGGCGCGGTGATCGTCCTGCTGCCGCCGTCGGAGACCAAGCACCAGCCCACGCGCGGCAAGGCCCTGGACCTCGCCGGGCTGTCCTTCCCCGCCCTGGGCCCCACTCGCGCGGCCGTGCTCGCCGAACTGGCCGACCTCAGTGGGCAGCCGTCGGCCCTCGAGGTTCTCGGCGTCTCGGCCGGTCTCGCCGACCAGGTGGCCCGCAACCAGCGCCTGGCGACGGCACCGACCGCGACGGCGGGAGCGATCTACACCGGTGTCCTCTACGACGCGCTCGACCTGGCCTCCATGGACATTTCCGCTCGCCGCCGCGCCGCCCGGCGCCTGGTCGTCGTCTCGGCCCTCTTCGGGGCGCTGCGGATCACCGACCGGATCCCCGCCTACCGCCTGTCGATGGGCGTCACGCTCCCGGCCCAGGGGCGACTGGCCGCGTTGTGGCGCGAGCCGCTGGCACAGGTCCTTCCCGACGAGGTCGGCCGCGGGCTGATCGTCGACGCTCGATCGGCCACGTATGCCGCCGCCTGGACCCCAACGGGCGCGCTTGCCGAGCGATGGGTCCACATCCGCGTGCCGGGCGTGAGTCACCTGGCCAAGCACACTCGGGGGCTGGTTGCCCGCGCCGCCTGCGAGAGCGCGTCCGACCCACGTCATCCGGCGGGGCTGGCCACGATCCTCACCGATGCGGGCTTCCGGGTCGAGCTGGGGGCACCGGCCAAACGCGGCGCACCCTGGATCTTGGACGTCACCGCGCCTTAGCGACGGTCACAGGCCCGTCGGCACCAGCGGTCAGTGCAGGTGGTCGGTCCGGTTGACCAGCGGCACCGACACGTTGCCGTCGGGCCACAGGGTGACGATGCTCACCGACGCCGGCTCGGTCTGCAGGGCCCAGAACCGCTCCGCACCCACCTGCAACACCTGCCCGAGCACGACGAGGATCGGCACGCGGCTCGTGACGACGACCACGGTGCCCGCCGCGGCGGTCGCCCGCCCGAAGGCTCGTCCCACGCGCGCGGCCACCTCACTGCGAGACTCTCCACCCGGCGGAGGGTATGCCGCGTCGACCCGCATCCGAGCCAACTTCATCGGGCTACGCTCCTGGATCTGCGCCGAGGTGAGCCCGTCCCATTCACCGAACGAGCGCTCGTCCCAGTCGGGATCCGCCTTGGGAACCACACCCAACGCTGCAGCGATCGCCGCACCGGTCATCTGGGTCCGGCGCAACGACGACGTGACCAGCCGCACCGGCCGATCACCCACCAGCCCTGGGAGGATCCGTGCGACCGCGGCCGCCTGAGCCAGACCTTCGGCGTTGAGCTCCGGGTCAGCGCCGCCCCGCCCGTCCAGGCGCCCCGACACGGTGAAGTCGGTGACGCCGTGCCGGACGAGGATCACTCGGGCCTCACCGACGAGGGTGGCCGCTGGCGCCGGGACCGCTGCTGCGCTCACCGGGACCGCCGCCGTGGACGCCGGGGCTGCTGCCGCGGTCGCCGGGGCTGCTGCCGCGGTCGCCGGGGGCTGTGACTTCCCCGGCTCGCGGTCGATAGTCTTGCCGTCCATCGCGTGGTTGGACAGCGCGTCGGCTGCCTTGTTCTTCTCCCGCGGAATCCACGTGTAGCGAACCCGGCCGCCTCCGGCGAGGATCCGGCGCACGACGTCCTGACACTGCCCGGCGAGGCGACGCATGTCCTCGTGCTTGATCTTCCAACGCCCCGACATCTGCTCGACGACGAGCTTCGAGTCCATCCGGACCTCGATGTCGGGCGCCGGGTCCAGGCGTAGGGCACCTTCGAGACCGGCGAGCAGACCGGCATACTCAGCGACGTTGTTGCTGGCCAACCCCAGGGGTTCAGCGCGCTCCAGAAGGACCGCTCCGGTGTCCGCGTCGCGCACCAGCGCGCCGAAGCCGGCCACCCCGGGGTTGCCGCGTGAGCCGCCGTCCGCCTCGACGATGAACCGTCTGGCCACGCCTACAGTCCGGACTCGGCGGTGCGCACGAGGATGCGACGGCATTCCTCGCAGCGGATGACCTCGTCGGCCGGGGCGGCCTTGATGCGGGACAGATCGACCTGGTTGAGCTCCAAACGGCAGCCGCCGCAACGGCGCTGGCGCAGCTCGGAGGCACCGGTCCCGCCGACGCTCGCACGAATCTTGTCGTAGAGGGCGAGCAACTCCGCGCCCACCTCCGGCACCAGGGCTGACCGGCGTTCGGTGACGTCAGCGGCCTCGGCGTCGGACACCTCGAAGGCGGCGTCGCGTTCGGCGC
>Ga0209718_1002325_pt1 | contig 18929 bp, 17 predicted proteins | sample AD_JPNAS1_MetaG_FD_184420 | JGI IMG/M metagenome (GOLD analysis project Ga0209718, IMG submission 184420) | Active sludge microbial communities of municipal wastewater-treating anaerobic digesters from Japan - AD_JPNAS1_MetaG (SPAdes) (version 2) | ecosystem: Engineered > Bioreactor > Anaerobic... | reverse complement strand
GCAGACAAACGGAAAGATTGAACGGCTGAATGGGATTGTAAAAAACGAAGCTGTAAAAAAATATTACCCTCAGAGTTATTCTGAGGCGTGCAGAATCTTAAATGATTATGTTTATGAATACAATTATTCCAGACTTCATTCGGGTATAAACTATCTTCGTCCGTCTGATATGTTTTTTGGACGTGATAAAAACATACTGAATGAGCGTAAAAGCAAGTTAATGCTTGCAAAAAAATGCCGAGTGGCAAAAAATAAGGAGCGCATGGAGTTTGCCTCTTAATTTATTTTCAAAATGTTCAAATTATTTGAAGCGAGACAGTATTTATACCGTAATGGAATATATTCTGATGATTTTTTTGAAAAGATAAAAACTATTTAACTTTTTTCCAAACTGAATAATAAAAGATATATTTATTATAATAATGTCAGAAAAAGACTTGATCACAATGAATATTTTCATTTTGATCATTGATAAATAATAAATATGAGGAAATATAATGAGTTCTTACTTAAGAAAGACTTTATTGGTAATAGTAGTATCTATAATAATAGCCGGATGCAGTTATCCTAGGTTGGCAACAATCACTGAAAAGGGAAGAACTCTTCATCTGATGGCCGGGAGAAACATGTATCCAACAGAGTTTCTTTCGATAAATCAGGTAAAAATAAGTTCTGATAAGAAACAGCTTCTAATAATTCCAGCAAATGGAAACAAAATTCTCATGGATTCGACAGGAATTATAGATATTAGCAATATTAAGCCGGGACTTGAATCAAAACCTGATCAGGTTTTTTTTTATGATAGTATAGGACGTTATAAAGAACAACAAATTAGTTCAGATGGAAAATATTCTTCTAAGGCAAACTTCTTTATGTTCAAATGGAGATCAGTTACAGTAACTGAAATTGCAAAAGGGAAAAAGCAAAAAATTGAAGCAGGCTTTGGTAGAATGGTCGGGCCTTATTATATAGGAAGAAACGACAAAATGTTTATTCATTTTATAGGCGGAGAAAATGAACTTGAACTCTATGATCTGAAAACTTCTAATAAGATTAACTCTATACCGATTGTTTATAGCGGAAATAATATAGATTCCTATGAATCAATGAGTTCGGATATACAGAATGATATTCTTGTTATGCATTCTCTCAAATTGATTCAATTTTATAATTTTTCGACAGGTGAACTTCTTGGGAATATGCTGATACTAAATGAAGATGATTGGGTTCTTATTTCTCCTGACGGAAATTATGATGGAACACCAAATGCTATTAATCTTTTAACATGGGTAGATGGACAGTATCAGATTAATCTTTCAAAATTTGAAAGCTTGTTATATACTAAAGGTTTATTCGGAAAGATTATGAGCTTGTCTATGCCTTCAAGTGTTAAAGGGACCAATACTATTGCAGGTAAATATATTGGAAAAGTTAGAAAAGTGAAAGGTAATGAAATTATTATTTCATACGGAAGCGCCGGCGAAAATATTAAAATAGGCGACTCAGTTTATGTAGTTATTGACGGTAAAAAATATTTTCTAAGAATAACATTTCCAATGATGACAAGCGCAAAATGCAGTCTCGAAGGAAATCAGAATATCGTCCTGCCTGTTGAAACTCCTGTATTCAAGTGATGTAATAATTACTCGGAACAGCAAACTTGCGGCATTTTGCCGCAAGTATTTCAAGAATTATGCCTTACAAATAATCAGTTGCTTATTATTTCCACGATTCCACGATGTTCAGATGATTCCCAATCATCATCCCAGCAGTTTCTTCCACTATAATTCATCGCTCCAAAGTTCTGCCGACCCTGATAATTATCAGGTTGTCCATTATCCCAATTTAAATAAATAATTTCTTCTCCGGAAATCCAGTTCCATTTATTTGAACTCCATGTGGAAGTATCTCTTATTAATCCAATCCAAAAAAGTTCGTTTCTGCCGAATGTTGTACGGATCCATTCTTCTTCTGATCTTGATCTTATTGTCACAAGATGACCTCCTGCTTCGACGGCTTCTTTTTCTGCACTTTCCCAACTTCCTGATCTTGTCACAAAATACTTATGTCCGTTTGCAGGATTTATATAATAATCTTTTTTAATATCAGATGAATTAGTTTTCTTAGCTGAATCAATTTCAGTCGTTTTTTCGGTTTTAGTTATATCAGATTTGATTCCGCCGGAATAAACAACCAAATTTATTTTTAATTTGCCTATGCTTCCAGATACGATTTTACATTTCGCGCTCGTCTGCATAGCAAAAGTAACCTGAAGTAATACTGATTTATCTCCGGTTAAAAGATGCAGAGTTTCTCCCATGACAAAAGGTGCATCAGGATTTTCATTTCTTACTGTTATCTCACTGCCGCTTATCTTTGTTATTATTCCGGCACGGTCTACCTGCGAATTTAGAGAGAAAGTGAGAGTTAAAAATAATATACTAGTAATTACTTTGTTCATACTATAACTCCTTAGTATCTTCCGCCGAAAACATATCCTGCTTCCTCGGTTGCCAATTCATTTGGATATTTCTGGTAAAGAATTTCAAGAATAGATTTTAGATTTTCATTGTCCTTTAAAGACTTATAAGAACGAGCCATTCCAAAGTACGCTTCTGCTCTTGTCTCTGAATCGGGATAGCGCTTCACGAGAGATTCAAATGTCGCAAGAGCTGCTTGAGCGTCATTGAGATAAAGAAGCTGAATATGCCCTTTTCTGTAAACAGCTCTGTTTACATCACCGCTAGTGTTGTATCGGTTTATGTACTCGTCATATTTTGCAACAGCTCCCTCCCAGTTTTTTCTCTGTTCAAGATTAACTGCCTGGTCATAAAGCTCTGTGCTGATTTTTTCGAGTTTGATAATCTTTTCTGTTACACGCGCAGGCTCAAGAACTATTGAAATATCGGCGCTCTCATATCCCTGAAAAGATGCTCGGATTGAATGTTCGCCCTTTACTAAGGAAACTAAAAGCGGAGATTTTCCGGAAGGCTGTCCGTCAATGACAATATCCGCCGATGAAGGTTGAGTCTGAATTTGAAGTGTTCCTATTTTGTTGTTTATCGCGTCTTCAATTTCCTGGGCTATTTTGCGCGCAAGAGGACGGATTCCGTTCAAACTTCCGATTTCAGAGAATCCCATATAAATGGTTCTTTCTTCTGTTGTTGAATTTACTTTGTAGCGTATGCATATTGATGATGGAAATATTTTAATCTCTCCATCGACTCTGTATTGTATTCCCCTTTCGCTGAAAGCTTTGTCTGTTCCTGAACCGTAAATGCCGCACATTTCGATTTCTTTAGCGTCAATTACAGATTTGAGATGAGTTCTTTCGACTGCAGCTATTTTTGAACGGGCGCCGAGTTCGCTGTTTAAAACTTCTGAAAAAGCTCCGCCGTAACCGGCATTCTGTGCCTTCAGGTTTCCTTCTTCAAAGCGGCTTACAGCAATTATAGGAAGATTTGCAGTTTCTTTTTCCTTCTTTTCAAGATCTTCGCGGGTGAGAGTTATTTCGACGTCTTTGTTGATGAAATTGCACGCACTTTCAACATCTATAGCGGAGCAGCCGGATGAATGCATTATTCCCCAGTTGTCGATATTAACTGATCTGGAATCTATTTCATAATGATTACCGAATTTCGCGACAGATCCTACGGTAAGATATTTGATCTGAAGACTTTTTCCTTTCGCAAGAAGAGCATTCTCGTCGCCGATTCCGGCCTGAGCCAGAGAAAGATCATCAATAAAAGATTGAAGTTCGCCGCTTTTTCTGAATTCGAACCATTTTCCGCTTGAAAAAGAATTTTCAAGAATTGACGCGGCATTTGTTCCGGCATTTTCCGCTTCTGCGCTTTCAGTTAAAGGAATGAAAGGTGTTACGGCAAAACATATTTTTTCTTCATCAGAAAGAAGAGAAAGTCCTGCGAACATGCAGATTATGATGATTGTTGTTATTAATTTTTTCATCTTAGTTCTCCAATGCCTTTATCCAGAATTTTACTGCGGCTCGTTCAGGTGCATTAGGCCGGCGTTTGAGATACTCCTTATAGCTCGCCGCGGCTTTCTCTTTATCATTGAGAACTCTTTCATATAATAAGCCCATGTTTTTGTACAATGGAGCAAAGTCGCTTTTGATTGACTGGACTTTTAGAAAAGCCTGTTCGGATTCTTTTCCTTTTTTGAGGACATATAAAGTAGATCCGAGATTATTATATGCTTCATAGAAATTCTTATTAAGCGAAACTGCCCGCTGATACATCGTTACGGCATTTGTGTAATTCTTTCTGATGTAATTAAGATTGCCGAGCTCATACCATGAAGGCGCGTGCTTCTGATCAATTGAAACAGCTGTGTTCAATTCGGTTTCTGCCTCAGAAAGTCTGCTTTCGATTAGAAGTGATTTTCCGAGCGCATAATGCGCGAATGCCGACTGTGGATAAAACTTAACAGCTTCATTCGCGCTTTTTCTTGAAGATATAATATCTCCTTTTTGGAATTCTATCTCCGAAATCTGACCGTGAATTTCCGATCTCTCAAAGTCGTCTTTCGCGGAAGAAAGTTTAGTTTTGAGTTCTGAAAGCTTTTTGTTGATATCTGCATTTTCTGCAATCTTTGTTTCGTCTTTCAGCATGTCCTCAACGGATTTTTTCTTGGAACATGAGACGAGGGATAAAATTAAAATGCTCATCATAATTGTTATAACTCTATGCACTATGATCCTCTCTTTAGATTATGAAATGAAATACATCATTTTTTATGATAAAACGGATTATTACAATGTGTAATTATACCTTTACTGTCAAGAAACTGTTTTTTGCAAAGTGAACTTATCATTCATTATGGCTATCTTGAAATTGTATATTAATTGAATAAAGAATTTTTGTATCTTGAGAAAAAAAGAAACTAACGATTGTACCATGAGAACTTTTATAGTTTAATGAAAAAAAATCCGTATTGCTAATTTCTTCTTCGGGTTTTCCAAATAATTGAATAATTGATGAAGAAGAAAGTCCGAAAAGTTTTAAGCAAGGGTCTTTTATTCCTTTTGAACGCAAAAAATGAACTGTTCCTTTATTTGATGTATCTAGGTAAGCAAATTTCCCATTTTTGATTAATTCTGAACTTATTTTTATTCTGCTTATTTTAGTAGGATCACCTGAATCGTTCTCGGAACTAATTTCAACATAGCAATTTTCTTCAACTTCATTATTCCAGAAAATTATAGTCTGTGATAAACTTGAAGATATGATGGCAAATGAATCTCCCAATACTGTAAGGGCTTTATCAATAGAATCGTTTTTTGTGAATCCGATAAAAGTATCAAAGGAATCTAATTTTAAAGGTTTGTAGATTTTGCCGGATATAACGGGTTCATTTAATCTAAGATTATTGATTTTCCCCGATATCAATATGCATTGTGCGGAAACTTGCATTGGAAATATGACACGTAATACAACTGATTTATCTCCTTGCTGAAGATAAAGATTTTCTCCCATTTCAAATGGCTCACTGGAATTATCATTTTTGACAGTTATTTCTTTCATTGTTATTTTTACTATTTTACCTGTATGTTTTACCTGACTTTGCAAGGAGATAGAAAAAAGAACAATAAAAAGTATCGAAAAAAAATAATTGATAGTTACCTGATTAAAATATAATGCGTATAGTAAATACTGCCGTTAAATATGATAAACATGATTCGTATAATAACCTCATAATTATTAATTAAAAATGTACAGTAGTTAAAACTGCATTTGACTATAAATATGTTTAAACCAATAGAAGAAAGTTACATCAAATATCCTCCTTTTTCCCCGCCTTCCGGGCCGAGTTCTATGATATGATCCGCTTTACTTATTATTTCTTTATTGTGTTCAATTGCAATTATGGTATTTCCTCTTGAGGTCAATTCAGAGAAAACATCTGCAATTCGATTAACATCAGCCGGGTGAAGACCCGATGATGGTTCGTCCAAAACATAAATACAAGATGTTGTTTTATCATTGGAGAGTTCACCGGAAAGCTTTATTCTTTGAGCTTCTCCGCCGGAAAGAGTCAATGCGCTTTGTCCGAGTTTAATATATCCTAATCCTGTTTTTTTCATAGATGATAATATTCCGGCAACAGCAATATCTTCAGCAAAAAAAGATAAGGCTTCATCAACACTCATTTCTAGAATATCCGAAATAGACTTGTTCTTATATTTAATCTTTAAAATCTTATCGTTATATCTTTTTCCTCCGCATTCAGGGCATACAATCCACATGTCAGGCATAAATCCCATTTCTATCTTTTTCTGACCTGAACCACCGCAAGAATTACATGCACCGCCTTTACTGTTAAAACTGAAAAGGTTTTCAGTGAATTTATTTTTTCTTGCTTCTTCAGTTTTTGAATATATTTTTCTTATTTCATCAAAAACGCCGGTATAGGTTGCCGGATTTGAACGAGGAGTTCTGCCGATCGGATTCTGAGTGATAAAAACAATATCCTGTATAGTTTCTAATCCTTCGATTGAATCATAATCACCTTTGATGATAGAACCATGTTTGCAGTAATGATTCAAAACCGGAACAAGAGTCTTTGTGACTAGACTGCTTTTGCCTGAACCGCTTCTTCCAATTACACAGGCTAGTTTTCCGATCGGGAATGATGCAGTGATTGATTTAAGATTATTTTTTCGAGCACCTGTAATCCGAATACAATTGGTATGATCAATATTTTGGTTTGAGGATTTATGTTTAGATTGCGGCAATAAATATATGCCTGTTACTGAATTGTTGTTTCTAATTATTTGTTCAGGTGTTCCCTCTGCGACAATTTTTCCTCCTTCGCTTCCCGCCCCTGGTCCGAAATCAGCAATATAATCAGCTTCCTTGATAACTTCAGTATTATGTTCAACTACAATAACAGTATTTCCTGAATCACGGAGTTTTTTAATAGAGTTAATAATATTTGAATAATCTCCCGCATGAAGCCCTGATGTTGGTTCGTCAAGGATGTAAAGCAGATCTGAAAGACCGCATCCGAATTGAGAAGCAAGTTTTAGTCTCTGGGCTTCACCTCCAGATAAAGTGGAAACACTTCTGCCAATTTGGAGATAATTAAGTCCGACTTCCCTTAGAGCTTCAGTTCGGAATTTGATTCCTTCAATTATGTCTTCACAAAGAACTTGTTCTTCGGGTGATAAAATTGTATGCAAAGAGTCAATCCAATCATACAAAGAATCAATTGAAAACAAATCGAGTTCGGGGAATCTTTTTTTGCCTGCCGTAACGAAACGCGCTTCAGCATTAAGCTTTTCTCCTTTGCATTCAGGACATTCTTTTTCTTCCATAAATTGTAAATAGAAATCCGCAGAAACTTTTCCATGTGATGATCTGAAAAGTCTTTTTATATGAGAAACTGCACCTTCAACCTGTTTGCAGATTTCACCTGATCTGCCGCTGCTTCCTTTATAAGAAAGAGTATATTTTTTTCCTTCTGTTCCATAAAGAGCTTTTTGTTTAAATTCTTCAGGAAGCTCTTTCCATGAAAGATCGAGATCAATTTTCATACTGCTCGCGAGGGCAATGAGTTCCCCTTTCATCCAGTTTGCACTCGGTTTATTGATAAATTTTCTCATGTCGCCCCACCACGCAGAAGCTCCGTCAAGAATAGATTTATTTGGATTATCTATAATGAGATCTTCTGATACTTCCATCTTTTTTCCGTTTCCTCCACATTCACGGCATACGGACTCCGGATTGTTCAGGCTGAATAATGAAGGTGTTAAATCGAAAAAAGATTTTCCGCAATGATAGCAATGATTCCGTGTATGAATAATATATTCATCTTTGTCAGAAGTGCAAAGTTTTAATGCGCCGTTTTCTTTTAATAAGATGTTTTCAATTTCTTCAATGAAGTAAGTTTTCTCTTTATTTCTACAATCAATTTCAACGACTTTTCCTGTTTTAACTGAATGAATTTTAAAAGATATTTTATCATGAAGCGTATAAATAATTTCAGCGATTTTCCGAGATGTTTTTGGTTCAACTGCTTTACCGCATGAAGGACAATGTCTGATTCCTATGCGTGAAAAAAGCAAACGGAGATAGTCGCTGATTTCAGAATAGGTTCCGACTGTTGAGCGCGAATTACGTGGAATAGATTTTTGTTCAACTGCTATTGCAGGAGGAAGATTTTCAATTTTATCAAAAGACGGTCTTTCAAACTGTTTAAAGGAAAGTCTTGCAGATGAAGATAGGGTGTCCATGAATCTTCTGCTGCTTTCAGCAAAAATAGTGTCAAATGCGAGAGAAGACTTTCCGCTTCCGCTAAGTCCCGTAAAAACTGTTATCTGCTTTTTAGGAATTTTTAAAGAGACATTTTTCAGATTGTTTTCGCATGCACCCGTTATAGTAATAAAATTTACGTCTGATTCTTCATTCTTTTTTTTAGCCTTTATAAGATGCTTAAGAATATTTTCATTTTTTAATCCATAAAGATTAACAAGACGACGAAAATCAGATTCAATAATATGTTCGGCTTTTGTATGAGAAAAAGAATCTTCGTACCATTCTCCCCAATGGTTTATCCATTCAGGGATAAAAAAATCTTTTACTCTGTATTCCGAGGGAATATACGGAAAAACATTTATTACCGGGGATTTATCAAAAGCATCGGTATCATTAATTTCTATTATTCCTGACTGCCGGTCAATCATGATCACTTCACATGTTGTTACTGCTATCGGATTAGGTCTGACTGGAGATCGGGATGCGAAAACTCCTGTTCGTGGAGCTTTTTCATACGGCGGATCACACTGTGTTATTTTTCTGTATCTTTCGCCGTCAAAACGGTTGAAATACCAGAGAATTCTTATATGAGAATGATTTGAGATTCTATCAATAATTGATAAATAATCATTAGATATTCTGATTCTGCAAAAGCCGGAACCCTTTTCGATTTTTCCTATAATTCTTAAACTGCAGGATGTTAAATCAAAATTAGCTATATCGGATTTTTTTGGATAGTTATCCGGTTTTTCAAAGTAAAGATAATCTTCAGTATTTGAAATTCCGCTTGAAATACACTTTCTTACCCTGTCTTCTATCGGAAAATAAGGCTTAATGTCAAAAATGAAAAAATTTCCGTAAAGCTTACCTTCGGTTTCTATTTCTCCGGTCTTTGAATTAATTGTAAGAATTTTCATGACACTTTCTTTTATTTCAGCATGCGGAACTGAATCTGTTTTTTCATTCATTATTTTTAATGCAGAAAAGACTAATATGTGACTGAATTTTTCAAGATGAAGAAGTGCCGGAATAAATTCTTCGAAAACGATAATTTTGACGCAATTATTCTGTCCGTTTGCGGAAGCTACCGCGCGGATTACACAGTTATCCATTATTACCTCTTTTTGCTTTTCTTTAAGTTTTCTTTAATGTGTATTTATGCTTTTTAATTTGAATTAAAAAACGATTAAGTTTAATTTACTGCAGGTACACATATTTCAACTTCAGTAAGTCCGTTTTTTTCATCAAAACATCCTTCGGAATAAATTTCAAAACATGAACCTTCTGCCGGTTGACATTTTATTTTCTGAAAAGAAAACCTGAAAACATGGCTCCAAGCTTCAGTGTATTCGTTTTCCTTCAGCTTGAAACGGCATACTAGATATTTATTCTGAGGAATTGTCAGTATTCCCGCAATGCCGGAAGCTTTTGTACCTTGAGGAACAATTATTCCGCATGAAATCCTGAGTCTGCTTTCATCAGTAATTTCAGGTGAATCATGATAAATAATAACCTGTTTCATCCCTTTTACTGCAAATCCTCTAGGTTCTGCCCATGATAATATGCGCCTGTAGAGTGAATGAAACAGATCTGTATCTCCTTTATATTTTCCTGTATATCTGACATAGGCAATCGTCATCTCCGGAATAATCCGGAATTCTGTTTTAACTGGATGTATATTATCATTCCGCATTTCAGTAATATCAGAATAATCCGTTTTAATTATTAAGTCTTGATGTATCTTGCTGTTTTCTGCTTTTTTCCAATTGCTTGCAGAAATTCCGAAATGTTTTTTGAAGGCTCTTGAAAATGTTGCAGAGTCATTGAAGCCGCATGAAAATGCTATATCAGTAAGATTTTTTTTTCCATTTAAAATGAGAAGAGATGCTGCTTTTTCTACACGGAGTCTTAAGATAAAGCCGTAAAGAGTTTCACCTGTAAACGCACTGAAAATTCTATGAAAATGAAATTTAGACATTCCTGCTTCATTAGACAGAATTTCAAGCGACAAAGATGAATCAAGATTGGATTCAATATAGTCTGTTACAGCATTAATCTTTTGGAGATATGTTTTTGAAGACATAATGTTCTCTTGAATAACCTTTTGGTTCATCTTTTTTTGAATTTTGCCTTTAATCAAGATTTTTTCAATGATAAATATTCGAAATCTGTAGATTGAATGAATTTTAAAAGAGACACTTAAAAGAAAGTGTATAAAAAATCATTTGACGAAAAAAGACCTCTTTATAGCCTTAAAATAATGTGAAATGAATCGGAGGAAAGATGAAAGTATATAAAGAATCGGATACAAATTTGTCCCTTCTTAAAGGGAAAAAAGTTGCCGTAATAGGTTATGGAAGTCAGGGTTATGGTCACTCTAATAACCTGAAGGATTCCGGAGTTGATGTTTGTGTTGGACTCAGAAAAGGCAGTCCGTCATGGAAAAAAGTTGAATCTGCCGGAATTAAGCCTATGGAAGTTGCTGAAGCCGTAAAATGGGCGGACATGATAATGATCCTTGTTCCGGATGAAACTCAAGGGTCACTTTACGATAAAGAAATTAAACCGAATATTACTGCAGGAAAGATGCTGATGTTTGCTCATGGATTTAACATCCATTACGGACAGATTTCTCCGTCATCTGACATTGATGTTGTTATGGTTGCTCCAAAAGGTCCTGGTCACATGGTAAGAGCAGAATATCAGAAAGGAGCAGGAGTTCCTTGTCTTGTTGCGATTCATCAGAATTCTACAGGAAAAGCTCTTGATCTTGCGCTTGCTTATGCTGCAGGAATCGGCGGTGCGAGAGCCGGTGTTATTGAAACTACTTTCAAAGATGAAACCGAAACTGACCTTTTCGGAGAACAGGCTGTTCTTTGCGGCGGTGTTACGAGCCTTATGAAAGCAGGTTTTGAAACTCTTACAGAAGCTGGTTATCCTGAAGAAATGGCTTACTTTGAGTGTATTCATGAAATGAAACTGATTGTTGACCTCATTTATGAGGGCGGTTTTACTAATATGCGTTATTCAATTTCTAATACTGCAGAATACGGCGACTATGTAACGGGACCTTTCGTTATCGGACCTGAAGTTAAGGAAAGAATGAAAGAATCTCTTAGAAGAATTCAGGAAGGGGAATTTGCCCGCGACTGGATGCTTGAAAATCAGACTAAATGCGCTTCTTTCAAATCTAAGAGAAATATCTGGATGCAGCATCCGATTGAAAAAGTCGGAAAAGTTCTCCGTTCACTTATGCCTTGGATTGAGAAATCAAAAATTGTTGACCAGACCAGAAACTGATTTTACTTCAAGAAGATATAACAACCGCCGAAAGGCGGTTGTTTCTTATCATAAATCATTGAACTTATAGATACTCATAATACTAACAATGTTGAAACTGTATTTTGTACTTGTAAAAAATGTATGTTAGAATAAACATGAAATACGGATTGAACAAAATGAAAGTAAAACATTCTCTTTTGAGCGTTACCCAGAAAGCACTAGCTGAATCCTTCGGGGTTGATATGATGGTAACTCTTTCCAGGATTCTGATACCGAATTATGATGTTTATCAGAGAACAGGATTTCCTGAAAATATACCCATTCCATCCAGAGACGCTGCCGCGCAGATCGTTCGTGATATGGCTGCGCTTGAACTTTTTCCGATTTTTGTAAATCTTCTGATAAAAATTTCAACAGAAGGATACATGGGGCGGCGGTATCAGATTCATAATCTTCGTGATATTATTCGTGAAATGCATAACAGCGGCCTGGTTTACGATCAGGTGAATAATACATTCGTTGAAGACGTTAAAATTGCAAAAACTCCCAATTGGGGGGTATTGAGAAACGGTTCGGATTATGTAATATCGATGCTTCGTCTTGATATTGTCGGAAATACAGAACTTGTCCGCAAATATTCTAAAACAGTAATCGAGTCTACTTATTCGGATCTTCGACAAATTGTCGAAATGGCTTCCGACAGACGAAACGGACGTATATGGAGCTGGGAAGGAGACGGAGGTATAATTGCATTTTATTTCGGTAACAGAAATAAATTTGCGACTCTTTGCGGAATAGAAATAGTAAATCAGCTGTATATGTATAATTTAAAACAGTGCCGTCTTGATTCTCCATTGAAAGTCAGAATTGCTATTCATAACGGCGCTTGTCAGTATACTAATAATCCGGAATCATTGAAAAAACTTGAGATAGTTAAAAAAGTAACAGAAGCAGAAGCTAATTTTACCAAACCAAATACTTTGACAATAACAGATTCTGTTCATCTGTCTCTTCCTTCAACATTAACCGCAAGATTTTCAAAAAATGCCTTTGATAACGGGACAATTTATTACCGATATGAAATTAGAACGGAGGAATGATGGTAATCTATCTTGTGAGTGATAACGCTAAACTTTCTCCGTTTAAAGACGTGAAGAAAGATAAGCCGGTAATATTTTCTTATAAAGAGATTAAGCAGGAATATCAGCGGATTGAGCCTGAGTCAATTTTGTATTTTGATATATCTGCAATGAAGGAAGCTGATTTTAAAAAGATAATAAAACAGTTTTCAGTTAGAAAAGATATCCGTTACGGAATAATAGATTCAAAAACAGCTTTTGCTGATATAGCTCATTTCTTTCATATGGGATTTTCTGATTATATAGGGAAAGAACTTCTTAAAACAGGAGTTTCCGTAAAGAGACTTGCTAATATTGAAAATTTTTCAGAAATAGATAAAAACGAAGCTAAGGAAAACGCTTTATCTTTGAAACATAAACCGGCGTTAAACGGGTGGAAGGATGTTAAGTCCGGATCAGAATATACCTTCTTTTTCATTTTTATTCAGCTTGATAACCAGAAAGATTTGAAAGGGTATTTCAGCGGAAACAGTTTTCATGGGTTTAGACAACAATTTCATGATATAATTGAAAGAAAAACCAAGGCAATTGACGGTAAAATATGGATGTGGGAAGATTTCGGCGGACTGATACTTGTTCCTTTTGACGGAAAACAGAACAATATAATCGAATTTATTTTCAGGCTGTATCTCGATAAAATATTCTTATATGCAGACGAAATGCAGCTGGATGAAGTTACTCTATCCATTAAAACGGTAATTCATATGGGAAATACTGTTTATAAGAATAGAGGAAATACCGGTACCGTAATTGCGGATTCCGTAAATTCAATTTATCATATAGGATATAAGTTTGCCGAACCTGATTCATTCCTTATAACTGAAGAGGTTAAAGAGTTTGTTCCTGAATTTTTAACTACTTTTTTTAAAGAAGCAGGAGAATATGAAGGCAGACAGCTTTTTCGCATGAGAAAGTTTCTGTAAGGTTGTATTACAATTAATGTGAGCAATGATTGATGGTTTTGTTAAATTCTTTCTTGACAAAAAATATTTTTAGTTATCAATTACTCTATTAAGAAAAATATGGAGGAAAAAGTGGTTATTAGAGGGTTTAAGTAATTTGTGATTCTTTGTAAGAAAAAATCTTTAGGAGATCTTACTCTTATAAAAGAAGAAGTTCTTATTGAAGATCCTGAAGCAAAAGAAATAAAACAGGTTGAAAACGGTTCGGTTTCAAGAGGAATGTTTTTAACTTATTTTTCTGAAAAAGAAATAAATAAAATTAAATATTATGAAGTTGCGACTGAGAAAGGATTAGAAGGATGGATTCCTGTTTCTTCTGCGGAAAAAGGAAAACTTTCTTTTTTGACTGTTCTCAACGACGGTTCTCTTATAGAAGATCCAGGTGCTAAAAGTTTTAAATATGTTTCAAATTCAAGAGTTAAAAGGGGTGAGTATCTTACTATTCTTGAAGAAAAAACTTTTAACGGTGTAAAATATTTTAATGCAAAAATAGACCTAGTTTCAACAAAGGGCTGGATCAGCGAAAAATCAGTTAAGCCTGGTGTACTAAAATCGGTTACAGTTCAATCAGATGCTGATATTTATTCAAGACCATCTGAAAAAAGTGATAAAATAGGAACAGTAAAAAGCGGTCAGGTTGCTTTTCTTCTTGAAGAAAGCGGAGATTTTGCTCTTATTCAGTATCCATGGAGAGAGGCTTACGTAAAGAAAAGTGTTCTTGGAAATTCTGGATTTATCGTTAAAAATGTTTCTATCCCGGGAATAGGAACAGTTACAGTAACTTCTTCCTCTCAGCTCGTATCTACTGAAGGCGGAGAAATGGCTTTTGATCCAAGAAATGCTTTTGACGGAAGTCTTCAGACTGCATGGAGCGAAGGAAAAACTGACGGTCCCGGCATCGGTGAATCTATATCTGTAAACTTGCCTCAGTATATGCGTATAACTTCTGTCAGCATAGTGAACGGTAGTACAAGAAGTGAAGAATCTTACAAGAATAATGCTCGTGTGGCAAAACTTAAGATCAGTACTAACGATGGAAAAGAAGCAATAATTGATCTAGAAGATGGAGTTATGGATTATCAGACAAGAGATGTTGATTTAACAGGCAATAGTGTTAAGTTTGAGATTTCGGATGTTTACAAGGGGGATAAGTTTTCTGATACTTGTATCAGTGAAATTAAAATAGAAGCAAAAGCTGAAGAGGTTCCTAATGAACCGGCTCCTACTGAAGAAACCTTTGATTAATATTAAAAAGAGCGGAGATTCTCCGCTCTTTTTTTATACGGAGTAATTATGAAAAAATATTGGTTGTTGACGTTTGCTATTTTATTATCATCTATTGCAGTTGCACAGGATTCAGATTTTGAGCCGGGGAAAATTAAAATTACGGCAAAAGTTCTAAATGTAAGAAACATTCCTTCTACAGGCGGAGTGATTGTTCTTTCATTGAAAAGAGGAGATGTTGTTGAGACTATTGATAAATCAAAAAGTAAAGTTGAAATTGATGGATTAACTGATTACTGGTATAAAATAAAAAAGGAAGATAAAGCCGGATGGATTTTCGGAGCTTATGTATCCTTTGATATAAATCTTGAAGGTGGATTAATCTGGAAATCTATTAATCCTTCAATCGGGAAAAACTATCTCTGTGTGGCTATCTCTGAGAAAGGATCTGTTTATGCTGGCTGTTCAGATGGCAGTGTTTATGTAAGCAATGAGGGTCCAAAGACCTGGAAAAAGCTTACTCCGCAGGCTCTTGGAGTCAATATTGGAAAGATTAATAATATAGCAATATCAAAATCTGCAATGTGGATTGCCGCTAGCGGTGAAAAAAACGGTGGAGTATGGAAATCCCAGAATAATGGCGGAGCATGGACTCAATTTACTGCTTCTCAGGGGCTTCTGTCCAATGATGTGACTTATATATATGAAGATTCAAAGGGAGTAGTTTATGCCGCAACTTCGAAGGGACTTTGTGTGTCGAAAGACGGTGGTTCAAACTGGAATGTTTATCCTGAAGACAGAAAAATGAAAGGAATATCCTGTGTTGCAGTTCACGGAGATAATGTCTTTGTTGGCACTGATGACGGTCTTTATGTCTGCGCGAATCCTCAGGGAAAATGGGAGCGAATCGGAAAGAAAGAACCTAATATGGGAGATCATATTTTTACTATAGCAGCTACCTCAAAAGGAGAGATCTATGTCGGAACAGATATGGGTCTTACAAAAAGCAATGTTTCTGATTTGAAAAAATGGCAGGCGATTGGCGGCAAAAATATTGTAAACAAGATTCTTTCAGATATATCAGGTAAAATATATGTTGCAACTGATAATGGATTGAATATATCGATTGATAACGGGATTTCCTGGATAACATATAAAAAAGAAAACGGAATAGCCGATAATAAGGTAATTGATTTGTCTATTAATAAGAAAGACGGAACTGTATGGATTACAAGCGGTAATTCCGGATTAAGTTATAACGAATAGTTTTATACCAGAAAAAGCACATCTCAGTGCTTTTTCTGGTTTCTCTCTTAAGCTTCGTTGCCCAACTTCAACATTGAATTCAGGGTTGCTCTCGAATATAAGCATTAAATTAATACTTGCAATATAAACAGCCTCCGAAAAAATTGTACAGCCTTTCTGCTAAAAGCTGAACGCATTTTAGCACCGGTTTTTAATTAAACCATTAGACCCGTTTGGGTCAATATTCCACAGGAAGGAGGACAATCTGTGAGAAATTACGAATTTACCGTGATCATCAGATCCGGCAAAGTAGAAGAGGGCAAAAACGCTCTCAAAGAAATTCTAACAAAATGTGAAGCAACTGTCGTATCAGAAGAGGACTGGGGACTAAGACGCCTTGCCTACGAAATCGACGAGCTCAAAGAAGCTTACTACAGCCATTCAATTCTTGAGGCAACTCCTGATAAAGTAGCTAAGATTTCCGCATTACTAAGACTAAATACAGTATTTTTGCGTTTCTTGTTCGTCGTTCAGGAAAAGAAAACCGCATAAAGGAAGGTTGATATGGCAAATGATATCAACAGAGTATGTCTTGTAGGAAGATTTACAAGAGATCCGGAGCTGAAATTTACTCCGACAAATACTCCTATTGCCAATTTTTCACTTGCGAATAACCGCACTTATGTCGGTCAAAACAGCGAAAAGAAAGAACAGGTTTCTTTTTTCAACTGTATCGCCTGGGGAAAAACAGGGCAAATAATCTCTCAATATTTCAAGAAAGGCCAGAGAATTATTATTGAGGGAAGACTTCAGCAGAGGTCATGGGATGACAAAGACGGAAATAAGCGTTCAACCGTTGAAGTCGTTGTTGAAAATTTTCAGTTTCTTGATGCACCGTCATCGGATAAAGCGCAGTCGGGCGCGAAACCGCAGGAAGTGGACAATTTCCCTGATTACAGAAATGATTCCATTCCCGATTCGCCTTCGTTCAGCGATGATGACATTCCATTTTAATTTATTAGGAGAACAAAATGTCTGAAGATATTAAAGATGTCGAAAGCAGTGAAGATGTAGCTGCAGCAATGACCGGTCTTGAAAGAGACGACAGCTTTGCAAGAGCTTTTAAGGATAAAGACGGCGGAAGAGGAAGAAATTCCCGTTTTAAGAAAAAAGTGTGCAAGTTCTGCCACAACAAAGATATGGTAATCGATTATAAAAAATCCGACATCCTCGAGAAATTTCTTACTGAAAGAGGAAAAATTCTTCCTAGAAGAATTACCGGAACATGCGCGAAACATCAGAGACACATTGCTCTTGAAGTAAAACGTGCAAGAATGATAGCGCTTCTTCCTTTCGTGGTGAAGTTCTAATATGATGCTTTTGATTAGCGCGGCAATTATGATTGCTACTGCTGTTTCCGTTTTTAAAATGGGAAAGTATTCCGCGCTGTGGCTTTTGCCGCTTTCAGTGCTGATGATTTATTTCAGCATTGGATATATTGATATTTTGGTGATTAATTTGTCGGCACTTGCAATCGGAAGTATAACCGGTTTTGCTTACCGTTCAAAAAGGTCGGTTCAGTTTATTGTTTTGACTTCTGTGTTTCTGGTTTTCGGGATTTTTGCAGCTGATTATCTGTATGAGACTAATTATATGGGTGCAAGTCTTTCAAATGAAGCGGAAACTGCTGTTCAGAGTGTTTTAGACAGTGGAAAATTAGATGATAAACAAAAAGCAAAGTTAACTGAAGATTATAAATTTGTTATGGAAATTATGAAGGATTCGACCCCTTTTATGATTTTTCTTTCGGCTCTTATGATATCTTTTGCGGGTTTTTCAATTCTCGATTTGATTTTCAAAAGAATCATGAAAGCGGAAAACTTTATAAAAGGAATAGAGAATTTTAAAATCAATGAGTGGCTTGTATTTTTAGTAATAATTTCTATAGGTCTTATTGTCTTTGACAATGGAGGAAAGTTTTATCCTGCCAAGACGGTTGGGAAAAACATCCTTTTAGTGCTGACTGTTGTGTATTTCATACAGTCGCTCGGGATTATAAAATTTGTACTGATGAAAAAAAGAATTCCGGTTTTTATCATGCCGTTGTTTCTTCTCGGCATGGCAATTTTCAGTATTCGGTTTCGTTGTCATGTTTTTGGCCGGAATCGGACTTCTTGATATATGGGCCGATTTTCGGAAATTTTCACCTGAAAGCATCAAAAGTGATAAAAAAGAGAATTGATATTAAATAATGGAGTTAAGAGATGAAAGTAATTCTTCAGAAAGACGTTTCCAATCTCGGCGACGCCGGTGATATAAAAGAAGTAGCAGACGGCTACGCACGCAATTTTCTTCTTCCTAAAAAACTTGTTATCGCTTACAGCGAAGCAAACGGAAGAACAATTGCTCATCAGAAACATCTGATTAAAGTTAAAAAAGAAAAACGTAAAAAAGAAAGTGAAAAAGTTGCTGATCAGCTCAAGACTGTATCTCTTTCGTTTCAGACAAAAGCGGGAGAAGACGGAAAACTTTTCGGTTCAATTACTACTGCAGATATTTCTGCGAAACTTGCTGAAGCCGGAATCACTGTTGATAAAAGAAAGATCGTTCTTGATGAACAGATCAAACATGTCGGAGAATTTAATATTTCTATTAAACTCGAAGAAGGTGTTTCAGCTCCTCTAAAAGTTACGGTGGTAAAAGAATAATATGCCTGTGCAGAATCTTCCGCCTCATGACATTGACACGGAAGTTTCATGCCTTGCGTCAATCATCGTAAGCAAAGACGCTTTGCTCAAAGT
>Ga0209718_1002323_pt1 | contig 18936 bp, 12 predicted proteins | sample AD_JPNAS1_MetaG_FD_184420 | JGI IMG/M metagenome (GOLD analysis project Ga0209718, IMG submission 184420) | Active sludge microbial communities of municipal wastewater-treating anaerobic digesters from Japan - AD_JPNAS1_MetaG (SPAdes) (version 2) | ecosystem: Engineered > Bioreactor > Anaerobic... | reverse complement strand
TTGTTGTCCTTCCACAGCCGGTAGATGACCTTGGCCATGAGCTTGAGCACACCGCGGGTGCGCTGAAACCCCTGGATGGTCGTCCAGTCCTCGTAGAGCCGGTCGAAAAGTTCGGGATGGATGGGATAGGCTTGGACGAGGCGGTCGTGATAGCGGGCCTCCTGAGTTTCTCCGGGAAGCTTGGCACCTTCGGCGACGTAGGCTTGCGCAAAGGCTCGGCATACCTCCTCGCGGGCCGCGTCATCAGAAACTGGCTCGAAGAGGCGGCGGCGCACGATCTCGAAAGCCTCCTCCGTGGCGACGGGTTTCCAGAGTGCCTGCACGCGGCCGAAGGTTTTTTCCAGCGCGGCTAGCGCAGCTTGGCCCTTCGAGCTACCCGCCTCGACCTCGGACTCGGGCAGGGAAGCAAGGAGGAGCGCATTGGGCACCAGCTTGGCGGCCTCGGTGAGGGCTTGGACGAACGACAGGTTGCTGTCGTAGGTGCCGCCGCTGAGGGCCTGGCTGTCGGGAAACTGGCGGATGTAGGCCACCAGCTCGTCGATCAGCACCACGCAGGGCGCGTGACGTTCCAGCAGGGTCTTGAGCACATCCTTGCCGGGGGAGGTGCCGTTGGCGTCGGCATCCTTCACCAAGGCGTAGCCGGTTTCGCCGCCGAGCTGCCAGGCAAGTTCACCCCAGAGCGTATGGATCGTCTGGCCACCCTGCTTCCAAGGCTGGCCGGGGGCGAGGTTGGTGCCGTCGAGCACCGCGATGCGCGACTTCGGCACGTCCATGAGCCCGGCTTGGTCGAGCAGCGCGGGGATGCCGACGAGGTCCTTGATCGCGCACGAGCGGGTGGCGAGGTGGTAAACCGCCAGCATGGTGTGCGTCTTGCCGCCGCCGAAGGCGGTTTGGAGCTGGATCACGGGATCGCCGCCCTGACCGTTGAGGCGCTTGGCGACGGAGGTGAGGAGCAGGCGCATGCCCTCGGTGATGAAGGTGCGCTGGAAGAAGGACGCGGCGTCCTGATATTCCTTGGTCGCCTTGCCGGTGCTGACAGCGGTTATGTCGGCCGCGAACTCGGATTGCTGGAACGTGCCTTCGAGCACGTCGGGATGGGGATGGGCTACTTCGCGCCAGGGTTTCATGGTCTTAAGAATAATAGGTTCGCAGCCAGTTATCAGCGGCGGTGGTCAGGCGATACTTTTGCAAACGGCTTTTGGGTTTATCAGGGATGGTGCGCTCCAATACACCGCCCTGAATAAGCGGCATAAGGTAGTTTGCTTGAAAGGTCTTCCAGTGACTTAGGCCGAGTTCGGTCATGATCTGGCGCGCAGATTGGGGATCGCGGCAGAAAAAAACGACTTGCGCGGTGACTTGTGCGGTGACTTGTGCGGTCGCCACTGGAAAGAGCGAGCGAAGAACAGATAAGACGCTTTCCGGCAGCGTCATAATCAGTTCGCCGACTTGTGCGGTGACATGCGCGGTCGCCGGCTTAGGAGCAGATCGCAACGGCAAGCGGACCAACAGAAAAGTGCGGTTCTCATCCGTCTCGAACTGCGCTGCCGGCGAGCCGTTGTCAGCCATCGCCTTCTGGATTGTGGGAATGCCGGTGTTGCGGCCCTCGCTCAGCTCCAGCTCCTTGAGAAATTCGCCGATGCGCCGGTTCCTGTAGCGGCGGCCCACCGGTCGGCCGGCGCGCAGCTCTTCCATCGGAATCGATCGGTCCGGGCCAGGGAAACTCTGCACCAATATCTCGTCGGGCAGCACGCGCACCTCAATGGGTTCCCGCTCCTCGTAGCTACGGTGATAGACCGCGTTGACCAAGACCTCCTCAAACGCGGCGTAGGGCAGATTCCAATACCGCTCAGCTTCCGCCTGGTCGGGACGCTTGCGCACATACTCCACGAGCAGGTTGTTTTTGCAGTAAGCGAGCGCGTCCCGGAGCATCACATCGAGTGGACCGGTGAAGGTGCGCTCGATGATGTCACCACCTCCCGCGCCTTTGGGAAATTGGACGATGTCAATCTGCGTGCAGGGAAACCAGGTCGCTGGCTGCGGAGTGAAAAACATCAATCCGACGTTGAGCGGGAACGGAGCCTCGGGTGGCCCGCCGAGCAGGCGCATATCCTGCGCGACATCGGTGATAGGGCGACTGCCTGCGGTTGCGGCCAAATCGCTCTTCACTCGGGAAAGGAAACTCTGGATCAGGCTGGGTTGCAGGACGCCAACGGCAGCGCGTTGGTTCACGCGGTCGTCGAAGGGCACCTTGTTGGCCAGCGCGATCAACTCCTGTTCGTCCGCACCCTTGGCTTCGACGGAATTGGCGTGGCGACGGATATAGTAAGCCCACTCCGAGTTGTCCTTCGCGAAGCTGACCGGTGCCTTATAGGGACGCAGGTCTCCGCCCGGCACCCAGATGACGAGGATCAACTTGTCCTGCACCGTGGCAGGCACAGCGACGGGGTGGTAGGCGGGGCGAATCTTGTGCGAAAGCTCCAAGAGCTTTTTCTGGATCGCATCGACCTGCTCGGGCTCCAAGCCCTTTGGTGGCAACACGGGTTTGCCGTCCGCCTCGGCGACTCCGACCACGAGGTATCCGCCGCCCCAATTATTAAAATCGTTCGCGAAGGCACAGATGCTCCGGATGATCACCTCCGGATTCCATCCCTCCTTAAACTCCAAGCGTTCCCACTCGACCACGCGGCCGGTGAAGAGATCCTGGATGTTGATGGGGAGGGGCATGATGTTCGGGCTTAGAGGGTGTTCCAGATGCCCTCGATGTTTTCGCAGGTCGCGGTGATATCGCGAAGTAGCCGGGCTCCTTTGCGCGCCGGAGCAAAATCTTGTTTGCTCTCAATGTGCCGGACGACGAACGCAGAGGTTGGCAGCGTCAACCCAGTTGCGAGCGCAGACTCATACATCAGCTGTGTGACGATTGCACAGTAATGGGCGTCCGGCGTTTCTTTGCCGTAATCTAGGCGAATGATCTTCTCTTTGTTTTTCTCTAGGCCGTGCAAGTCGGCATTTATACGGATCTCTACATTACCGAAAGCCAAGGTGCCCTTGAATGCCTGCGTCAGCTTGATCTGGTCGGCCTCATACGCTCGGGCGTAAGCAGTCAGGGCGCGTGCATTGTTGGTGAGGCGAGTGGCCGTAGCACGGCTCTGGTTGTTTGCCGCTAAGTCTGCCAAACGCGCTGCCGCCTCCTGCATCCATTCGGGGCTTTTGGCCCCTTCATGGTAGGCGCTGATCGTGTTGCGGGCTTCGCGATAGTAGAGGCGCTTCGCTTTGGGCTCATCCTCATCGGGGTATTTGTAGTCGAAGAGCGTCTTGCGCTGAGCCGTTGGGGACGAATTCATGAAATCGGCCAAGGCAGTGTAGGAGATGCGAATGAGGCTCATGAGGAAAACCGAAAGAATACGGCAATGTGCGCCGCAGTTATTGAAATAGCTCGCTCTGGCCTTCGGGCACTTGGCCGGCGGCGGTTTCGATGGCGGTCCAGCTCGTGATGAGTTCGTTGTAGGCGCGGGCATCTTCCGCCCAGCCTTGGCGTTCACACAGGGTGTAGAGGCGGTAGGCAAGCTGGCGGGTGGCTTCGCTCTTGGCCTTCACGGCCCCGAGGAGTTTGCCGGCGGCGCCTTCGCCGTCCTGTTTCAACGCGCGGATGAGGTGATGCAGCGTCTCCCAGACGGGCTGACGCGGGTCTTTGCGCGGGTCCCAATCGATCGGATAGTCGGCCCATTTGAGCAGGCGCACCTTGCCGCCGCCGCTGTCGACCACCCCGGCTTCGGCCAGACCGCCGACGCTGATGGATTTCGAGCGGGCCAGCACATCGGCTTCGCCATAGAGGCCTTCGTTCCACTCATGCTGCTCGAACCAGGCGAGACACCACTGGGTATCGGCATCGAAATCGTCCTCGGCGAGGAAGCGGTTGATGAGCTGCAAGGCGGTGCGGACGCTCATGGGCGTGCCGTCGGCTTCCAGCACGGCGGCGTATTTGGAGAATACCGCCATACCGGGGCCGATAATGGCTTGAGACAAGTCCACCGGCGCGACGGGCGAGCGACCGTCGGCCGAGCCCTTGGTCATCTCGTCGAGCGCCTCGGGCAGCACGGCGTTGAGTTCGCGAATGAATTCGCGACGTGAGATGGTCGGCGCGTCAGCGGGGCGCTTGCGGCAAACGAGGACAATGCTGGATGCGAGAGCGTTGGTTCCAATACCAATGGAACGACCTTCACGTTCTGTTCGCATCGGCCAAGTGCCAGAGAGTTGGAAGCCAGCGGCATGAACAGCGGCCAAGAATGTTTCCCAACCCGTAGAGCTGGTTCCCGAAGATTCAGCAGTATCGGATTGCTTGAATGCGTAGTAGATAGAGACGGGGGCAACAGGATTGGCTTGCTGTGCAAGCCCCCGCATGGCGCTGGTCATCCCGTCGAGAAAGAATTTCTCGGCAGCATCCTTGCCGCCGTGGCGGTATGGCGTAGCCACAAGCTCTTCTGCTTTGGGAACGGCAATTGAGGCGCAGATGGTTGGGAAAACCGAACGCAAAGAGCGCCTTAGCCAGACGTAGAAGTAATCCGACAAATCAGCGTAGCCAATATTGTCGTAATAAGGCGGGTCAGTGGAGATGACCTTGGTGCTCGAAATCGTCTGCTCCGAAGCATTGGCCTGGGTTGAAAAACCAGCGGAAGGCCCAGATGGGAGAAGCTCGATGGCCTTCGCGATCCATTCGATGCCGCCCATCCAGTTGCCGCTTGTTTCGCCAAAAGGAGGGGCTTCCGCATAGTCCCAAGTCATCGGCAGAGCCTGCCGGGCAAAAGTGCCGCGAATAAACCCTTCGGCTGGAGTCGCAATTTGTGACCAATAGTTGGACGCGTAATCGACGCCGAACGCCAAATACACGCTGACGGCTTCGGCGTAGGCTTGGGGGCCGGTGCCGCCGGCTTCGAGACCGCGGGGGTCGTCGGCCAGGCCTGCGGCGAGGGCGTCTTGGCGGATGCGTTCCCGCGCCTCGCCCACCAAATCGCTAAACGTCGTCAAGGCCACCAACTGCCGCGGCGTGAAGAGATCGCCGTAGGTGGTGAGGCCATAGTTCGGTGTCTTAAAATCGCGCGGGTTATCCGGCAGCGCCATTTCCGGTTTCCACGAAGGCTTCGCTTGCGCTACCATCGTCTCGAGTTCCGAGGTTGGGGAAAGATAGACGCGACCGCGCGCACATTCGGCGACGACGGCCATGAGCTTCTGTCCCATTCGCCCGGCTTTTCCTTCTTCGCGGATGAAATCGTAGTCGATAGGCGTGTCCGACATCAGACAGCGAAACGCCTTTCGTTTACCGGCAGTGGTTCCGCCTGCGGCCTCCGGTGGCGGCATGCCGATTTTGACGGTGAAGCGGTAGTGGTCTCCCTCGACGACGGGCTGCACGTAGCTCTCTTTGCCCTCCTTGCTCGACAGGATGAAGGTTGAGGCGAGGGGCACATCCACGTGGGAAAAGGCCGGATTCGGGCTCTTGACAGTGCGCGCCCAGAGCCAGGCGATGACGGTGAGCTTCTGACCGACGAGGGGTTTGAGGTCGGGCCGTTCGCGGGCCATCTCAGCGGTGATCTCGACCGGTGGGTACAGATGGCCGATACGTTTCTCCGCTTCGGCCCGTATCCACGCTCCGTAGTGCCGCACGTCCTCGGCGAGACCGGTGGCGCCGGGCCATTGCTGGCCATACGCGATCTCATCCTGTCCGCGCTTGCCAGCCTTCGTGGCCTTGTGCGCCGCACTGACCGGCGGCCGTCCCGCAAACTTGGGCGGGATCTCAATCATGGCCTTGTTGATGAGCACCGGTACGGGGTTGAGGTCGGAGGCGTAGGCCTCCAGTCCGAGCCGTTGCGCCTCCAGCGGAATGGCACCGCCGCCCGCAAAGGGATCGTGCAACGCAGGGAGTTTGTCGGGATTGAAAAGTTCGGCGGCCTGCGGGTGGTCCTTGTTGAGTTCGCACACTTCACGCCACGAACGGCGAATCTCAGCGCGAGCGCGCTCCAGCACAGCCTCGTTGGTGGTATTCTCCCACTGCACGAGGTCCTCGATAATCTTGAACAGCTCCTGGCGCTTCTTCGCCGCCTCCTGCTTGTTGACTCCGTACTTGAAGCCTTGCCCCTGCTGGTAGCCCGGATCGTTCACGAGCTGGGCGAAAATGACCGCCCGCGCCGCCGCGAGCGGCCGCCGCGCCCACCACAGGTGCAAGGTGGACGGATGCCCATGGCGGATAGATTTCTCCCGCGCCGAAGCGACGTTGATCGCATCCAGCGGCAACGCGACCTCGATTAGTTTACGGGGGGATTTGATGGGATGGGCGGACATCAGGGAGAGGGAACGGAGAGAGCTACAGGTGCGACTGGAGGCGGGTCCAACTTGCCGGGATAAGCGCGCTCGATCTCACGAGTGAGGAACTCGGCAAAGCTTCGGATGCCTTGGAGGTTATGAGGATTGGAACCCGAAGGCTGGTGCCCGAGGTTGGCCTTGAGATTGCGCAACGACGCCCAAGAGACGAAGTCGGCAGGGAGCCCACCTTTGGCATAGCCGGGGAAGATACGTTTGATCTCGGGTAGATAGCCGTCCGAATGGAGTGGCGTCGTGAAGTGGCGAAGGCCTGATGTGCCGCCGAATCTCAGCCACTCCGCCAGAGGTTCGCCGTCGAAATGAAGGGCGAAGAAGTCCTCGAAATTGTGGAAGGAGAAGAGGAAGTCCGGAATGCCGTCGGTCTTGGCCGCGTATTGTTCGGCGCAGCGAACATCGTTGCGGTGGTAGAGGTCGAAGTCGGCCCAGACCTGAATTGAGCGCCCGCGATTTTCGGTGCGCTTCTTTTTGAAGGTGCCGACGAGTTTCCCGAAGGTGCCGTTTTTGGCCATCGCATGCTCCGGGCCGATGAAGCGGAGCGGCGTCTCGAAGGCTCCGGGAGGAACCCCTTCCCGGTCGAGGAAGGATTGCAGGCGCTGGAGGTAGGTCCACTCGGACTCTCCTTCGCAAACGATGATGTGGCGCGTGACAGGCATCGGCGAGGATCAGAGGGCCGGGTGCGGCACACCGGAGTAGAAGCCGGCGAGGTATTGTTTGCGGAAGTTGGTGACGTTGCGGATGTCCTCACCGTCTTTTTTGGCCTCCACGAGGCGGCGCACGAGGGTGCCGTTGGCGGCGGTTTTGCGGACGAGGGCGATCTCGGAGAGACGGAGGATGGAGTCGTCGAGGATGTCGGTGTTGTGGGTGGTGAAGATGAGCTGGGCGTTGAGCGGGTTGTGACGGCGCTTTTTGAAGAGGAGCACGAGCTCGCGCATGAGCAGCGGGTGGAGGGAGCACTCCAACTCGTCCACGAGGAAGACTCCGCCGGTCTTGAGGGCGGCGAGGATGAGGCCGACGAGGCCGGCGAGGCGCTGGGTGCCGGCGGACTCGTGTTTGATGAAGTTGAGCAGGACGGAGTTGCCGGCCGCGTCCTGATGGGTGGCGGTGATGCTGACGGAGTGGCGGGTGCCGGTGTCGCGGTCCTGCTTGAGCAGGGAATCGCGGCGAGGCAGATCATCCTGGCCGAGTTCGGTTTCAGTGATCTCGATGGCAGAGATTTCGATGTCGGAACGACGGACCAAGTCGGTGATCTCGCGGAGGGCGGCAGCCTGGTCGCCCCCCATGGCGTCGGCCAAAACCTCGACCGCGACGGGAAGCAGCATGGGGCCGTCGTTGGTGAAGAATTTCACGCGCCTGCCGAAATAGCCGAAGACGTTTTTCAGGTCGGCATGCAGACCGGCGTAGGCCGCGCCGATGCGGTGGAGAAAGGGCTTGGTCTGGCGGCCCTCGCCGTCGGAGCACTCGACGCGCAGGATATCGGCGAGTTTTTCCTTGGTGTAGGAGGGAGATATGATCGCGCCGGAAAACTCGGGATCGAGCTTCCGGATGTGAAACACGGGGGCGCCGTTTTTCAGCAACAGTTCTTCGGAAATGGCCGTCTGGGAGTAGGTGATGCGGTAAGTGAAGGCGTCCGCACCGATAACGAAGGCCGGTTCAAACGTGGTCTCGGTGAATTTGGAATTGAGGAGGTTGGGCTCAAACAGGTCTGCCAGACGGCCTCCCTCGCGCAAAAGGGTTTTGAGAGTGGAGAAGGCCTTGAGGAGATTGGTTTTGCCTGCGGCATTGGCGCCGAAAAAGGCGGCGCAGGGAACGAGGCGCTGTTTGTTGCCGGCGACGAGAAAGGGCATCACCTCCAAGGTTTCGTGTCCGTTGGGGGCTTTGCCTTCGGCGAAAGCGAAGTCCAAGCGCAGCTCTAGGATGGAGCGGTAGTTCCGGACGAAGAAGGAAGATAGCATGATTTTATGCGGGGTTTGAGGATCTTCGGTCCGAAAATAGGCTGGGTCAATGAAATATAAACAATAACTCTGTTTATCTTAAACTTGGGGTGTAGCGAGAGAGAGGAGTTCGCCGAGGTCGTAGTTGATGGAAGAGACGCCCCAATCGGGCTCTTTGGTGAAGGGTTTCGAGAGATAAAACGGGCCTTCGGTGGTGTCGTCGGTGGCGACGGTGACGATGGCCAAGAGGAATTTGTCGGCCTGATTCAAGGCGTAGAGGATTTCGTTACGCGTGATGGTGACCGTGGTCGCGCCTTTGGCGCGGCCTTTGACTTCGATGTGGCGGGGCTCGGGCTGGCGACCGTCGGGACCGGCGGGCGGGTAGGACGTGAGGTCCCAGCCGCATTTCTGGGCGGAGACATCGTCCACATGGCAACCGCGCGTTTCCTCGGCCTGGCGAACGGCCTTCATGGCTAGGTCCTCGATACGCTTGCGAGCGGCGGCATCGGCGGCGAAAGCGGCGGCGACGGGATCGGTCGCGGGTTCGCCCCGGAGCTGACGGAGCAGGCCGGCGGGGATGACGAGCGCGCCGCCGAGGGCAACGGGCGTGCCGTTGACGACGTGGCGCATGGCTTGGAGTTCCTTGCGGCGGTTCTCCAGACGACCTTCGAGGTCGGCGACGGTGCGGCGGGCGTTCTCCAGATTGAGGCGCACGTCTTTGCCGGCCTCCTGATCTTCTTTGAGTTTCAACCAGCGGTCGGACCAGAAGGCGATTTCCTTGGAGAGGCGCTCGTGGACGGCGGCAAGAGTCTTGTCTACGTGCGCGATGCGGCGGCTCGCGACCTCGTCGTAATGTTCGGGAACGAGCGAGGATGCGGCGAGGCCGAGGGCGCGTTGCTCTTGGTCGGCGCATATCCACGGTGCAGACAAGGTGCCTTGCAGCAAGGGCCGGTCGGCGGACGCGAGCGGTTCGAGGTCGAGGTGAGGCGCCCATCCGGCAAAGGTGGCGGAGCCGTCAGGCGCTACGCGGACGAACTGAAGGCGCTTTGATAGGACTTGGCCGTCGCCAGATGCGATCTCGTGGGTGAGCAGGAAAAGGAGGTGCGGCTCGGTGCCCTCGTCGGCCGGGTCCACAAGGAGTGCGCCTTGGCGGAGGAGGTTGCCGTGTTGCTCAAGCACAAGGTCGCTGATCGAGAGTAGCAGCGGGTGGCCGGGGTGGATCAGCTGGGCGAAGGCCGCACCGGGGCGGTCGAGCGGGCGCACGGCCTCCTTGGTGAAGCACACACGCTCGTAGCGCTTGAGCACCGGCGCGAGGTCGCGGCGGTTGCGGCCGGAGATGAGACGGTCGCGCTCGCGGATGGTAGCCGGAACGTGGGTGATCTCGAAGCGCTCGGCCTCGCGCGGATGAATCGAGCCGCCGAGCGCGACAAAGGCCTTCTGGAAAAACGAGCGGACAAAGAAGGGTTGGAGGCGGCGGGCCTCGGCTTTTTCCATCTCCTCCTTCACAGAGAAAAGACGCTCGGCGCTCATGCTCTCCTGGGCGAGGGCGTTGCGATTGAGGAGAGAGCGCAGGTGTGACTGGTCGAGGGCGGAGTCCACCTTCTGGAGCAGGCGCGCGCGAATCTCGGGTTGGTCCCCGTAGCGAATGGCGCGGATGAGCAGGTCCTTGAGGCTCTCCTCCTCGAAGACCTCACCGAGGATGTCGAAGACGCGGCCTTGGAGCGCGTCGGACTCGGTTTCGAGCTTTTGGAGCAGACGGTGATAAACGTCACCCTCGCGGGTCTCCTTGGCGACGAGGTTCCACAGGTGGCAGACCTCTTGTTGACCGATACGGTGGATACGGCCGAAACGCTGCTCCAACCTGTTCGGGTTCCACGGGAGATCGTAGTTCACCATCAGGTTGGCGTTTTGGAGATTCACGCCTTCGCCGGCGGCATCGGTGGCGATGAGCACGCGGACCTGTGGATCGGAGCGGAAGAGCGACTGCACCTTGCGACGTTCGTCGCGATGGGTGCCGCCGTGGATGGTGACGATGGCTTCGGGGGTGCCGAGCACGCCGGCGATCTTGGCCTGAAGGTAGTTGAGGGTGTCGCGGTGCTCGGAGAAGATGATGAGCTTGCGCAGACGCCTGGTCTGCGGGTCGTGCATGCGGTCATCGTGTTGGAGGATTTTAGACAGCTCCTCCCACTTGCGGTCCACACCGGAGGCGACGACGGCGGCTGCCTGTGATTGGAGGCCTTCGAGGATGTGGATTTCCGCCTCCAACTCGGTGATGGTGCGGGCGGCGGTGGCCTGATCGACCAGCGTCTCCTCCATAGCCTCCTGCTCCTCGGCGGTCTGGTCGTCGTCGTCCTCGGGTGGGATGAGGGACGGTGGCAGTTCGCCCAAGGCCTGCTGTCCGCGCGCGCCAAGCTTTTCCTCGCGGAGGCGGCGTTCGAGGCGTTCGCGGCGGCGTTTGAGCGACTGGAAAATGGCTTCAGGGGAAGAGGCGAGACGACGCTGGAGCGCGGTGAGCGCGAAGCCGACGGAGCCCTTGCGCGCGCCCTCGAGGGCGTCGGCCTTGCCCATCTCCGTCTCCACGTAGTGGGTGACGGCGTGATAGAGGGCGGCTTCGAGGTCGGAGAGCTTGTAGTTGACGGTGTAGGCCTTCCGTTCTGGGAAGAGCGGGGTGTTGTCGAACTTCACCAGTTCCTCCTTCACCATGCGGCGCATGAGGTCGGAGGCGTCGATCTTGTGGGACGCATCCTTGTCGCGATTGCGACCGTAAAAGCGGTCGGAATCGAGCAGGGCAAGGAAGAGCTGGAAGTCCTCGGTTTTGCCGTTGTGCGGCGTGGCCGTCATGAGGAGTAGGTGACGGGTGCGAGCACCGATGCGCTCGGCGAGCCGGTAACGGCTGGTTTTCTCCAGCTTGTTGCCGAAGAAATGGGCCGAGAGTTTGTGCGCCTCGTCGAAGACGACGAGATCCCAACCAGCTTCGAGAAGCTTGGACTGGGTCGGGCCGGGGCGGCGGTTGCCGGCATCGTCGGATTCCTCGTCACGGGCGATCTGGTCGAGACGGACGACAAGCTGAGCGTGTTCCTCGAAGGGGTTGCCGCTGGGGGATGCCGCGTCGAGGTCGGACGAATAGACACGAAATTCGAGGCCGAACTTTTCGTAGAGTTCGTCGCGCCATTGTTCAACGAGGCTGCCGGGCGAGATGATGAGGATGCGACGAGCGTCGGCCCGCATGATGAGTTCGCGGATGTAGAGGCCGGCCATGATCGTCTTGCCCGCGCCGGGATCGTCGGCGAGGACGAAGCGGAGCGGCTGACGCGGGAGCATAGATTCATAAACCGCCGTGATCTGGTGCGGGAGCGGGTCCACGTTGGACGTGTGAACCGCCATCATGGGATCGAACAGAAAAGCGAGGTCGATGCGTTTGGCCTCGGCCGTGAGCTTGAACGCCTCGCCATCACCCTCGAAGGACCAAGGGCGCTCAACCGTGGCGACGGAAAGATGGCCGATGTCGGCGGCAGTGACGAGGCGCTCGCGGATGGTACCGGACGGGAGCTTGTAGATGACCTGAATGGCGCCTTCGCCGATGGGCACAGCAGCGATGACGGAGACAATCACGCTGGGTTCCAAACCAACAAGCGACAGGCCGGGTTTAAGATCGGAAAGCTGCATGGCTATGACGAGACCTCCCGCTTAATTTGGGCAGCCAAATCTGCCGGTGTGCAGACAAGAACGGGTGTTGGCCCGGACATGGCTGCATCCGCAAAAGCTCCGATAAAGGGAACGACGACAAACACGCGGTCGCAGTGCAGCAGCTCCTTCAGAAGTCGGGCAATGCCCAACGTCTTATCGAAATCGCGGCCGACGTTGAATTTACACTCGATCGCGATGGCCACTTTACCCTGCTCGATGAGGAAATCCGCCGAGGCAATGCCGTCGCAAACATCACGCCGGTAGGCGATTCCCGCCTTCTCGAGTTCACGGGCAACCGCATCCTTGAAGGTAATGGCCTGGGTCCGCGCCTCCAACCAACGCTCAATCCGTTCACGCTCGGCAACGGTGTTTCTCGGGTCACCTGAGACGGGCTCTTCGGTTGCCGGAACAGCAACGCCAGTGAATGCGCGGAGGATTAGTTGTTGATCCTCTGGATTCACGCAAAGCCGCTTCATTAAGCGCGAAAGCGTCACCTGCTTTGGCTTCGCATGGCCCTGGATGATGCGGCTGACCGAGGTCGCGCTGAGGCCGATTTCCTCGCCGAGCTGCGCCCCGGTCAAACCGTGGCGGCTGATCAAAGCCCGAATAGCCTCACCCAGAGCATTCATGGTGGTGATTTAAGTTGGCTTAAAGATGTTGCAAGTATTTATTTCCAAGGATCATTATTTGGGCAACCAGTCCGCGCTGGGGCTAAATCTACGTGCAAATTGAAGCGGAGGGGCGCATTCATTGAAGAGTTTGGCCTTGGTGATGAACTGCGGTGCCCTTTGTCGCAGCTTCAAACTGATTCTATTTATTTATCAATTAGGATATTATCGCTATTTTGATTCATTGCTTAATGGCACTAAAGTAAAAGCCGACGGACCTATGATTCGAATGAAGTTATTCCCGTGAAATCGGTACATCGAAACCGTGAAATTGGTACATCGGAGGGGCCCCGTTTTTCGTGAAATCGGTACACTGGGCCGACCGTGAAAAAGGTACATCCGTACGCTCTGGGGCCTGTATGGTTCGGAACCTATATAAAGAAGACCTATAGGGGCGGGGTGTGAACAACCTCATCGCCCCGGTTTCTGAAGAAGCTGACTACCTGAAAAGAAAAAGAGGCTGCCGCGCAGTGGTCCGGAGCCCCCGTTGCTTGACGCCAATGCCCGCGATTTGGGGGCACGTTTCGGGCTTCGATGGCGGGTTCGTGCCTTTTCGCGCAAATCTAGCGCCTAATCCGCTGCTGAGGCTGCTCTGTCGCGGTTTGTGAGGCGAAGATGGCTCGCGAGGGGCTGAGCGCCTTAGCCTTCAGTACGTCATTCCAGTCCTTGCAGGGCCATCCTGGGAACGCCGGGACGAGTCGCCGCAAGCGCTGAACCATGCCACCTCCAAGGCCCCGGATTCGTTCGAGGAAGCGGAGCCAGCCCTGATTCCCGGCTTGGTCGGCATCCAATGCCAAGGTAATGGGCTGTGTGGTTCGGTCGAGTATCGGCAGAATTGTGTCTGGCACTGAGGCGCCGGCGATGCTCACCACGTGTGCCTTGGGGTGCAGTGAGGCATAGCTCAAGGCGTCGATGGGCGATTCCACGAGGACGATCTCATTTGCCAGGATTGCCGTTGGCCCAATGGCAAAGAAGCCATCGCTCTTGCTGCCAATGGCCCGCTTCGGCCCATCCAGAGAATCCGTGGCTCGCAGACTGGCTCCGACAATCCGGACTGTCGGGGAGATATGCGGGAAGACGCACCATGTACGGCGGCTCCCACTACGTTGATGCTCGAAGCTTCCGTGGATGCGTCCACATGAGATTGCACGCTCGACCACCTCCGCAGGAATCATGCGTTCCTGGATGAGATAATCCTGGGCAATCCGAGTCGCTGCGGCATCTGGCTGTGCGTAGTAGCGCCAAAGTTCACCAAAATCCTTCTTCGGGGCTGTCCGGACTTGCTCGATGGCGGCGCAGCGGACGGCCGCGGCGGCCTCGGTCTCTGACCACTGGCCGGCCAGCCAGCCGACAGCCTCGCGGAAATCGCACCCCATGACATGCATCACGAGGTCGATGGCTTTGCCACCGCCCTTGCCGGCTTTGTGGTCGTACCACTTGGCTCCGTTTACCGACAAGGCATGCTCGCCTGTACGCCACACTCGCTCTGCGGATTCAACGGCAGGATCACCGAAGCCGAGGCGCTGCATGACCTCTTCGAGGGGAATATCCCGAACCTGATTGGTCAGCTCCTTCAACCGAATCTGCGATTCTGAGAGCTGACGGCTCAGCGCGCGATTAGTGGCTTCGGTGCCGATACGGGCTGATTTTTCCACCGCAGCCTTCTCGGTGATGATCTCCGCCCGCTCTGCCACCTTGATCAGCCGCTGAGTCTCTCGGACGACCGCTTTGGTTACCCGCTGACGGTATGTTTCGTGCCGCTCAAGGAGTCCCTTTTCCGGTACACAATCCTGGATCGCTTCGGCAATTCTCGCGACCGGGGGCAGGGGCTTTTTCGCGGTCTCCATTTGCGCATAAAATTGGCGAACGGTTTGGTGTTTCGCTTTGCTGCCTCGCAGCCCGCGCTCGATGCCGAGGTCTGACAACACCGCCGCATAGGTGTCCTGCTGCTGACGCAATGTCATTCGGTTAAATAGATGCTTGGCGGAGAGCCACGGCGTGCCGTCTTTCGCGACCCGAATCGGAATCACGTACGCACAGATGTGTGGGGTGGTTTCGTCGGCGTGAAGCGTAGCTGCAAAAACGCGCTCACCGAATTCGTCTCGCAGCCATGAGGTCGTGCGAGATTTCCACTCGTTCAGCCGATGCATTCGGTCGGCGGGTGCGGCGCAATCCGTAAAGAACGCAGGGGACACCCCGAGAAACAGTTCCTGGCAAAGCACGGCGTCGGGCTTCCGCTGGACACCTCGAGTTCGTTTTTCCCACTCGGCGATGAAGGCATCCGGGGTGGGGATGCGCAGATCGAAACCGATGAGCTGCTCGTTTTGGGCAGCCCGCGCGGGATCGGCATTTGGGGTGTCACGATGGCGTGCAGTGTGGCTCACAGAGCCACGCATGGCTCCGACGGATTTCAATTTTGCCACGCGGTAGAGCGCGAAGGGCATGGTTTTTCCTCCTGGAAGAGTGCGCGAGCTGTGCTCGCATAAGCCCGCTTTAGCGGGCGGGGTTCCAAGGGCGATTGGGGGCCCTTGGTCGTATCGGGAGCCGATACGAAACGGGTGCAGGGTTGCCCTGCCGAACTAAGCTCGCAGAGCGAGCGTTACCACCCTCGCGCGGAGCGGAGGGTGGTATAGTGAGTATACCACCCGAAAAGGAACTACCGGGAAAAAGAACTCAGGGCTTCGAGTTGGTGCCAAGAGGGACGCGCGTCATCTCGGGCGTCGTCGATGGAGCCTCTTTTGCACGCGCTTCAACGGCGACACTTGGAGTCTTGGGGCGCCCACCCAAAATTGCTTTTCGAAGCGCCTTCAATGCGGCCTTGCGGCTTATCTCTTCAAGGAGCCCGACGGCGTTCGCCTTTATCGCAGGCGAGAAGGTGCTTCCTGGGAAGGCTTCGAGCACGGTTTCATCAATCATGGTGGCTAGGGTTTTCATTGGATTTTGGGTTTTGCTGGATTGGGCCTGGGTGGAACCGGAAGTTCCGAAGGGGAAAATCGAATGCTGCCAGGAACCTCTTTGTAACGAAGGTTAAACCAAAATTGCTGGACCAATCGCAGTGCACGGCGGCAGTGACGTGCGAACTCAGCTTCTCGCGCATACTCCGATCCCATTTGTTCTGCTAATGCGCTGTACGGCAGTGTTAGCGGGTGCTTGAGAGTTCGTAGTCGGAGGGGAAGCCAAAGGAATAAATCGAGTGCCAGCGGCGATTGCCGCAGCCCATGTATGGCGCCGATGTCGACTGGATAGGGGTGCTCCAGCAAATCACGAAAAAAGCGTGAGGTCAGGATGACATGGCTGACGTTATGTGGCCTCGGATCATTATGATCATTTGCGTTGCGCCAAAGGAGATATTGATCGGCCACTTGTGCAGATCCCCCAGTCGTGCGCTCGGAATTTGCGAAAGTGAACTGGATGCTCGCGGAGAAGAGCCGCAGTGCCTGCCTGCGCAGCATCTGCACTCGGCGTGTATCTCGGGTGATTTTTAGCCGACCGAAAAAATCGCTGAGTGAGCGGCCCAACTCAATCTGCGGGGATCGGGTCCGGACAGCTTCGGTTGAGAGATATAAGATGAGCAGTCGCGGCCATGTCCCGTACGGGATGCCGGCTGAGACTAGTGAGCCGTCTGGTTTTGGAATCAACCCGGGACGCACCACAAGACATGCGTGGCCATTCCGCCGGGTCCAGCATGTCGTGTCCGGGCCTGGATCTCGATGGGGTAAGTTTGTAACGGCGAACACCGGTGAATAGTACCCCAGGTCACCACGCTCGAGGCAGGTACGGTCGTAAACAGCCACTGCGCGAGCCACACGGCGATCGCATTGTTTTGAGACCATACGCGATGTGGGCGGCGAGCCAGCAAGCTCTAGGCTGGAGAGCGGCAGATCCATCGCGGCTGCGGCTCATGCCGTTTGCGCGCGAGGTGGATGTGTCTGGCGGCGTAGCTCACTGGGGAGTAGGGCTGGGTAATCGCCGGCGCGCAGCCTGGCATATGCTCGCTCGACGCTGGCCCGGGTGTACAGACGGCAGCGGGTGCGCCCATCGGGGCGCACCTCCTCCAGCCAGGTCTCGCCCGAGGAGGCTCCGTGCGCAGTAGCGAATAGCATCCTCTGGACCAGCTTTATGGATCCGAGGATGGCGATCACATCACGCCGCCGGAGGAGGAGTGGAGTGGTGCGGGCAGTGGATGATATCTGCGAGGTCATGTGCGCAGTTCGACTGCCCATTCCGAACTTTGCAAGTCGAAAAAACATGCATCACGTTGCATGTCAACTAGAAAAGATTCTTTTTCTGAACCTAGGTCTAGCGAAAGATTCTTTCCGATGAACCTTTTAGTGTGTGCGGCTGGGGCCTCTGGCGGAGAGGTGTCCAAAAAGTGTCCATTTTTCGCCTGTGCCGTGCGGTTCCATGTGGTGCCATGGAAATTCGGGAAAACAGAAAAGCCCGCTCGGAACTTGCGTTCTGAGCGGGCTTTCGAGTGTTTTAAATTGGGTGCAGGGCTTGGATTTGAACCAAGGACCTTCAGGTTATGAGCCTGACGAGCTACCAGACTGCTCCACCCTGCAATAGGTGATGAGGGGCGGGAACGTGGGTTTCATGCCTACACCTGTCAACGGCCTTTTTGAAAAAAGAATTCTTCCTTGCCAGCAGTGAGCCGGGCCTCTGTTCTCCGCCCTCTGTCGTCAAGACAGAGACAAACTATCAACCGTAATCCATATCACAATTGACGATCGCAAGGCGGCCCACCGGCCGACCTGTGTATCGAAGATACATAGATCCATGAGCATCACCGTCACGCCCAAAGACCTGCTTGATGCAGGCGTTCACTTCGGCCACCAGAAAAAGCGCTGGAACCCGCGTTCCAAGCCCTTCGTGTTCGATCACCGTCAGGGCATCACCATCATCGACTTGGGCAAGACCCATGCCGCTCTTGAGAAGGCCTGCGCCTTCTTGGAAGACACCGTCGCCAATGGCGGCAATGTCCTGTTTGTCGGCACCAAGCGCCAGGCCCAGGAGCTCGTCCGCGAGGCTGCGACGTCCGTCAACATGCCTTACTGCGTCGACCGCTGGCTCGGCGGCACCCTGACCAACTACGAGACGGTCAAGCGCTCGATCGCCAAGTTCAAGAAGTACCAGCAGCAGGAGACCAGCGGTGAGCTGGCCAAGCTCTCCTCCAAAGAGGAAGCCGCTATCAAGCGTGAGATGGCCCGCATGCAGCGCAATTTCAGCGGCATCGTCGAAATGGGCGGTCTGCCCTCGGCGATCTTCCTCGTTGACGTGAGCCACGAAGCCATCGCGGTCGCGGAGGGTTCCCGCTGCGGCATCCCGACGATCGCCCTCGTCGACACCAATTCCGATCCGACTCTCGTCACCTACCCGGTCCCGGGCAACGACGACGCCGTGAAGTCCATCCGCATCATCGTCGAGACGGTGGTCGCGGCGGTCCAGAGCGGTCTGGCCCAGCGCGACACGCGTCGTGCGGCCCGCGGCGCAGCCGACTTGAAGGCGGCGACGGCGGCTGTCGCTGCGGCGGTGGCTGCGGATGAAGCGCCTGCTGCGGATGCCGAGGTGAAGGCCTCGACCGAGGCTGGCGAGGCTCCCGCCGCCAAGAAGAAGGCCGTGCGCGCTCCGCGCAAAGCTGCCGACGCGAAGTCCGAGTAAGCCGTCTTTTCCGACACTCTTTACATCATGAGCGTAACAATCACTGCAAAGATGGTCAGCGATCTGCGCGAGCAGACCGGCGCTGGCTTGATGGACTGCAAGAAGGCTCTCGCAGAGGCCAACGGCAACGTCGAGGAGGCGATCACCATCCTTCGCAAGAAGGGCGCGGCCACCGCTGCGAAGAAGTCCGAGCGCGCGACCAATGCCGGTTTGGTGGAAAGCTACATCCACCTCGGTGGCAAGGTTGGCGTGTTGATCGAAGTCGCCTGTGAGACGGACTTCGTCGCCCGCAATGACGAGTTCAAGACCTTCGTTAAGGACCTCTGCCTCCAGGTGGCGGCTGCGAGCCCGTTGTACGTTTCCCGTACCGAGGTGCCCGAGTCTGCCCTCCAGGCAGAGCGCGACATCGCGGCGGCGCAGGCCGCGGGCAAGCCCCCGGCGGCGATCCAGAAGATCGTCGAGGGCAAGCTCGAGAAGTACTATGCCGGCATCTGCCTCCTCGATCAGCCCTTCGTGAAGATCCAGGAGAAGACCGTGAAGGAAGTCCTCACCGAGAAGATCGCGAAGATCGGCGAGAACATCCAGATCCGCCGTTTCGTCCGCTTCCAGCTCGGCGCCTAAGC
>Ga0209718_1002322_pt1 | contig 18940 bp, 11 predicted proteins | sample AD_JPNAS1_MetaG_FD_184420 | JGI IMG/M metagenome (GOLD analysis project Ga0209718, IMG submission 184420) | Active sludge microbial communities of municipal wastewater-treating anaerobic digesters from Japan - AD_JPNAS1_MetaG (SPAdes) (version 2) | ecosystem: Engineered > Bioreactor > Anaerobic... | reverse complement strand
GACGGTCATCTCCGTGCTTTCGATCTCGGGCGTTGCGGTGAGTTCCTGTGCTTTGGTGTCGGTCAGTTCGATCATGGGAGGGTTTGGCGCGGATCTGCAACGAAAGATTCTTGGCAACAATCCGCACATTACGATTGATGTGCAGGATCAAGGGGGTTTCGACGATTGGGAGGCGGTGCTGCAGCGGGTTCGTCTCGTACCGGGGGTAGCGGCGGCAACGCCCGTGGTGGCGGGAGAGGCGATGGGTTCATCGCATACCAATACGTCGGGAACGATGGTGCGGGGGATCGACCCGGATTCGATAGGCAATGTGATTGACCTGCTGCACAACATCGAGGTGGGCAAGTTCGAATACTTGCGGGAGCCGGAATTGCTTACGCGTCTGCCGGCTGGGGAGATTATCGGGTTGGGGCCTGGCGGTGAGCCATTTCGCAAGGGGCCGGACATTGGGGGATCGCTGTTTCGTGGGACGGTAACCCCGGTCGATCCGTCGGTTCAAGAAGTGCTTCGCGCTCCTGCGATCCATCCGGGAGTGATTGTGGGTCGTGAGTTGGCCAAAACGCTTCACGTGTATGTGGGAGATGAGATTACGTTGATTTCTCCGATGGGAGATTTGGGGCCGATGGGGGTGATGCCGAGAGTGCGCAAGTTCCGTGTCGCGGCGATTTTTTACAGTGGCATGTATGAGTACGATGCCAGCCATGCCTATGTTCTTCTCGACGTGGCGCAAGATTTGTTTTCGATGGGTACGAACGTTTCCTCGATTGACTTGCGGGCGGTTCAAGGGGAGGCGGCGGCGGAGCTTCGACCGGCGGTCTATGATTCGGTGCAGCGTGAGACGCTTCGGGTGCGTGATTGGAAGGAGCTCAACCGTAACTTGTTCAGCGCGTTGAAGCTCGAGCGGGTAGCCACGTTCATCATTCTTTCCCTTGCCATCGCCGTGGCGAGCTTTTGCATCATCTGCACCTTGCTGCTGATGGTGACCGAAAAAGGAAAAGAAATTGCGGTTCTCAAGTCCTTGGGGGCATCGAGTCAGGCCATCATGCGGGTGTTCATGCTCGAGGGAGTGGTGATTGGGGGTATCGGCACCGTGTTTGGAGTCGTCTCCGGTATCGCTTTGACCGTCGGATTATCGCTGTATGGCCTTCGACTCGATCCCGAGGTGTATTACATCGATCGGTTGCCCATCAAAGTAGATTGGGTGGATTGGGTACTGGTGGCCGTCAGTGCCCTTGTGATTTGTACGCTCGCGACCATTTATCCCGCGTATGCCGCATCAACACTTCGTCCCGTGGAATCCCTTCGACACGAGTAGGCAAAGCCGTGACCCAACCCCTGGTTGAACTTCGTCAAGTCAAGAAGACCTTTCATCACTTGGGCCGTCCTCTCGAAGTGCTCAAGGGAATCGATTTGCAACTTCATCGGGGCGAATTGGCCGCGATCGTGGGGCCTTCCGGAGCGGGCAAGAGCACGTTGTTGCATTGTCTTGGGACCCTCGACCTGCCGACCTCGGGGCAAATCATGCTCGAAGGGCAGGATATCACCGCGCTTCCGGGAGCGCGGCTTTCGGCGTTACGAAACAAGACGATTGGATTTGTCTTTCAGTTTCACCATTTGCTTCCGGAGTTTACGGCGTTGGAGAACGTGCAGATGCCGGGGCTCATCCATGGGCAGAGTCGTTCGGAAACGGCGCCGCGTGCGAGGCAATTGCTAAAAGACGTTGGCTTGGCAGAGCGCGCCACCCATCGTCCGGGGGAGTTGTCCGGTGGCGAGCAACAGCGGGTGGCACTGGCTCGGGCGCTGTTCATGGATCCTCCGATCTTGCTTGCGGACGAGCCGACGGGCAATTTGGATTCGGCCACGAGTGATGCCATTCATGATTTGTTTTTGCAGGTGAATCGGGAGCGGGGCACCACGATTGTGGTGGTGACGCATAACGTGGGGTTTGCGGAACGGATGCCGCGCATCATTCGGTTGCGCGATGGTTTTGTGGAAAAGGATGTGCGAAGGGAGTTGGAGAAAAAGCAGGCCGAGGAAGCTTTGCCGTGAAGTGGCCACCGAGGGGGCATCTATCTCGAATTCTCGATGAAGATGCCGCGGTATGGGTTGGGGTTGATTTCAAACGAGCCGGTAGGGTGTAGCCTGGATGGGGTGGAAGGGTTGAGTCCTGCCATGAATTCCCACGAAGCATCGAGTCCCTGCACCCGTCGTCGCAGGCGGAGCCGAACGGTTGCGCGGCGAATTCTGGGGTCTTTTCTTGCGGTGATGCTCGCCTTTGCGGTGACGGTGGGATGGGGTGTGGTGGCGCAGCGCAGAACCGCGCGTGATAGCGAACTGCTGCGCAGCGGCTACTTGCCGTTGGTGTTGTCGGTGGACGCGGCTTTGGAAAATCAGAACTTGGTAAGTGCTCAGCTCAACCACATCACGGAGGCAAAAAATCCAGCCGATGCGCGCCAATGGATTGAAACCGCGCGACGTTTACGTCCGCGTATTTTCGAGAGAATTCGTCAGTCTGCGACTTCGAAGGTGCTTACGTCGACTGACGGCAAAGCGCGGCAGATGAGTGATCAGATCGTGGCGGCTTCGGGGGAGTTGGAGGCATTTCTTGCGGAAGACCGGGCCATGTTGGCTTCCCTATTCGAGGCGCTCGAAACCGCCGATGCTCCAAGAGCCAAAGTCCTGCGTGATGGGGTCATGGCGCACGAAATCGCGGGGGCGCGTCGAACGAGGGTGCTCAAAGAACAGGTCGAGTCCGAAATGGATCAACGCATTGCTGCTGCTCGGGACAGGGAGCGCCGAGCCTTGCATAGCTTGTTGCTTCTCGCGGGATTGACGCTTTTGGTAGGGTTTGGGATGACCTTGTATGCGCGCCGGGTACTTCGTCCGCTGGCCGCAGTGACGGATCGTGCGAGGGCGGTGGCCGCGGGTGATTTGACATCGCAGAAGGTGGTGGCTGCTCGTGATGAGATCGGGGAATTGGCAGCCACGTTCGAGTCGATGGTGGAGGCGATTTCGAAAGCCAACGAAGCTCGTTTGCAGTCCGAGCGTCTTGCGGCCGTGGGGCGCATGGCAGCCCACGTAACCCATGAGATTCGCAACCCTTTATCGTCTATCGGATTGAATCTCGAACTGTTGGAAGACGAGTTGGCGCCGGTGAACGGTTCCGACGAGCCGAAGCAATTGCTTCAGGCCATTCGTCGACAAGTGGATCATCTCAGCGCCTTGTCGGAGGAATACTTGCGTTTGGCTCGCCCGCCCCAATCCCGGTTGGAAGCCGAAGGACTGCCCGAAATGGTTCGAGAAGTCTCGAGTTTCGTTCGCCCGGAATTGGACAAAGCGGGGATCGAATTGAACCTCGAACTACCGGAGCAAGCGTCGGACGTGTGGCTAGACGAGCAGCAGATTCGTCAGGTGTTGGTGAACTTGATCCGCAATGCACGAGAGGCGATGAGCAAGGGGGGGAAGTTACGAATTGCGATGCATGAGTTCGAGCAATGGGCCGAGTTGTGGGTGGAGGATACGGGGCCGGGCATTGCGGACGACGTGCGAATGAATATCTTTGATCCATTTTACACTACAAAAAATCGCGGCACGGGGCTTGGACTCGCGATCACGAGGCAGGTGATTGACAGCCATGGCGGCTCGATTCATTGCGAGCCCGTTGAGCCGCATGGGACTCGTTTTCGGATTCGATTGCGGCGCGCGGATGTCGCCGATAGGTGATCGTCAAGGTTTTTCGGCAGGCCGCGGAGGTGAAGGACCATGGATGACAACGACGAGAGTGTAAAAAAAGATCCCCGAAAGATTCGGACCGTGCAGATTATCCCGCACTTTCATCGTCTTGCGGAAGGCTCCGTGCTTTACAAGGCGGAAGGCACCGTGGTGCTGGTTACCGCATCGATCGATGAAAACGTGCCGGAGTTTATGCGGGGTCGAGGTGTGGGATGGATCACGGCGGAGTACCAAATGCATCCGCGGGCCAACCCTTCTCACCGCGAAAAGCGCGATGGGCGAGGCAAAGCCATTTCCGGTCGAACGCAGGAAATCCAGCGGCTCATCGGTCGATCCCTTCGGGCGGCGATCCAACCGGATCGTCTTGGAGAAAGAACCATAACCATCGATTGTGATGTTCTCGAAGCCGATGGCGGCACGCGAACCGCCTCGATCACGGGGGCTTGGGTGGCGCTGGTCCTGGCATTGTCAACGCTGCACGACCGAGGCGTGTTGACGAAACCCGTGTTGCGCGATCAGGTTGCCGCGGTGAGCGTGGGGCATGTCGACGGCCAGCATGTTTTGGACCTTTGCTATGCGCAGGACAGCCGTGCGCGGGTGGATCTCAACCTTGTGGCAACGGGACGCGGCGCCATCGTGGAGATTCAAGGCACGGCGGAAGGAGAAGCCATTCCCCGCGCCCAGATGGACGCGCTCGTCGATCTTGCCCTCGAAGGCATTGGTATGCTCATGGACGTGCAGCGCGAGGTTCTCGAACAGGCGGGAATCGATCTATCCGCGTTGATGATTCGGGATGAGGGGGTGTGATGGTTTTGGATTGTCGACGGGGGTAGGTGCGTTGTTTTGAGGTTATAACGCATTGCGTTATAGAATGGATGGGGGGATGCAATCGGAGATGCCCATGGGGCGGTGATTTGTTAGGTTGGCGCCGCCGCACGTTGCCATTGGAGGCGAGACTGCATGTCAGACACGGAGAATTTGCTGTTCGAGATTGGCGTCGAGGAGCTTCCTGCGTCGTATGTGGAGAGGGCTTTGATTGTGCTTCCGGATCTTTTTGAGGAGCGGTTGCGGCAAGCGAGGCTATCGCATACGGGGATTCGTGCGTTGGGTACGCCGAGGCGATTGGCGGTGCAGGTTTATGATCTTGCGTTACGGCAGCCGGATTTGAGTGAGAGGGTCCAGGGACCTCCGGTGCAGGTTGCGTTGGACAAGGAGGGCAAGCCGACCAAGGCGGCGCTGGCCTTTGCGCGCAAGATTGGTTGTGAGGTCGATGACCTGGAGCGTGTGGATTCGGGCAAGGGTGTGTATTTGATGGGCACGCGGCAGGAGGAAGGAAAGCCCACGATCGAGCTACTTCCCCGAATTCTCGAGGAAATTTGTGCGGCCATTCCTTTTCGCAAATCCATGCGATGGGCCAACGGGGACATCGCTTTTGGTCGTCCTGTGCGCTGGATCCTTGCGCTTTTGGGTGGACAAGTGGTGGATATGTCCTTTGCCGGGGTACGCAGTGGCAGGGAGACGATGGGGCATCGTTTCTTGGCACCCGAGCCCATCGACCTTCCCGATCCGCAGGATTACGTCGAGTTATTGCGTGACGCGCATGTGATCGTGGATCCGTTCGAGCGTCGGGATGTCATGATGAGTCAGCTTCGGGAGGCCTGTGAGGAAGCGGGCACGGTGTTGGTGGAGGATGAGTTTCTCGAGCGGGAGAATGTGAACTTGGTCGAGGAGCCGCAGGTGATTACGGGTTCCTTCGACGAGGCTTTTCTTGCGTTGCCGGAGGATGTGATTCTGGCGGTGGCGAAGGGGCATCAAAGGTATTTTTGTGCGCGTCGTGAGGATGGGGAGTTGGCGCCGATGTATTTGGCCGTAGCGGGTACTGCGTTGAAGCCCGATATGGTGCGTCGGGGCAACGATCGGGTGATGCGGGCGCGTTTGTCCGACGCGCGATTTTTCTTTGAGGAGGATATGAAGGTCCGTTTGGATTCGCGTTTCGAGCGGCTTGGGGGCATTGTTTTTCAGAAGCGGCTTGGCAGCGTGCGCGACAAGGTGGAGCGGATGGAGCGATTGGTCGTGCGGTTGGGGCGATCGCTTGGCCTGTCCGAGGATCGGATTGAGACGGCGCAGCGCGGGGCGCATCTTTGCAAGTGTGATTTGGCATCGCTGATGGTGGGAGAGTTTCCGGAGCTGCAGGGGGAGATGGGGGCGGTGTATGCGTTGGGGCAAGGGGAAACGGAGGCTGTGGCGCGAGTCATTTCGAAGCATTATCAGCCCAAGGGGGCTTCGGATGCGACCGCGGATGACGATCCCGCGGCTTTGGTGGCGTTGGCCGATCGGTTTGATACTTTGGTGGGGTGTTTTTCCGTGGGGTTGAGTCCCACGGGGGCTGCGGATCCTTTTGCGCTGCGTCGCGCCTGTTTGGGGGTATTGCGCACGGCTCTCGATCGGGGGTTTGCGTTATCGATTCGGGAGGCGATTGAGGTTGCGTATGAGGGGGTGGAGGGCCTCGAGGTGGACTTGCCGATGGGTGAGGTCGTTTCGAAGCTGCTGGAATTTTTTCGGGAGCGTTTGCGCGGATTGTTGGTGGAGCATCATCCTCACGACGTGGTGGATGCGTGTTTGGCGTCGGGCTTTGACAATCCGGTGGACGTTCGGGCGCGGGTGGTAGCGTTGGCGGGATTGGAGCCCTCGGTACGGACCCGTGCGGGGGAAGTATTCAAACGAGCGACGAATATCGCGAAAGAGGCGCCATCCGGGGCCCCGCGGGATCCCGCTTCGATGGGCGAGAGCGTTCACGAAGCGGAAATCGCAACCTTTCGAGGCCTCGAAGACCTTGACGTCGCGCTCCAAAATGCGCACAACAGGCGAGATTTCCCCGCGGCCTTTGCCGCCATCGCGGCCTTTGCTCCCCTCCTTGCCGAATTTTTCACGCATGTCCTGGTGATGGACGAGGACAAGGTGTTGAGAAACAACAGGCTGCGTCTGATGAGAACCATTTCCGAGCGTTGCTCGGGTATCGCTCACTTCAACATGCTCACGTGAGGTCGATGATGTCCAAGTATGTATATTTTTTCGGCGGAAACAAAGCCGATGGCAAGGCTGCGCAAAAGAACCTGCTTGGTGGCAAGGGAGCCAACCTGGCGGAGATGGTGAACATTGGGATTCCTGTGCCGCCAGGCTTCACCCTGACCACGGAGGTCTGCACGGAGTACTTCAAAAACGGCGGTAAATTCCCCGCGGAACTCGAGGCCCAGGTCAATGAGGCCTTGGCGAAGACCGAGCAGTTGCTTGGGAAAAAATATGGCGATCCCACCAATCCGTTGCTCTTCAGTGTGCGCAGCGGTGCTCGGGCTTCGATGCCAGGCATGATGGATACGGTGCTCAATCTTGGTCTCAACGACGAGATTGCGGCGGGACTTGCCAAGAAAACGGGCAATGAAAAGTTCGTATGGGACGCCTATCGTCGTTTCATCACCATGTACTCGGACATCGTTCTCGAGGTGAGCAAAGAGCACTTCGAAGCGGATCTCGAGGCGTCGCGTCGTGAAGTGGCCACGCGCAAAGGCATTGATGTGACCAAGCACAACGCGGAAGAACTCAAGACCTTGGTTCCGGATTCGGAGCTTGGGGCGGAGGATTTCCGCAAGCTGGTGGGTGTATTCAAGGAGATTGCGAAAAAGCATACGGGCAAGCCATTTCCTACCGATCCGAAAGAGCAGCTTTGGGGCGCGATCCGCGCGGTGTTTGGCAGTTGGAACAACCAGCGTGCGAAGACCTATCGCAAGATGCACGACATCCCCGAGGAGTGGGGGACTGCCTGCAACGTACAGGCGATGGTCTTTGGAAACTTGAGTGATGCGAGCGCGACGGGCGTTGCGTTTACGCGCGACCCATCCACGGGCGAAAACGTGTTTTATGGCGAATGGCTTCCCAACGCGCAGGGAGAAGACGTGGTGGCGGGCATTCGCACGCCTTTCAACGTCACGAAGGCGGCCGCGGAAAAAGGTGGCAAGCCTAGCTCATCGCTCGAGGAAAAAATGCCTCAGGCTTACAAGATTCTCGAGGGCATCTATCACAAGCTCGAGCAGCACTACCACGACATGATGGACATCGAGTTTACGATCGAAGAGGGCACGTTGTTCATGTTGCAGTGTCGTGTGGGAAAGAGAACGGCGGCCGCGGCGGTGCGCATGGCGGTCGAGATGCACAAAGAGGGGCTCATCTCGAAAGAAGAAGCGGTGTTGCGAGTTGATCCTGCCTCCATCGATCAGCTTTTGCATCCTACCCTTGACCCGAAAGCCCCCAAAAAGACGTTAGCTACGGGTCTACCCGCCAGCCCTGGAGCTGCCAGTGGGATGGTGGTGTTCTGCGCGGACGAGGCGGAGAAACAAGCGGCCGAAGGCAAGAAGGTGTTGTTGGTTCGCATCGAAACCTCGCCGGAGGACATTCACGGCATGCACGCGGCGCAAGGCATTTTGACCGCGCGTGGAGGGATGACCAGCCATGCGGCGGTGGTGGCCCGGGGCATGGGCAAGTGCTGCGTCGCAGGCGTTTCCGCTCTGAACATCGATTACGACGCCAATCAAATGCAAATCACGGTGTATGAGGGCAAGACCGCCGTGGAGACGGTGACGGTCAAGCAGGGAGACTTCCTGACCCTCGATGGTTCGGCAGGCAAGGTCTATCAAGGCGAGGTGCCGACGATCGAAGCGCAACTCACGGGTTATTTTGGTGAGTTGATGCAGTGGGCCGATGAGGTGCGAACGCTCAAAGTCCGTACGAATGCGGATACGCCTCACGATGCGCAGGTGGCTCGTAAGTTTGGGGCGCAGGGGATTGGGTTGTGCCGTACCGAGCATATGTTCTTTGGCGACGACCGCATTGCGGTGGTGCGGGAGATGATCCTCAGCGATACGGTGGAGCAGCGGAAAAAGGCTCTTGATAAGCTGCTTCCGTTCCAGCGCGAGGACTTCATCGGCATTTTCAAGGCCATGGATGGCCTGCCGGTAACGATTCGAACGCTCGATCCGCCTTTGCATGAGTTCCTTCCCAACAAGGCGGAGCAAATCGCCGAGTTGGCGAAGACGATGGGTGTGTCTCAAGACAAGCTCCATCACAAGGTCGAGGAGTTGCATGAGTTCAACCCGATGCTTGGACATCGCGGTGTGCGTCTTGCCATCAGCTATCCCGAAATTGCGTCCATGCAGATGCGTGCGATTATCGAAGCGGCTGTCGCTTGTGCGAATGAGGGCGTCGATGTGCAACCGGAAGTGATGATTCCGCTGGCGATGACCAAGCGCGAGCTGGACCTGATGAAGGCTGAGTTCGATGCCATTGCGAAGGAAGTACTTCCCAAGGCCAAAAAGCCGGTCAATATCCTTTTCGGGACAATGATCGAACTGCCGCGCGCGGCCCTTTGTGCCGATGAGCTTGCGAAAACCGCTGAATTCTTCTCGTTTGGCACCAACGACTTGACGCAAACCACGATGGGGTTGTCTCGCGACGACGCCGGGCGGTTTTTGGACGAGTACGTGAAAACGACGGTCTTCGCGAAGGACCCATTCCAGACTCTCGATGTCGAGGGGGTGGGGCAGCTCGTTCGAACAGCCGTGGAGCGAGGCAAGCAAACCCGACCGGACATCAAGCTCGGAATTTGTGGTGAGCATGGTGGTGACCCGGCTTCGATTCACTTCTGCTACCAGGTGGGGTTGGCTTATGTGTCTTGTTCTCCCTTCCGTGTTCCGATCGCGCGTCTTGCAGCGGCGCAAGCGGCTTTGGTGGACAAGGGAGGCAAGGTAGCCAGCACCGCGTAACACTGCCTTTCCCTTCTCCCGTCCAACCCGCCAGCCCCCCCTGCCGTCCTTCGACCCCTGTATTTAACTAGTTAATTCAATGACTTGACTATTGTCCGGCGATGGTTTTCGCCCCTCAATCGTGCGTCTTTGGCTCCCTATCGCGCAAAGGTAAGGTCGTTACCCGCTCGGGGGTTTGGCAAACGGTGAGGGGGCCCACCTTTGTAACGGCAAGCCTTGAGCAAACGCGCTACGATCGTTCGCACATCCCCGATTTGAGGGATTTGGCGATGGTTCCACAGGCGATGAAGATTCGTGGATGGACCTTTCTTGCTGCTGTGGTTTGGCAACACGTGTGGATGCTTTGGAGGTCTTGATGCAACGCAAGCAATCGTATTCATGGCTCGCGGCCTCGCTGGGCGCGGCGTTTGTTCTTTTCGCAGGGGCCTGCGGAGGGGATGATTCGGATTCCCCTCCGCAAGGCAAACCAGGGGTGTCTGGCTCGGGCGGTGGCGCGGGGGAAGCAGGGATGGCTGGGGAGGCTGGGACCAGTGGAGGGGGAACGGGTGGTGAAGAAACGGGAGGGGGTGGAACGGGAGGAGGAGGAACGGGAGGAGGAGGAACGGGGGGTGAATCTGGAGGCACGGGTGGTGGAGGCACGGGGGGTGGCGGAGCTGGGGGAGGGCCGGGTCAATGTTCGGTCCCCGATCCGGGAGAGACGAGCGCGGTGCATACCTGCGGTTCCCTTGGCAATCCACCCGCTTCGGGCACGTGTTCGGTCACGGCGGGTTCGGGAAGTACGGTGTATCGCGGCATCGTTCTCGCTCCCGACGATGTGTACGAGGGCGGGGAAGTTTTGGTGGATTCGAAAGGAATGATCCAATGTGTCGGCTGTGATTGTTCCGGCGATCCGAGCTACGCTGCAGCGACCAAAGTTGTCTGTCCGAAAGGCGTGATCAGTCCGGGGCTCATCAACGCGCATGATCACGTAACCTTTGGCAACAACCGGCCTTATGGCACGGGGGACTATAACGCTCTGAAAGACGTTCGGTATCAGCACCGTCATGAATGGCGCAAAGGCAAGAATGGGTTACCGAAGATTCCGGTCAGCGGCAGTGCGAGTCAGGCGGTGCAGACGGGGGTCGAGCTTCGGTTCATGATGAGCGGTGCCACGTCGATCAACGGTTCGAACGGTGCCAAGGGAATCCTGAGAAACCTGGATCGTGACGACAAAAACGACGGGCTTGGGCTCGGAGCGCTCGAGTATCAGACGTTCCCGTTGGGGGACAACGACGGCCAGATGATTGCCAATGGCTGTAACTATCCCAAAATGGATACGTCGAGTTGGGCCCAGGGACATCCTTTTTACGTGCCTCACGTGGCTGAGGGCATCAACAAGGAAGCGCGCAACGAGTTCGTATGTTTGAGCCAGGGTAACAATAACTTGCTGTTCAACAAGGCAGCATGGATCCATGGCGTGGGGCTCGTGGCCGACGACGTGAAGTATTTTTCGCGAACGGGCACCAAACTGATCTGGTCGCCGCGAACGAATGTATCCCTATACGGTGACACTAATCGGTTGACCTTGTTCCACAAGGCCGGCGCGATCATCGCGTTGGGTACCGATTGGGTCGCGAGTGGCTCGATGAACCTGTCGCGGATGTTCGACTGTATCCGAGGTTTGAACGAGAACAACTTCGGGGGTTACTTTACCGATGAGGACCTTTGGCGGATGGCTACCACCAACGGTGCGTTTGCGACGGGCACCGATTCGGTGCTGGGCATGCTGAAGAAAACCTACGTGGCGGATATCGCCATTTTCAACGGGGCGAAGCATGACAAGAACCCGCATGCGGCGGTGACGAACGCGGGGCTGACCGATACGGTGTTGGTGTTACGAGGGGGGCGTCCGATGTACGGTGACGCCGCCTTGCTGACTTCCCTTGGCAAAGGGGGATGCGAGGACATGCCACCCGCCGCCGATGCGGCAAGCAATTCGGCGTGGCAAACGGGCGTGTGCGGTGTCCCGAAAAAAGCATGTGTCGCCGATGACGTGGGCGGTGGCGTCACTCTGGCGGGAGTGGTTGGCGCACTCACGCCGATCTACCCGCTGTATTACTGTGGTGTTCCCGAATACGAGCCAAGTTGTGTGCCGATGCGAACCAACCCGGTTTCCTACGGTGGGATTCCCACGGCAGACGATCAGGATGGCGATGGCATCCCGGATTCGGCGGACAACTGTCCGACCGTCTTCAACCCCATTCGTTCCTTGGATGGAAACAAGCAGGGGGACTTCGATGGCGACGGCATCGGGGATGAATGCGATGTTTGTCCGTTCGACGCCAACAACTCTGCCTGTGAGTACAATTGGGCGGCCAATGATGTGGATTGCGACGGCATCAAGAATGGGTCGGACAATTGTCCGTATGTGGCGAATGCTGGGCAGGAGGATCAGGACGGCGATGGCAAGGGGGATGCGTGTGACAAGTGCCCGACGGTTCCCAATCCGGGGGCGCAGAAGTGTCCGGCGGGAACGACATCCATCGAACAGGCGCGCAAGACTTTCAGTACTGGCGATGATGTGATGTTCCAAGGAGTGGTGGTGACGGGTGTGCGCAAGCCCGTGGGTTCATCGAATGGGTTTTATCTATCGGACCCCAATCCGGTGCCGTGGGGGTGCATCTTCGTGCATACCGGAAAAGACACGCCGACGGTATCGGTGGGCGATCGCATCGACATCAAGGGTGTGTTGGACGAGTACAACGGTTTGAACCAGCTCAAGATTGGTTTCCAGATCACCAATTCCACGCCAGGGGCGCCTTTGGCGCCGATGGTGGTGACGGTGGCCGAGTTGGTGGGAGCGAATGCGGAGTCTTATGAATCCTGCCGAGTCGAGATTCAAACGGTGTCGACTGTGACGATGGGTTCGGGAATTGCTTTTGCGCAGGGCAGTTCACAGATCCGGGCGAGCAACTTCATTTGGGCAGGTGGAGCGTTCCCCACGGCCGGCAAGAGCTATGCCAGCGTACGCGGTTTTTCGAGCGTCTTTGGAGGAGACCGGGAGTACTTGCCGCAAACGGATGCGGATCTGACCCCTTGACCGATTGCTTCCGCGGGAAGGCCTCGAACCCTGATGGTTCGTTGCGGCTTTCCCGCTGATTCTCCCCAACATCCCCTTGCTTTGCCGATGAGTCCCGCGGCTTTTTCTCTATCCTACCCCCTGGATCCCTAAGCTATTTCGGGTGCTTTTCACAACGACCCTCAGCGAGTCCACGAAAGCACTCACCTATTTCCCATTCCCAATCCGGTGCGCTCGCGAAAGTCTTCCTGTTGGATCCGAGGTTTGATGCGGGGAAGGTTGTTCGACCCTCAGCGTACCAAAACGAGGAAGCAATACCTGTGGCGACGCCCTCCCCGTGGGCCGTGGTCAACGGCTGGTCATGAACGCACAAGGCATGAATGCGATAGGGATTTCCAGCACGAGCGCTGCTTCGGCAAGCAATTCTTCGGCTACATCCGCGCTTCAAGCCGTCGCGGACCAATTGCGGAGTCAAATCGCAAAATTCGAGCGGCAAGGTGGATCACAACGCCAGCTCGCCGAGGCTGTGGTGGCCTTGATGGACGAAGGGCTATCGGCCAACCCGCCGGTATTAGCTTTGGCTTCACGCATGGCTTGGCTCATCGCCGTCTATGCCCCCTGCTACGATCCCGTTCTCGTCACGACGCTGCCGTTTTGTTTGGAAAGCATCCTCGACGGCTACGCAAGTTTCGATGATCTCATCGATCATGTTTTGGCCTCGCAGCCTGACGCTAGCGTTGCGCCGCTACCCGATGATTTTCTGATTCGACCGGCTCGAGATCTGGCGGAACAAGCGCATCGCGGAGCGCTGACATTACGCGATGATCCCGCAGTGTACGAACGGATTATCGACCGGCTGATGGTGGGTGACGTCGGGGAAATCGTTTCGAATCGGAAAAGACCCGCAGGAGAAAAATACATGAATTCCGCTTCGAACGACGCCTTTCATGGCGGAGAAAGGACGGTACTGACCCGTTGGCCGACGGCGCTTCGGGAGGCAGCGGTATCGGTATTGCAAGTGGAGCCATCGCCGCGGGCTGTCCCGTTGATGTGTCAAATTACCGAGCGATTGGATGCGCGAAGCGTTCGAAGGCTTGCCGTCGAACTCGTTCATATTTCCGCCGATGGTGACAACCTTCGTATCCGCGGGCGTGCCGCGGCGTCGCTGCTCGCCATGAGCAAACACCACCGATTCTAATCGTCGTTCGTGATCCTTCGTGCCAGTGCTAGGCTCCTCGTCCTGTCTTGGGAACGCGGCATGAATGAAACGTACGGACGATATCGCCTGATCGAACGTCTCGGAAAAGGCGGGATGGCCGAGGTGTTCAAAGCCAAGAGCTTTGGCGTGGAGGGATTCGAAAAAGTTCTGGTGGTCAAGCGCATCCTGCCGGAGTTGTCGCGCAACGCCCGATTCGTCGAATTGTTCATTCACGAAGCCAAGCTTTCGGTTCACTTGTCTCATGCCAACATCGTTCAGGCGTTCGACTTGGGAATGGTTGGCTCGAACGAGGATGCTGTCCTCCCCTCGTACTTCATTGCGATGGAATACGTGGCGGGGCTCGACCTGGCCGCGCTGCTGTCTCGCATGCGTCGACGATCCGTCCCATTGCCCATCGGACTGTGTGTGTTTGTCGCCAGCGAAGTGTGCAAAGGATTGGAGCATGCCCATCGGCGATGCGACGAACGGCGGGAGCCGTTAGGCATCGTGCATCGCGATGTATCCCCTCAAAACGTGCTGTTATCCTGGGAAGGGGATGTCAAGCTTACGGACTTTGGTATTGCGAAAGCGAGGGATTGGCAGCGAGGACAACCTGAGGGAAGTCTTGCGGGAAAGGCCGCGTACATGAGTCCGGAGCAAGCGCGCGGGGAAAGCGTCGATGCACGCAGCGATATTTTCTCCCTTGGCACCGTCCTTTACGAGATGGTGACGGGAACGAATCCATTTCGAGCGGCTTCTACGGGTGAGACGTTGGCGCGTGTGCAGACCGATTCTCCGACTCCCGTTCATGCGCTTCGACAGGGAGTCGATCCTTCGCTGTCGGCCATTTTGGGGCGAGCCATGGCGCTCTCGGCTCGCGAAAGATACTCGTCTGCCGGCGTCTTTCACGACGAATTGCTTGGGTTCATGTATGCCACCGGAACACGTTTCTCTTCGAATGACCTGATTGAGTACCTGGCTCCTTTGCGAGCCAGCGCTGGTGAAGAGCTGGACGTGGAGGGTCTTCTCGTCGACAAAACGCAGCCCGATGGGGACGATATCACACCGGTGGAGGTTCCGGATGCGCGGGCAAGCGTACCTCCTGTCCGCGTTACGACAACGTTGCCCACGTACAGCTACGCCTCGACGGTGGGCGAGCGTCGTGAAGTGACCGTGTTGGTGATACGGACCGGTGTTGCTCTTTCGGTGGCCCAAAGCCAGCGTGTGAAAGATACGCTGGCGCGATATGGGGCTCGTCTTACGGATGAGACCAGGGATGGGCTGGTGGCGCTCTTGGGCTTGGGCGAAGCGGATGGCCGGGAAACGGAGACGGCCGTTCGCTGTGCATTGGTAGTGTTGCGTCAGCTTTCGACGGGACGATGGGGGGCGAGTGCGGGCGTGCATACGGGTCGGGTTCAGCTTCATGATTCGGGGGAGCCTGCTCGCGACGATACCTATGCCTCGATCATCGAGGTGGCGTCGAAGCTTGCGATGGCGCAATCGGGGCGATGTGTCGTGTCGAAATTGGCAGCCCGTCAGGTACGAAGTCTATTTGAACTCGAGCCATGGGACACGGACGACGGGGTCATGGGGTCTTTGGTCGGCGAACCACGGTTGTCGGATGATGCGTTGCGACGGTTCGTGGGCCGGGAAGACGAGTATCGTCAGATGGGCAAGGTGCTTGCGGCGGCTGCTCGACGAAGGCTCAAGATCGTGACGATTCGTGGGGATCAAGGCATTGGCAAGACGCGTTTCGTGGATGCTCTCGAGCGGCGATTGAAGCGCAGTGCGTACCACATCGGCATGTACGTGGCTTGCTGTCCGCCCCTTGGAAAGCAAATGCCGCTTTCGGGGCTATCGTCGATGTTGCGGGTGCTTTGTGGTGTGAAAGAAGGGGATGGTCCGGAGCGGATAGCCACGATTGAGCCGCGTTTGCGCGCGTTGGGGTTGACGGATGAGGAACGGGGTGCCGTATTGGGGCAGCTTGGCGCGTTGGCGACCGACATGGTGGGGCCCAGTGTTCCTCCTTTGCGATCCGCGTTTTCACGAATGCTGCAACGATTGAGTGAAGACAGGGTGCATGCGTTCGTATGGGATGATGCTCAAGCGTTGGACGACGATACCTTCGATGTGTTGATGTCGGCGGCCAAGCGGCTAGCCGGGGCGCGAGCGGTATTGATGTTCTGTACGCGTTCTTATGCTCCGCATCCCTTGGCGGATTTGGATGAGCATAGCTACGTGGACCTTGTCGAGTTGAACGATAAGGAGGTTTCGGATTTGATTGCCGCGCGTGCGGGGCTTGCTCACGCGCCTGAGGAGTTGGTTGCGTTTTGTCAGCAACGCGCGGGGGGGCATCCGCTATTCATCGAGGAATTGATCAAAGAGTTGATGGAAACGGAGGCGTTGGTGGTGCAACAGGGCCAGGTGCAGCGTCTTCGTCTTACGGGCGACATTGCCGCGCCGCGTCCGCTCAAGTCGCTCTTGGCCGGACGTCTGAGCCGTTTGGAAGACTCCTGTAAGATGGTGCTTCACGCCATGGCCGTGTTGGCGTCGCCTGCCCATGTGGAAGTGCTTTCGATGATGTTGGGCATGGGGTTGATGCCGGTAGAAACGGCGATTGCCACACTCGAGGAGAGGGGGTTGGTGCGAAGGGTAGGGCCCTCGACATCGTCGCTTGGTTCACCCTTGTTGCGAGAGGTCGTTGTGGATTCCATTGCGCCGGAGGGGCGGGGCAAGCTGCATGAAGCGGCAGCCATGGCGTATGAAAATGTGTTGGGCGGCCAGGTCGATGCGCTGGCGGATCGGGTGGGCTACCATCTTTTGGAAGCGGGAGAGAAGCATCGAGCTGCGCGATTGTTCGCGTTGTCGGCTGGGTATCGCAAACGCTCGGGGCAACTCGAAGGTGCGCTTTCGGATTACCTCCGCGCCTTCGATCTCGTATCTCTCGCGGATTGTCCCGTGGATACCTTGCTGCAGTGGTTGGCGGAATTGCGGGATGTCGTGCGTCGCGTGCGCGCAGGAGCTTCGTTGCTCGATGTACTCCAACGAGTCGTGGCGCGTGTGGACAAGGAGGCGACGTTGTCGCAAAGGGTGATGGCGCGGGTCGATGGCGCGAGCATGCTTACGTACGCGCATCGCTTCGATGCAGCCATGGTGCTGTTGGATGAGGCGTTGGAACTGGCGGGTTCGAACGAGCCCATCCGCTCCCTGACCTTGCTAACACAAGCGCAACTATTCGGAATCCGTGGTGAATTTGGTGCAGCGGTCACGATCTATGAGCAGATGGGCGACCGGCTTTTCGAAGGCAAGGACGCCGTTCGGTATGACATGGGGTTGGCACAAGCGTATGGGGCTACCGGTCAGAAAAAGCGGGCGTTGGAGTATCTGGAGCGAGCGACGGCGATTTCGGAGCCTGGGGATGTGGGTGCCGCGATGGATCGGGAGAAGTTGCGGGCGCTGATCTTCCATTTCTCAGGGGATTTCAAGGAAGCGGCGATGGCTTCGGCGCGGGGAGCGGACCTGGCGCAATCGATTGGCCTGTCGTACGAAACCGCGTTGGGATTGCATAATCTTGGGGATTCGTGGTTGTGGGTGGAAGATTTCGCCAGGTCTCATACGGCGTTTCAACGTTCCCTCGCGATTGCGGAACAATATGGCTACGACCGGCTGGCCCGTCACGACCGCATGTACTTGTGGTATCTCGAAGGTCGTCAAGGAGCAGAACACGCGATCGAATCCTTGCGTCTTCTCGTGCGAAAAGCGGAAGACGAAGGGCTGACTTGGGATGCGCTCGACGGTCGTTTTCTGCTTGGGGCGCTAGCTTATCGGCTGGGGCAATCCGACCTGGCGCGGGAAGAACTGGAGCGCACGCGAATCCTTGCCCGGGAGTGTCGTAGTCGATTGATTGAAAAAACGGCGATCGAACTGCTGGAAAGGATCGGTTCGCAATGAGGTAGGAATCGATCGGCGATACCGTAGGGGCGGGTTTCAAACCCGCCCGTTCCACCAAAGCGATGACCACGGATCCACTTGTTGCACGTGCGCCCCTGGGGCATCGACCTGCAATTCGTACGCGAAACTAAATAAGCCCGAACGTCGTCGTATGATCCTTGCCGACGATCCAGCGAGCGGGAAGGTGCGCCATGTCCATAAATTATTGCTGGGCCAGCGCCATCGCTCGACCGTATGACCATCGACCGCAATCCAGTTGGAAAAGCCGGGCCAAGAGGCATCGACCACGTGGCGACGGCCGTGAAGGTCCACGAGCCATCGCATTCGGTGGGAAGTGGAGAGCATGGCGGGAGCGTGGATGCTTACGGCTCGTGCGACAAGTCGGACGTATCGTTTCGAGATGCCGTCCAGTGGCTACGAGCATCACGGCAACGTGATTTCGAGGGGGTGGGGGATCGAAAAGGCGACGTGTTGGGGTCTTTGGGGTATTCGCTGGAGTCTTACTGCACTTCAAGGATGTCCTTGGCATCTCCTTGGGCTGCAGAGGGAGAACCCGGGGTGCCGGCCGTCGAATGCAGAAAATCCACGTTTAAATGGCTTATGGTGGCGCTACCATGGATGAGCGCGGCAATCGAAGGGCCACCGGAGCCTGCGCCTCCAGGGCCGCCATTGCCTCCGTTGCCGCCTTTCCCTCCTTTTTCACCGCCAGCCAGTTGATAGGAGCCGGGTTGTTCGCAATTACATTTCTCGCCAACCTGCATGGGTTTGCACTGCGTATAGCACATTACGCTATCGCCTTGCTTGCCATCTAATCCATTTAAGCCAATTTGCCCGGTTTGTCCTGGACTGCCGTTTCCACCTGATGCCGCTTCTACCCTCGAATTTTTTACAAGGACGGAAGCATTTCCCGTGGCATAAATTCCGAAGGATCCGCCGCCGCCCCTTCCGCCCGCGCCTCCGCTTCCTCCACGACCTCCGCAACCGCAGGAACCCGGTTGTGAGGAGGTATCTTTCTGTGGCGTTTCGTTACCGCAATAATGATTACTAGGGCAAGAGCCGGACACTTGCTGCCCAGTGCATCCTTTTTCATAACATTGCGCGGTATTGCCAGGGTTGCCTGGTGTACCGTTGTTTCCATTACTGCCATAGTTTCCATGCTGTCCGTTTGCAGGCGTATACCCATTTAAT
>Ga0209718_1002319_pt1 | contig 18960 bp, 17 predicted proteins | sample AD_JPNAS1_MetaG_FD_184420 | JGI IMG/M metagenome (GOLD analysis project Ga0209718, IMG submission 184420) | Active sludge microbial communities of municipal wastewater-treating anaerobic digesters from Japan - AD_JPNAS1_MetaG (SPAdes) (version 2) | ecosystem: Engineered > Bioreactor > Anaerobic... | reverse complement strand
TGGGCAATCGCCTGAATACAGGTTGACCCAGTATGCGCCGAGAACTCTCGAAGCAATTTGGTTTCGAGGGGGACGGTAACCTGTGAGGAGAATGCCCATGCGCAAGATCAAAGAGGTTCTTAGGCTGCATTTCGAGTCTCACATGTCGATCAGGCGAATTGCCGCAAGCTGCTCTTTGTCGAGGTCGGCAGTATCCGACATGATAGCCAGGGCAATAGCGGCCAGAGTGTCATGGCCGCTGCCGGGCGAACTCGGAGACAGCGAGCTGGAGGCTCTGCTGTATCCGCAACCTTTGGGCAGAAGAGCCAAGCCCGACTCGGTCAAGATGGACATGCCATACATCCAGCGGGAGCTTAGCAGAAAAGGAGTCACTCTGCAGCTCCTGTGGACCGAGTACATAGCGCGGAATCCCGGCGGCTACCAGTACAGTCGCTTCTGTGAGTTGTACAGGGAATGGCAGAAGTCCGCAGAACCTTCCCTGCACCAGGATCACAACCCATCTTCAGCACCCTTGACAGCATAGGCTGAAGGGTTTTTGGCCCAATCCAGAGCCCTGCGTCTGGAAGTTACTGTCTTGTACCCTTTGCTCTGATAGTGTATTGTCAGAGAGGGGGCGAGGACGATGTTAGTCAGGGCCTACTCTGCCGGACCCGCGGCCATGATTGGCCAGGTTATCAGGGAACTTGGCATAGTCGAGACTGTAGATAGCATGGTACGATGGGACTCCAAGCAGTGTAAGCGTTCGCCGGGGACGCATGTCCTCGCCATGCTCATTAATATCTTCATGGGCCGCACTGCGCTGTACCGGGTAGACGAGTTCTATGAGTTGCAGGATATTGCGGTTCTGTTCGGGGCCGATGCGTCGGCCGACGACTTCAATGACTCCGCATTGGGCCGCACGCTGGACAAGATCTTCGAGGCCGGCCCCAAGAGGGTGTTCGGGGCTGCAGCTTTGAGGGCTGCCCTCAAAGAAGACGTCGAGTTCGGCGTAGTGCATTCGGACACCACGTCCTGGTCGCTCAAAGGCCTGTATGAATCCAGTTCGCCCGATGATGAAGCGTTTTTCATTGCACATGGGTACAACCGGGATCACAGACCCGACCTCAAGCAGTTCAACTACGGTCTGGTGGTCAACGGCGAAGGCATACCTTTGCTGGGTTACGCTTCGGACGGCAATGAGTCAGATAAGGTTTGGAACAGGCGGGTGATCGAGGAGCTGGTGGAGGGGTTTACTGATCATCTCACAGACTTAGTCTACGTGGCCGACTCCGCCGCGGTGACCAAAGGCAATCTCGACCTCATCGCCGCCAAGGGCATAAGGTTCATCTCGAGGTTGCCCGCGACGTTCGCTCAGGAACAGGAGGTCAAGGATAGGGCCTGGTCGGATGGGGGTTGGATCGATGCCGGCGTCCTGACCGAAAACCCCAAGCGCGATTCGGCATTCTACAGGTACCAGGAGTACGTCGTGGACATCGCCGCCCAAACCGCCGTTAGGCCCTACAGGCTCATCGTCGTACACTCGTCGAGCCTGGACAAAAGGAAGGCGAAGACCCTGGAGAAGAACCTCCTGAAGCAACGCGAGGAGCTCGAAGCCCAGCTTGAACAGTTATCGAAAGTGGAGTTCGCGTGTGAACCCGATGCCAGAGCGGCTCTTGAGAGAGTCAGAAGCGAGAATCGCGACGCCCTTTACATGATCGCCGGGGACGTGCAGGCCGAGGAAGCGATCCTCAAGAGGCGCAGGCCGGGTAGGCCGAGGAAAGACGAACCCCTTCCCACCAAGACCATCTTCAGGGCGAGAGCATCGGTGGGCGATCTCAAGGAGCGGGAATATGCGGAATTAAGGCTCAGGGCCTCATGCTTTGTTCTGATCACCAACATGTTGGACGAAGAAGAGCATCCAGCCGAGAAGGTTCTACGTGACTACAAGGAACAAACCGCGGTCGAACTGCAGTTTAAGGCCATCAAGGAGCCCGAGTTCGTTGGGGCGATGTTCGTGAAGAAACCCGAAAGGCTGGAGGCCCTAGCGTACGTGGTTCTGCTTGCCGCCATGGTTCGGGCAATCATCCAACGCCGGGCGCGGCGCTATGCGGAGATTACGAACGAAGAGCTACCGATACCGGGCAAACGAATGACAAAACGACCTACGGCTCGAATGATACTGGACTCGTTCGATGCCGTCGTAGTCGTGATCCTGCCCGACGGCAGCCGGATGCTGTCTGAATCGAAGCTGTTTCCCCACAAGATGTTCAGGGCCCTGGGGGTATCGCCGTCGGTTTACGTCACCATCCCTCGCGAAACGTGGGACCCCTAAAACTCAGCGGATCAATGCGCAAGGGTGCTGAAGATGGGGTAAGAGTCGATTGATGATTGATTACGACCGATATGACAATGTATGGGCGAAACTTGCAGTGTTCGTCACATCGTCAGTTGGAAGGTTGTTCTCCCTCAAAGCTCTGATGAAAATGCAAAGGGCGATTGCAGTTGCGTACGGCTCGCGGGATACGGGGTACAAATGCTGTCTGTCATATACGTTTGGCGAGCTCAATCGGAGATTCCCAGCCTGGATATTCGAGGGTACAGAGAAGATGAGTTTCGAGGGCCATCTACTTCCAGTTCCCAAAGGATGGCATGAGTCTCTTACCATCCTGTACGGCGACTACATGGTTCCGCCTCCGATAGAGCAGCGCACCCCCGCCCACGGGTCCGGGCTAGTGGGTTTTTCGGCTAGACACAGTGTGCTTATCGGGTTGACATGTGCTCGCCGGCGATTTCGATCTCTCTTCACAAGAAGAGGGCAGACAGACTCTTGCCGATCCGGCGCATGCGGGTATGAAGGAAGCGGAGGGGGTGGAGTCTTGGGTCCCAGTCCAAGGTTGTTTACGGTTGGTCCTGTACAGTTGAGAAGTGACATACTGGCGATAGGTAGTCAGCAACCTCCCTACTTCAGGACGGCCGAGTTTTCGGAAATGAACGGTCAGATATGCAGAAGCCTAAAGCAGCTGGTCCATGCCGATGATGGGTCAGAGGTCGTGCTCCTAACTGCCTCTGGGACAGGGGCGATGGAGGCAGCAGTAATCAACGCCTTCTCGACGAATGACAAGGTACTAGTGGTTGTGGGCGGCACATTCGGTAGGCGATTCGAGCAGATCTGTGCTATTCACGAGATCGGGTACACAGCGATCCGTCTGGCGCATGGAGAAGCCATCAAGAGAGACGTGCTGGACGCATACAGATCTTCGGGATTCACAGGCATGCTGATAAACGTGCACGAGACATCAACAGGTGTTTGTCACGACATGAGCATGGTGGGCGAGTTCTGTAGACAGGAAGGCCTAGTCTTGGTGGCAGATGCTATCAGCTCCTTCTTGGCTGACCCATACTACATGAACGAGTGGAATATCGATGTCAGCATACTCAGTTCCCAGAAGGCCTTGGCTGTTCCTCCTGGTGTCTCGATGTTGGTCATTAGTCAACCAACAGTTCAGAGGATTCGGCACAATTGTGTGCGATCGCTCTATTTTGACCTTAAAGATTATCTTGAGGACATTAGGCGCGGACAGACACCTTATACCCCTGCTGTCGGTATCCTGGTTCAGATGGCAAGAGCTCTGAGCGTCGTTGAGGAAATAGGCGTCGATCGGATCGTTGCCGACACGGAGCGACTGGCTACGTACTTCAGAAGAGGTATTGCAGACCTGCCGTTTACTATACCATCGGAGCGGCTGTCAAATGCGCTTACGCCGCTTCAACCGCGTAACGGGATCAGTGCCTACTCCGTGTTTCTTCACCTGAAGGACAGGTATGGCATCATCGTTACTCCGAATGGTGGAGACTTGAGAGACGAGTTGTTCAGAGTCGGCCACATCGGAAACCTATGCATAGACGACATGGACGCACTGATAGATGCGTTGCATCATATGAATAGGGAGGGCATGATTTGAGGGCGCTCATCATGGCAGCAGGCAGAGGAACACGAATAAGTAGGCACATTGGAGGAAGGCCTAAGTGTACCCTGAGCATAGGTAACGGGCTTACCCTCATCGAGCATACGGTCGAGAAACTGAGAGCCGGTGGTGTCAATGACATCGCACTAGTTGTCGGCTATCAGGCGCACGTGGTGAGGACTCTTCTGGCAGGTAAGGGAGTCATGTTCTACCATAATCCCTTCTTTGATGTTACGAACAGCATCGCTTCTGCGTGGTTCGCAATGGACTTCATCCGAGATGATGACATCCTAGTACTCAACGGTGACGTGTTCTTTGAAGGAGATCTGCTGGATATGATGCTGGCGACGACTGTGAACCCGGTCCTCTTTTCAGATGAAACCAGAAAGGACGAGGCGGACTATAAGCTATGCTATGAGGACGGCAGACTGCTGAAATACGGCAAGGAACTGCAGGGCGAGGACATAACAGGAGAGTACATAGGCATTGCAAGGATCAACGCTGATCTGCTGCCCGTCTTTCGTCAGAGGCTGAACGAACTGATCAATTCACAAGAACACGCTCTTTGGTGGGAGGATGTGCTGTACAGCCTGTCGCAAGAGATGACGATTAACGTGAAGGATGTAGGTGGGCTGTTCTGGGCAGAGGTTGATTACATTGAGGACTACAATCGGATTATGAAACACAGGAACTTGGCTAGTGACGATCACGATATGAGCAGCACGTAGCGTATCAGTTCTCTTTCAGGGGAGGGGGTGCAAATGCCAGATTACTCGAGCGCTCAAGGGATTGTGAACTTAGGAAGCAGAATGATAGCATAATGACCATAGCTCCGCAGTTGGGGCAATTGGAAGTCGAACTGATCACATTGCCGCTCTGATGCTGCTACGATGAAAGCAAGGATGAAGAAATGGATGCTGAACTGTTGACGCTGGCGTTCCGGATTCCCTTCTGGTTCGCCCGGAAGAAGTACTATATCGTTAGGTCTGATTTTGATGCTGCAGCTGATGCTGAACTCGTTGAGCCCGCGAGGGAGTTCAGATACAGGTGCATTTCGCTAGAAAACCCCAATGGGCATAAGAAGTTCACTCGGGTTGATGCGGCCCTATCGGGGTTTTTGCCCTACGCGTTGCGGATTACCATTCGGAAAGCGATGCATGCAGGCGGTACGCTGATCACTGCCACCGTTCCCGACAATGGCCAGATTGCAGCTTGCTGGGTCATCTACTCGGCGACTGCGGAACGGAATATCCTGGCTTTGCGCAGCGATGAGCTGTATGTTGGGAATTCGTATGTCCAGCCGGCATATCGAGGATTGGGGCTGCAGGCGCTCACGCTGCAGCAAGGCCTAAGGCATCTTCGGGTTCGTAACAAGGGAAAGCACTGGGTGATAGCGATAGTCCGGCCTGACAATGAGTCCTCCCTAAGGGGATTGGCAAAGGTAGGGTTTCGTGTCGAAGGCACTCTCGTAGAGCAGAGGATCTTTAGATTCGTGAGGCTAATTAGCGGGCTGGATACCAGGGAACGATCTGCCAGGCTCGTGTTCGGCAATCCTCTCTAGCAATCTTCCCCACGAGACTCCATGGCTGTAGGGGCCCATGCGAGACCCAGTGGAGGAACTACATGAGGCCGCAACTCTCATGGCGAGGATAGGTGGTGTTCAAGCAGTGGATAGTCCTACACTGAAAAGGGCACTGGATCTATTGGTGGCTTCTTTATGTCTGATAGCCCTATCACCAGCGTTCTTGGTTGTTGGCTTGATGGTTATGGTAGACGTGGGGAACCCCGTGCTGTTCGCCCAGCAAAGGCCCGGCAAGGATGGCAAGCTGTTTCGCATGTACAAGTTCCGAACAATGAGGGACATGGCGGCTCCCGATGGTCGTCAGCTATCCGATTCCGAGCGTTTGACCAAGCTGGGGCGCTTTCTGCGTTCGACCAGCCTAGACGAACTGCCGGAACTCATCAACGTGCTCCTGGGGCACATGAGCATTGTGGGACCACGGCCTCTCCTTCCTCAGTATTTGGACCGCTACACGCTTGAGCAAGCTCGCCGGCACGAGGTCAAACCTGGGATCACAGGCTGGGCGCAGGTGAACGGTAGGAACACACTCACGTGGGAGGAGAAGTTCCGGCTGGACGTGTGGTATGTTGATAACTGGAGCCTATGGCTCGACCTGAGGATACTGATGATGACTGTGGTCAAAGTCGTGAAGCGTGATGGGATTAGCAGCAAGGAGCACGCTACGATGCAAGAATTCATGGGCTCCGTGTCAGGCTCGAGGGACTCATCGTCCGATAGTGTCACGTGATTGTGCTGAAGAATCGGATAGTAGCGACCGTCACCCTGGAGGATATCTGGTCTTCGCGCAGAATGTTTAGTCAGTGATTGAATGCTGCCGGAGGGATCGACGTGTGGGTGACTTCATCAAGGACGGCGTTCTCCTAAAGGAGCTAAGGTTGCTCACGGGACTGGAAGGCGGCCAGCACGCAACGCACCTTGAGCTTGCCAGGCTGGCGGGCATGAGCCCGGCAATGGTGAACAACTACATGTCCCGCCTTAGGAAGAGTGGTCATGTTAGGCGTGTGGGTACATCCAGTCGAAACTCCTTCTACGAATTGACCGAACATGGTGCCAATCACAGGAGAATGCTGCTGGTAGACTACAACGCCGAACTGATACGGCTCTACAAGACCGCAAGGCGGGAAATTGCAGGTCGTATCGATGCGCTATTTGCGGACGACCAGGTACGTGTTTGTCTGTGTCCAGCAGGTGATACAGCTGAAGTTGTACTCTCAGTGCTGGCAGAACTACCGAGCGTTTCTGTGGAGGCGGTACTTGACGATTCCGCGAGTAAACAACTATCGGGGTTGATGGGGCATCCCGTGTTGCCGTTTGAGGAGCTTGATGCTGGTCGGCTTGACGGTGCCCTGGTAGCTACGATTAGTTTCGGTGACGCCATTGAGCGACGAGTACGAGAGGTCGCCGGCGGAAGCATCCGAGTATGGAGGCTATTCTGAGAAGCAGGTCTTGTTTTCGGTTCCTCGCTACGAACTGTACAAAGGAGAGATGGGATTGGCCACCGGAATACTAGGAGTAGGATCATACCTTCCGCCTAGGCGCGTAAGGAATGCCGAGCTGCCAGGTGTATCACCTGCTATGGACGAGTGGATTGTGTCTCGTGTGGGAATTAGGGAAAGGCGCATTTGTCTGGAAGATCAAGCTACCTCCGACCTTGCTTACGAAGCAGCGGTGGACGCACTGAAGCAGGCAAACGTTGACCCGGCGGACATTGGCCTCATAATCTTGGCAGCATCGAACCACGATATGGTGATGCCTACTACGGCATGTATTGTGCAGTCGAAGCTGTGCGCCAAGAACTCTATGGCTATGGACATTCGAGCAGGGTGTGCCGGCTTCATTACTGCCGCGGTTACCGGAGCGAAGTTCATTGAAGATGGTAGCGCTCGATACGTGCTGGCCATAGGGGCGGAGGTCCACTCCAAGATGATGGACTGGAATGACTTCAAATCCAGTGCCTTCTTCTCTGATGGGGCAGGTGCAGTTGTGTTAGGACGAGTCCCTCAGGGGTATGGCATTCTGGCGTCGTACCTAATGGCGGAAGGAGACCTAGCCGATGCGCTGGTCGTTCCCGCAGGCGGTTCGCGCCTACCGGCTAGTCACGAGACTGTCGATCAGGGCCTTCACAACATCCAGCACGACGGCAAGAAGATATGGAGATTCGCTACTCGAGTCTTTCCCGCATCAGTTAAGGAGGCTTGTAAGCGTGCCGGTGTCGAAGTAGCTGATCTTGACTTTGTTGTGCCTCATCAGGCCAACATCAGGATGATAGAGAAATGCATGGAGGACCTGGGTCTGCCGATGACCAAAACTCATGTCACTGTCGACAAGTATGGCAACTCGGCATCAGGTACGATTCCAATAACGCTCCGTGAGGCGGTTGACATGGGGAAGATAGGGCGCGATTCCCTAGTCGCGCTTACCGCATTCGGCGCTGGGCTTACATATGGAGCAACAGTAATGAGATGGTACTAGAGGAGGGGCCTAGATGCGCAGCCTAAAGGAACTAGTCTCGGAGGTGCTGGGCGTACCCATCGGACAAGTATCCGATGACATGACGCCGGACGATGTGGACGAATGGGACTCGCTAAACCACATTAACCTGGTGTTTGCCCTTCAGGTGCAGTATAACGTGACATTTGACCCTGCAGATGTGCCGGCCATGTACTCGTCAGTAAGGGGAATTCGGTCGGTGCTAGCGGCAAAAGGAGTGGAGGTGTCATAAGTGCGGGTATCTGAGGCTGGGATGCGCTTTCATCATGTCGGCGTAGCCGTCAAATCCATCCGATCGTCATCTCGCCTCTATGAGCTACTAGGTATCGCAAGCGGATGGACGGAGTGTGTCCAGGACCACATCAACAACGTAGCAGTGTGTTTTGGCAATGTGGCCGAGGACGGCCCGACTGTCGAGCTTGTGGAACCCATTGAAAAGGGGTCGCCAGTGGAGGGCATGCTTGCGCGGACCGGTGGCATGTCCACTCCATATCATGTCGCATACACAGTGGAATCCCTTGATGATGCAATGGCTGCCATGCGACATGCAGGTGCGCTACAAGTGACGCCTGTGAGAGCAGCTAGAGCGTTTGGGGATAACCGCATAGTCTTCTTTGCACTTCCGGATGGGCTGGTGGTGGAGCTTATTGAGAACTGTGGGCATGGAGGAGAGAAGACAGATGAACCAGCTCGAGACCATCCTGCACAGTCTGCAGACTGCTGACATTAGCGCCGCTGCTAGGGATTGCAGGCTGTATCTTGAGGAGACGCCCGTCAGCGGCGAGATAGCCATGAACGCCAAGCTGAAGAGCATGGGTCGCCCCGAAGGCCTGAAGACAGTACGGACGTACTGCGTCCGATCCTACACTCTGGAACCCATCAGCCCTTTTGTACGTGCCTGGGGGATTGCCAATGGGCTATGGGTGCAACCGGAGTTCTCACCCTTCGGGCAGCACTGGCAGGAGGTACTTGACCGAGGGAGCAGGCTACACGGTAGTGGAATCGATGCGACTATCATAGCAGTACGCGCTCCGGACTTAGTGCCCGGTATCGAGTTGAGAACGAGATTCACCTCCAAAGATGACGCGAAGAGCGCCAAGGAGGCGCTCGTAACCCAGATGCAACAGCTAATCTCCGAGGTCAAAACCATCACGGGAAAACCAGTGGTGGTGCTGGGCTTCGACATACCAGACTGCCTGCCCGGCGGCTTGCTTGCATTCCAAGGCTCACTGGGACTAGCGTGGGTCCTGAGAGGCGCGAACGAAGCGGTAGCAGACTATTGCGCTTGGTGCAGCGATGTAGTGTATGTTGACACGGAGACCGTGATCGCTGATGCCGGGAGGGACCGCTATAGCGGAGTCAACTGGTTTACGTCCAAGAACCCTTTCTCCGCGCTCTCGCTCAGGCAGCTTGGACAGGCGATCGTACGCGCAACACTGGCGTTGATCGGTCAGGAACGAAAGTGCATCGTTGTTGACCTAGACAACACTCTTTGGGGCGGGATCGTGGGGGAGGATGGGCCGGAAGGCATTCGAGTGGGCAACGAATACCCTGGGAGCAACTACGCCTGGTTTCAGCGCTGGCTGAAAGGCATGGAGGAACTCGGCTTCCTTCTTGCTATCAACAGCAAGAACGATCAGAGCCTTGTGAATGAGGTGCTCTCCACTCATCCGAGTTTGGTGTTGAGGCCAGACAATTTCTCTGCTGTCATGGCGAATTGGGACGACAAGGCCTCCAACATTGAACGCATCTCGAAGGATCTGAACATTGGTGTGGATACGCTGGTATTCATCGATGATTCGCCCTTTGAACTTGAGAGAGTCGCGCACGCGCTGCCTGAGGTAGCCTGTGCGCGAATGACGGGTGATCCTATCAGAACGGCCCGTGAGATCATGGAATGCGGCGGACTCGACAGGATACGCGTCACAGACGAAGACCGATCGCGGACTTCAATGTACGTTGCACAGTCAAGACGAAAAGGGCTGGAAGCCGCAAGCAACACCCTGGATGAGTTCTTGCAGAATCTCTGCATGCGAGCCGTCGTTGGAACCGCTGATGCAGTTAGGCTTGAGCGAATCTCGCAGCTTACCATGCGTACCAACCAGTTCAACCTGACTACTCGCCGATACTCAGTGGAAGACATACGGAGGATGGCGGAGAGTCAGAAACACAGGGTATTCTGGCTGGAAGTTGAGGACAAGTTTGGCCCAAGTGGACTAGTTGGTGTGATAGTGGTAGAGGTGTCCGGAGATAAATGGACTCTGGATACATTCGTGCTGAGCTGCCGTGTAATGGGTCGGACTGTCGAAGACGCGTTCCTGGGCGGAGTAGCTCGGATTGCCCAGAAGCAGGGGGCAGCCTTCATGTTGGGCGAGTATGCCCCTACGAAGAGAAACGGTGTAGTCAGAGACTTGTATCGCAGGCTGGGCTTCTTGGCGGAGGCATCGGATAGTCCGGATGGAGTCACTAGGTGGAGGATTCCCATTCAGCGTGCCGTCGAGATAAGGTCATCTTTCGTGAAGCTGGAGTATGGGTGCGACTGTTGAGTTATGTACTGAGGAGGGGTGCCATTGACCATCAAATCGGTATTGGTCGTAGGCGCTGGAACAATGGGCAGCGGTATCGCCGCATTGTCAGCGCTTCATGGCTTCAGGACGGTTCTAGTTGCAAGAGATACTGATAAAGCCAGAGCGCGGCTGGAGACAACGATAGCCAAGGCATGTTCACGCATGCGGGACCCGGAGGATCCTGATGACGTATCGACACCGTCAGTGGTAGTAACCGACCGTATTCCTGATGAGTGTGTGGACATTGTGATTGAGTGCCTCCCAGAGGATCAAGAGATCAAGAAGACCTATCTTGACAGACTGAGCGAGGTGCTGAGTATCGGCACTGTGATGACTTCCAATACATCCTGTCTAGATCCCAAGAAGGTGCTAGGGGGATGCGATTCGCATCCTTGCTTCGGATTGCACTTCTTCAACCCGCCAACAGTGATGAAACTCGTTGAGGTCGCCCCGGCAAACCCGATAGCGCGAGAGAGACTCAGCGATGTGATAACTTTCTGTGAACGGCTGGGAAGGGTGCCCGTTGTTGTGCCGGATTCGCCAGGATATGTGGCCAATCGACTGATCGACGCCCTGATAAATCGAGCAGCGCGGCTCGTTGATGAGCTGAATGTGCCCGCCGAGGTGGTAGACCAATGCATGCTTCTGGGAGCCAACCATCCGATTGGGCCACTCAAGCTTGCCGACCTGATCGGTATCGATGTCCTCGTGGCGAACCTTGGGGCATTGTACGCCGTTCACGATGACGACGAGTACAGACCGGCCGAATCGATGCTTCGACTGCTAGACGCTGGTCGCTTCGGGAGGAAGACCGGTGCCGGCTACTACACGTATGAGAAACGATAGCCCGCGCAAATGGATCCCTGAGAGCACCTCAGGAATCTGAATGGTGGTGATCGATGATGTCAGAGAGCCTCTACATATACGGGGCTAGTGGACTGGGACGAGAAATAGCCCAGCTGGTCGAGGACATCAATGCCGACAAACCTACTTGGGACTGCAGATTCCTCGATGATGACAGGAGCAAATGGGGACGCTGGATAGGCGGATATGAAGTCGTGGGCGATGCCAGTGTGATTACGCAGCATAGGGAACCTGCAAACGTCGTCGTGGCAATCGGTGATCCCATGGCTAAGCGTGATCTAGTCAAGCGGCTTTCAGTCGGCTGGGTGGAGTTCCCCACACTTATACACCCCAACGTGTACATGTCCAAGCGATCTCAGATAGGCCATGGATCAATCATCCAGGCAGGGTGCACCCTGTCGGTGGAGAATCGCGTTGGTAACCACGTGTTCGCGAACTTCAACGTTGTTATTGGGCATGATGTCACTATCGGCGATTACTGCTCCATAATGACTGGAACGGTACTCTCAGGCGGTGTCGTTCTCGAAGAAGCTGTCTACGTGGGCACAAGTGTGACTACAATCCAGAACATTCGACTTGGTGCGGGCTGCATAGTGGGCGCGGGCGCAACCGTAATCCGCGATGTTGACCCCGGCATCACTGTCGGCGGTGTACCTGCGAGGTCACTTCACAGGAACTCGTGATCCATGGTAGCGGTCCTGTGGCTGATCTGGGTTCCATGCTGGCGGGGACATCCTCTTGGGTTTTCGAAGATCACGTGAGATCCACCTTGGCGTAACAGGGGGTCGTGGAAGTGCCACGGAGCGAGCCAATACGCTTCGGCCTGCGATCGCCAGATGTGCGTACACCGGTAACATTCGGCCACTGATTCCGGAAACATGCGGCCGCCAGTTACGATAATTCGCGGCCACCGATTACGATAACATTCGGCCACCGGTTACGATATCATGCGGCCGGGTATTCCGGCAGTATTCGGCCGCCGGTTGCTGGAAGCTGTGAAGCGATGTTGGGCAATCGCCTGAATACAGGTTGACCCAGTATGCGCCGAGAACTCTCGAAGCAATTTGGTTTCGAGGGGGACGGTAACCTGTGAGGAGAATGCCCATGCGCAAGATCAAAGAGGTCCTTAGGCTGCATTTCGAGTCTCACATGTCGATCAGGCGAATTGCCGCGAGCTGCTCTCTGTCGAGGTCGGCAGTATCCGACATGATAGCCAGGGCAATAGCGGCCAAAGTGTCGTGGCCGCCGCCGGGCGAACTCGGAGACAGCGAGCTGGAGGCTCTGCTGTATCCGCAGCCTTTGGGCAGAAGAGCCAAGCCCGACTCGGTCAAGATGGACATGCCATACATCCAGCGGGAGCTTAGCAGAAAAGGAGTTACTCTGCAGCTCCTGTGGACCGAGTACATAGCGCAGAATCCCGGCGGCTACCAGTACAGCCGCTTCTGCGAGTTGTACAGGGAATGGCAGAAGTCCGCAGAACCTTCTCTGCACCAGGATCACAAGGCTGGCGAGAAGATGATGGTGGATTGGGCCGGCCAGACCATTACGATAACAGACCGAGAAACAGGAGAGCTGGTAGACGCGCGTATCTTCGTTGCAACCTTGCCGGCCAGCAATTACTTGTATGTAGAACCCTTCGCCTCTATGGCTCTCGAGAACTGGATCGCAGGCCACGTGCACGCCTTTGAGTTCTTTGGCGGCGTGCCCGAAATCATCGTGCCCGACAATACGAAGACCGCAGTGAGCAAGTATTGCTACTACGAGCCTGAGCTAAACGCCACCTATGCCGACATGGCCCGTTACTATGGCGCTGCGGTCGTGCCGGCCAGACCTGCCCGCCCGAAGGACAAAGCCAATGTTGAATGCCACGTCGGCATAACATCGAGGGCGATCCTGGCGCCTCTGCGGAACCACCGCTTTTTCCACGTAGCTGAAGCCAGAGAAGCTATCTTCGAGCAGTTGGACAGGGTGAACGCCAAGCCCTTTCAGAAACTGCCCGGCTCCCGCCTATCAACGTTTCTGGAGATTGAGCGAGATGCCCTTAAGCCCTTGCCTGAGCGCCGCTACGAGCTGGCTTACTTCATGACGGCGAAAGTCAGTCTCGACTGCCATTTCGAAGTGCTCAAGAACTGGTACAGCGCCCCCAAGCATCTCATGGGCAAGAACGTGGATGTTAGGTACACCGCCACAACAGTGGAGGCCCTTCATGACGGGAAACGCGTAGCCATCCATGCCCGCACGATGAAGCGAGGCAAACACGTCACCAAAGAAGAGCATCTGCCTAAGGAGCAACGTGAATACGCGAACTGGAGTCCCGCGCGCCTCATTGGCTGGGCACGCACGATAGGCCCGAACACGGCCGCGTTCATCGAGAAGATGCTTCAATCCAGACCCCACCCTATGATGGCCTATCGCTCCTGCCTTGGCGTCCTGCGCCTATCCAGGACCTACCCTCCCGAAAGGGTAGAGGCAGCATGCACACGTGCCCTCCAAGCAAATGCGTTCAACTACAAGAGCGTAAAGGCCATTCTCGAGAAGGGTCTGGACAGAGTTGATTTCGACAAGGCAGTCAGCAGTTCCCCTGTGTCACACCCAAACATCCGCGGAGCGGCTTACTACTCAGATACAGGAGGCGATGAACATGCTCACACAGCAGACCATCGAGGGCTTGAGGAGCCTACGCCTGCCGGCAATGGCCCAGGCCTACGCCGAGCAGATGGCTGATCCACAGACTGCGAGCCTATCGTTCGACGAAAGGCTCGGAATCATCGTGGATAGCGAGATCGTCGCCCGGGAGAACAAGCGCTTGACTAGGCTGATCCGGGAAGCCAGACTACGGCTGAACGCCTGCATAGAGGATATCGACTACACCCACGCCAGAGGTCTGGATCGGTCGGCCATGGCCGGGCTACGCACGTGTCGCTGGATAGAAGAACGCCTCAATGTTGTGATCACCGGCCCTACGGGGGTTGGCAAGTCGTTCATGGCCTGCGCGCTGGGCAACCTAGCCTGCAGAAACGGATATGCCACCCGCTACTACAGACTGAGCCGACTGCTTAGCGAGCTGACCCTGGCCAAGGCCGACGGTACATACATGCGAGCGCTGCAGCGGCTTTCGAAGATACAGATACTCATTATCGACGACTTCGGCCTAGCCGACATGAGCACTGAGGATAGTCGCGATCTCCTGGAGATCCTCGATGACCGGGTGGCCGCGCGCTCCACGATCATCGCCAGCCAGATACCGCTTGAGCAATGGCACGAAGCTCTGCCCGATCCGACCATCGCCGATGCCATACTGGACCGTGTGATTCACAGCGCGCACAGAATCAAGCTCACAGGAGAGTCCATGAGAAAAATCTTGGCCAAGCCCGAACAGAAGGAGCTGAACAATGGATGAGAGCTCTGAAGCTAGGAGCGAGGGCGCCGCCGCAGGTCAATCCTTTACATGACATAACTGGGAGTGATACATTGAAGATGCCCTTCGTCGCTTCGCTCCGATAGATGGCCGCACAATATCGGAACAGGCGGCCGAATCCAATCGGAATACACGGCCGAATGCTATCGGAACAAACGGCCGCACATTGCTGGAATCGCCGGCCGAATTCATCGGAATACGCATACATAGATCCCCATTCAGCCTAGCTGAAGATGGCGTATATTGGCGCACTATCCCATATATACACCAGATCATCCCGCCGTCTGTTGGCACAGCCACCAAATCATCCCATCGTCCGCCTCTATACGGATATACGTCGCGATATGCATCAGCCATTGTCCGGATTCGCGACGCATCTGGGAAAATCCGTTCGCAATATGAGCGGATGACAAAAGCCCAGCTCAATGCGCCTATCGCGACAAACATGCAGCGTACGGCAGATGTACATGCCATCCGGCGCGAATTCAGACAACTGCTCAGCAAGCGCAGCGCACGACACGCGTCGCTACACTGACTCAAGTATACCACTGCCCATTGCGGGCTGCGTGGCGACGTGGAACTGGCTTTCGTGGAACCGTGCGTATGCGCCGCCTTTGGCGAGCAACTCACCATGCGAACCGCGTTCGACTATGCCGCCGTGGTCGATGACGAGTATCTGGTCGGCGCCTTGAATGGTGGACAGACGGTGTGCGATGACGAAACTGGTGCGACCGCGCATTAGCTGCATGAGCAGCCCGTTGCGCCAGATGACACTGACGTCGCCTGCAATAATGCCTGCATTCACCGTGATGGTCATGATCTTGGGCTGAAGCAGTTCCGCCGATGCCTCGATAGCCTTGAGCATAGGCGCAATAAGAAAGAAGAGGATGTAAGGCTTCATGTATACCGCGAGTCTCTTCACACGTAAGGCCCCCTGGGGCTACTGGCAACACAAGCTGATTGAGCAGGCCAGAATCATAGATACACTGCCGATCATCCGGAACACAGTATTCGTGATCAATCAGTCTCCACCAACCGTATGTCGTCAAACCAAGCTCTGCCCACAACCGTACTGCCGTAGAAACCTAAACGGCAACAGACATCCACCTCTTGGCGGTCGCCCGAATCGAAGTACACTTCCAGATACGTCCAATCGTGATCGTTGAGTAACGAGGCGGATCTCTCCCATCCACCGACGATTGAAAGGTTGGCGCCGCAAGACCCTTCCCAAGACTTGACGCCTTGAGTCCTGACCCACCCCGACAGGCAATAAAGCGTGTGTGATCTGACGGCAACGGCCTGCAAAACACGACAATCATCATCAAAATCCAATGTTTCCAAGCACAGGCAAGTCTCACCGTCATGGGCGAAGCGATCCTCAAACGAAGCGGCGGCCTCATTCCCGCGAAAGGTGTCAACGAACCAGTCGCGACCAAACGCCTCGGTTTCGAAAGAACCATCCGCTAGTAGATTAATCGGCGGCGTTTCCGCAACCTCTACATGATCATCGAAAATGACATTGAGCCTGATGCTTTCTTTGGCGATAGAGGTGACCTCCAGATGAAACCCGCAGAGTCTGCCGTCATTGGACGCGGCCACAAAAGGCCCTTTCATCTTGGGGTTTCGGGGGTACCAGAAGTCATTTGTCGTCGGCATTCCTATATGAAACCCCTGAGGGGATTCCAGAGAAACCAGAGGCGGGTCTGTTGAATTGCCTGTCAGGATACGCCGTTCATCAACATGGTAGATGGCCAGCCCATCGTATGCCGGGTGACTATGATCTCGTAGGGAACCAAATCCGCGAGTGGGTTTCTTCCTATACTCCACAAGGAAGTACTCCGCTGGTGAAGACGTGGGGATCTTGATGCACTGCAGATTGGTCTCAGCCGGTTTGAGCTCGAGATCGTATTTCGTCGATTCAACAAGCATCGGCTCGACCCAACCCAACTTGACCCGATCGTAAGCGCAGAAACCAAAAGCAGGCACAGGCCAAGAATCAGACATCAATGAGAGATACTTGAGGCGATCGCACTCACCATACAGATCCGGCAAACCAAAGCAGTGCCCGATCTCGTGATTGAAATTGCCGTAGGCCCCGCATTTTACGCTATAGGAGTCCTGGCCATCGAGAAAAGTGTTGGCCCTAACGCGCTCGCCATTCGAAATCCTACCCGGAATCTGCCCCGCACCGCCGCGGCAGTAATCTGCGTTTTCCTGATTCCGGGTGGCAGCCAAGATCCACATTACGTCCAGCACACCATCGTTATCAGCATCATGGTCCGCAAAGTCCAGTTGCTCGCCGGCCAGCGAGACTACATCCGAGCGAAAGTCTACCCATGACCCATAGCTATCATCGGCAAGATTCCTTGAGGCGGTAACGCGAATAATCGTCCAGTCCATCGTCTGCTGGTCGCAGCTCATCCACGCCCAGTGCTCAGACATCTTCTCTAGGAGCGGTTTTAGCTTCGCGACAGAGTTGATCGTGGCTGTACGGCAGTCCTCCAGTTTATTGTTGGGGAAGTCGGCAATAACGCATACGGCCTTGATGTGCCCCGGAGCGCCACCGGCAAACGCGGATCCACTGCCCACCTGGATTAGGGCGAACAGCAACAGCAAGAACACGAGGCTCTTCTTAAAACCGGTCCACAAGGAGATCACCCTTCCTCTCTCCCAATGTTTTGCCTCTACCGTCAAAGGCCAACCGGCGCATCGCGCACACACTAACCGTGAACTACTTGGTCCCTACTCGATCCGCTAGCGTCTCAGCTCCACCAAGTCAACGTCAATGCCGTGACGGAACACCTCAAGACTGCCCGACGACTGGATCAAGTCCCCCGGATGAATCGAGTCGAGTTTGAAGGGAAATAGAGCTGGGCTGGCAATGATGTCTCTTAGCGGAGCGACCGAGCTGGACCCTGCTCGCAAAGTCGCCTCAACTAACCACGACACGAGACGCGGATCCCTGACTGGCACGGAGAGACCTAGTACGTAGATTCCTTTCTCCTCAGCCCTGCTCAGCACACCCCAGTCAACGAACGAGGACATCACTCGGCGTGTTGCTCGGCTCACGGTCTCGCGCTGGCCGTAGTGCTCAGCCATCCTGCGCTGGACCTGGGCTGCCGAAGCTGCGCCTTGAAGCCTCATCAGCCGACCGACCTGGATTGCCACGTCGGCCCAGAACGGGTATGCGGCCGCAGTCATTCCCCAGTGCAGTACTATCCGATCTTGCAGAGGAATCTGACACATTAGCTCCAGTCCTCGGGTGCGGAAGGTTTCGAGTTCAGATGGAGCGGCGCTCCATATCCTCGTCAGAATCGTGATTGTCTTAGAGCGATTGCTTCGCTCCGCTTCCCCGCCCACAGATACCTTGTCCATGAGCAGTTCCTGCAGCGCGTCGGCAACAGCGGACCTGCTGTTGCCCGCCAGAACAAGATTGGCCGTGTATTCTAGCCACTCCAGTCGTATCCGCTGACTGAATCCAACTTGGCAGTTTGGCGAACTCATGTGTCTCTCCTCTCAACTCGAACAAGTGGCAGGATGACTTCCTCTATACAGATGCCGCCATGAGTCACAGTACGCTCTCTCTCCTTGATGAATGCCTGCCTGGCAGGGGCCAAAAGTGCAAGATACTCATCAGGGAGGCTGGCAGGGGGCCATTCGATCGCCGTTGGAAAGCGCTCCCTTGCCTTGCTGCGAAGGAGTGGGTCCGGGTAGACGCGAACTCGCTCGCCGTGCAGATCGGCAAGTGCACCTTCCGATGGGCGGCCGCAGCCTTCGGCCTCGATATTGCCATGATCCGAGGTGAGATAGACTCGGAATCCTCGCGCAATAAGCAAGCAGAGAAGATTGCTCAGGTACCGCTCCCTAGCCCACTGGCGCACTTGGTTGTGCATTCCGGCAGTTCCCATCTCCATCCCATGCGCGATCCTGTCGACCTTATCTACAACGAGCCCGGCAACTCTTGCCTTGGGGTGTGAGAGCGCTTCGTCAACCTCCCCTATGTCGCCGTCGCCCAGTCCCTTAACGTACACGACCTCGTTTGGCGCCAGGCCCCGATCTGCCCAGAACTGCGCCCATAGTGCAGGTTCCTTGCTT
>Ga0209718_1002313_pt1 | contig 19002 bp, 25 predicted proteins | sample AD_JPNAS1_MetaG_FD_184420 | JGI IMG/M metagenome (GOLD analysis project Ga0209718, IMG submission 184420) | Active sludge microbial communities of municipal wastewater-treating anaerobic digesters from Japan - AD_JPNAS1_MetaG (SPAdes) (version 2) | ecosystem: Engineered > Bioreactor > Anaerobic... | reverse complement strand
CTGGTTGCCGCCCGAAAGGGACTTGATGGGCATATCCGTAGACGCGGTCTTTATCCCGAGAAGTTTGATGTACTCGTCCGCGAACGCTTCCGCCTCGCTCCGCGAGAACGGCCGGAAAAAGCCCTTGAGCACCTGCAGGGCGAGAATGATGTTCTCGCGAACAGAGAGATCTTCTATTATACCGTCGCCCTTCCGGTCTTCGGGAAGATACCCCATCCCGTGCTTCATGGAATCGATCGGACTGGTTATCTTCGTTTCCTTGCCGTTAATCTTCATCGTGCCGCCGGTAATGCGGTCAGCACCGAATATGGCACGAACACTTTCACTGCGGCCCGATCCGAGAAGACCGGTGAACCCGTTTACCTCACCCTTGTGGATTCTGAAGTCAAACGGCTTGGTGCCTTCAGCACTGGAAAGGCACGTTGCTTCGTATATCACTTCCGTATTCTGTTTACGATCTTTTTTCTGCTGCATCAACTCGGAAAGATCGTCAAGATCCTTTCCCATCATGGCGGAAATGAGCTTTACCCGCGGCAAATCCTGTATATCATACGCGCCAACCAGCTCACCGTTTCGTAAAACGGTTATCCGGTCGCTTATTTCATAGACCTGTTCAAGAAAGTGCGTAATGAAAATGATCCCTACCCCGCGTGCCTTGAGATCACGCATGAGCGAGAACAGAAGCTCCACCTCGCGCTCATCAAGCGACGAGGTCGGCTCATCGAGAATGAGCACCTTGCATTCCATATCGACGGCGCGGGCAACCGCCACCATCTGCTGAACCGCGAGCGAACACGCGCCGAGCTGGCGGGTTGCCGTTGTCGGAATTTTCAACTTCCTGAGAATATCCGTCGCCTTTTTTTCCTGCGCCTTCCAGTTCACGAAGCGATAACCGCCCCGTCCGATAAACATGTTTTCGGCAACGGTAAGATTCGGACACAGGGTTATTTCCTGATAAACGGTACTGATACCCAAATGCTGGGCATCCTGGGGAGATCGAATGGAAAGATCATTACCCACGCCGGCAATACTGATCTCGCCGGAATCTTTCGGGTACACACCGGTCAACACCTTTACCAGGGTGGACTTCCCGGCGCCGTTCTCTCCCATAAGCGCGTGAATTTCGCCCTTCTTCAGGGTGAAATCAACATTGTTCAGGGCACGGACACCCGGAAACGACTTTGAAATTCCGCGCATTGTTAACACTGTTTCATTGTTCATTGAAAAGAACCACCTGCACTACAGTAACGATTGGAAGAAAAGACGGCGCGGATCACGCGGGAATTACGTGTCCCGCGCCGTCAAATTTTTTTAGCTACGCTATGTTGTCTTACTCACCAAGACCGTACTTGTCAATGTCAGCCTGGGTAATGGTCTTTGCATCAAATCCCTTTTCTTCGGAGATGACTTTCTTCTGGGTGATTGTTCCACCGGCTTCGATCTTCTTGATCATGGTGTCAATAACAGCTGCCTGGAAGGGGCTGCACTGACCGTCATAGTTCCAGTTACCGGCGAGCAGTTCACGGAGTGCCCACCTGTTGCAGTCGAATCCCATCACGACAACGTCGCCCTTCACACCATGGGTAATACCAGCTTCGTCGAGCGCGGCAACAGCACCTTTGGCCATACCGTCGTTTTCAGCATAGATAACGTTGAACTTCTGCTTGGAGTTGATAACGGATTCAACGATTTTCTTTGCTTCGGCTTCGTCCCAGGTAGCGGTCTGCTGGGCAACTTTCTTCATCCGTCCGGCCTTGAATTCGGCTTCGAGCGCATTGGTGCGTCCGATCTGGGCATCGCTACCCATGGCGCCCTGAATGTGAATTACATTGTATTCGGGGAGCTTCTGTGCCTTGAGCCATGCAACAGCGGTGTTACCCTGATTGGCCATGTCGGAAACAACAGCTGCTTCGTAGAGGCTCGGGTCCGCGTTGAGCATGCGGTCAAAGAGGAATACCTTGATACCGGCTTCTTTGGCGTTGCGGAGAACGGAATCCCAACCGTCGGTTGCGGCGGCTGAAAGAAGGATGTAGTCAACACCATCAGTGATGAACTGTGAAGCGGCATTGAGCTGCTCGTCGTTCTTCAGGCTATAGAAGGTAGAAACTTCATAACCGTTATCTGCGGTGAATACTTTTTCGAAGTCTGCAACGTTCGCAGCGCGGTATCCGGATTCGGACGGGGGATTATTGACAATACCGACCTTGATAAGACCGGAATCCTTCTGTCCACCGGCAAATACTACCAGCGGAGCCACTGCGAGAAGAACGAGCAGCATGCATAAAATTTTTTTCATGGAACCCTCCTTAAGGGAACGAACAAAATAGTGATTAAAAGTCATTCCAGGCCAGGGTTTCCACTGAGAGCTTTCCCTTCACTCACGCAGGTACAATCCGGTACCGCTGGCTGAAACGGTTTCAATCTTTCCGTTAAACGGCAACGCCGCCTATAGTACGTGCATGGTACATCCGCCCTGTTCGGAAGTACATGAAGTATTTTATCCATTTGGTATGAAAATTTACTGCTGTTACCACTCTGGAGAGATTCGACGGAGAAAAAGTTGAATTTTTTATGATCGATGGGTGAAGAATTTACGATTCACACCAGGACCGAGGCACAACGCGTGTTCCGGCGCGCACTGGCCCTGCTCACAGCCGTTCGAAGAGGGGGCCACGCGAGGCGAAGCACGGGGACAAAAAAAAACGGTACTTTCACGGGCAACCGCCCGCGAAAGTACCGCCCTTCAGTCAGAAAAATGATTACCAGTCGAGACTGTCGAGGTAAACTGTCTGGCCCGGTACATTTGCAGTACCACTATCAATTAACGCTATAACAGTTATAGTTTTAACTTTTCCGATATCGAAATCACCCGAGGTATAATCTGTATTAATTTCTTCTTTATTAATATACTTGTAACTCACAGTTGTCCAGGTATCCTTTGGCTGATGACCATCACCCTCATCAAACCGAACTTGTTTTCCCTGTGACTCCTGCCCATCATGGCCAAACACCAGTTTGATCGCCTCGATTTTACTACCTTCCGGTACAAAGGCCTTGATTGAGACTGTCTTGTCGGTAAGATCAACCGTTTCTCCAAGACCTGCACCTCCAAGATTTATCTGGAACATCCACTGGGCAACATTGCGAGCGTAGAAATTCTGATATGCGGTTGCCGTTACACCGAGACACGCTGAACCTGAATCATGTTCAGTAGCAACCGCTTCCATGACCATGTCTGTGACTGCCTGATCAGTGAATTGTTCACCTTCTGCTAGCGGATTAGGGTTCCATGTTGCATTAAGATTATTCATACTCGGTGCAATAGCGCCATTAGTTTTGAGTGTCGCGATGTTCGCGCTTTCAAAATCGAGCTTTGGCGCGGGGGCTGCAGCAGGATCGTCCATCGGATCGTCCGTCGGATCATTAGTCGGGGTTTTCGATCGGGGTTTCCGTATCGTCGGAATCACCGGAGGTTCCCGTATCGCACGCGGCGAAAAGAACGAGAGAGAAACACAGCAGTACGCTTAACAGTACCGCGCCATTAAAAATTGTTTTCTTCATATACACACTCCTGGAATTGAATTGGATTTCCTTCCAGCCACAGTGTACGGGGAGTTGCGCAGGCGTGGTCATCCCTGAAGTAGTGTTTTGACCAGTACCAAAAGTACTGGTTTTATATTGACAGTACGATCAAACGAGCTTTACACTTTTGCGCACAGGGTTTGGAAAGACTGAACGAATCATTGGGGGGCACAGCATGTCGCTACAAAGAATCCCGCTTGTCCTGACAGTACTGATTCTTGCCGCGTGCGGCAATAACGCGAACACCATCGCGGATCACGGAGCCATGAAACGTATGAAGAAATACCTGCTAACAGCGATTCTCCTGGCGCAACTTATCCCGTGGAATCTTTCCGCAGAAGAACCTGTAAAACCATCACCTTCACCGGTTACCGGGTTTCTCACAAACACCATCAACAGCCATATCGGAAAAAACGCATTTTGGCATCTCGGAGCGGTTGGCGCAACCGCCCTGATGATCGCCACTCCGATTGACCAGAACATCGTTGATACGGACAAGAATTACCTGGGCGACGCGTTCGATACCGGCGCGTTGCTGGTAGGAAACGTCTGGCACATACTCCCCGCGGCAATCGTCTACTGGGCAACCGATACCCCGGAATACAAATATGCGTCCGGCGCGGTCGTGCAGGCAGTCGGAATTTCCTTCCTGGTCACCACAACGGAAAAATTCGTATTTGGGCGCGCCTTTATAGACCGGGGCGACGATCACGCCGGCGGAAATTTCCCGCTCCGGAAAAGCCGCGACGCCCACGATTTTTACCCGTTCCAGAATATTGGCGGTCTCTGGCCTTCCGGCCACACCGCCACCGCCTTCGCCGCCGCCTCCGCCCTCACCGCGTTTTACAAAGATGACCCGTCATTCCGGGAATTCGCGGTACTCACCTATGCCGCTGCGGCCCTCATGGGCTACGCCATGATAGACGGCAACATTCACTGGGCCTCGGACGTCGTTGCCGGCGTCCTCATCGGCCACGCCATCGGATGGACCGTCGGCACCGACTTCCGTTCACGGTACGGCGGAAGAAACGCAACGCAGGGAAAAGAGCGGCCTTCATTCATACCGGTGATTGCGAACGGAAGTTACGGATTCCAGATGCGCGTGCCATATTAGCGGGATTACGCGAGCGGCACAGCGAAACCGAGAACGGAAGCACAGCGATTCATGGCTTCGTCATACGAGAATATGAGTATTGTTTCAGACAAATGTTTTTCGGAAAATATAATTGCTGTCGCAAGATGCAGCGCATCGAACGTCTTGATGACCACAGGAAATGCGTCCATAGCCCGCTTCTTGACTGGAGACGAAAGGGCCAGAAGACTAATCCCTGCGAGAAGTGCATCCAGACGCTTCACTGCGGTCACATACGTTATGTCGGAAAGTTCTCCGACCAGACGGCACCGCTGAAGAACACGTCTGCACTCAATCTCCAACAGCTCACTTGAAAGTATGGTTTCACACGCAAGCGCGTGCCGGATTGCCAGGTCACCCTTGAGAATGTACAGGAGAACTACGGACGAATCGAGATAGGCTACCATGATTCCCCGCGCTCCTCGTCCAGAAGCGTAGTCGGAGAACCGTCCCTTTGTACTCTTACAAACTTCTGCAATATCTGAAGCCGAAATAGAAGTGAGGGATATACGGATGCCCATTGTGGAATCGCCGGATTACTGAACATTCAAAAGCAGGATCATACCAGGAGCCGCCGCGCAAAACTCTGCTGGTTCCGGTTGGCGCACCCGACGGATTCTTGAATGTCCCGGTATGGACCTCATTATCATACACATCGTACAACCACTCCCATACACCTCCCGACATGTCGTAGAGACCGAGCGCATTGGGCAGTTTGGTTCCAACTTCGTGCGTCATTCCGTTTGAATTGCCCCGGTACCACCCGTACGCATCCAGATTGGTATCGACAAACGAATAGTGCTGCGCATCATGCACCATCCGGCCATTCTCTGACCCGGTACCGGAATACGCACCATACCAGTCGGATGCGCTTGTGTTTCCACCGCGCGCAGCGAATTCCCATTCTGCCTCCGTCGGCAGCCGGTACCCTCTCTTCCGCATGTCATAAAACGGAAGAATACCCTCGTCAGCGTCTTCACGCGTGTATATCCTTGAACAGCGGGAATTCGTATAGTACACACAGTCGGATTCCCTCATCATTCGCAGGGTAAGCAGATTACAAAAAACGACAGCATCAAACCATGAAACAGTATCGACCGGCCGCAAATTCGGGTTTTCAGCCGTACCGACAGAGTCATGCATGCCATTCAGATTCTCTTTCCTGAAATGCGATGGATTAAACCCCATTACCGCGGTAAACAATTCCTGGGTTACCGGATACTTTGCCATGGCATACGGACCAAGCGTAACGGTTCGATCCTTAATAAACACACCCCGCCACATCGCTCCAGTCGATTCGGAAACAATGGAATCCCAATAGCTGTCATCAACAGCGCTGATGGTAACGCTCCCCTTCCGGGGAATAACCACAACATCACTTGTTTTTTCATACATCAAGGAATCAATTACCAGATCGCCCGGTTGAACGACACCGGACGCAGTACAACTCACAACGACAAACACAACCGGGAACAGTACAAGAAGTCTCCATTGGTTTTTCATTACGCACTCCGCAGGCAGTATAGTTCGTATATCGCTTTTTTGCCAGAAAAGACCGATGTGCCTGACATGCAGTCCCTGCCGGAATATTTGCATTTGTCATTCCATACGGGACGTGCTAACGTTACTGCCATGAGAACACCTATTCGAACTATCGCGTTGGTAATTGGCATAACCCTCTGCCTTTTCGCGGGCGCCTGTTCCGACGGAGCCGGAGACAGCAAGCACGACGGTGCATCTCTCCCGCTGGATCCCCCCGAAACATTCACGGAGGACGAGGCTCCGGTGACACTGAGTCATGACGGCCGGAATTTTGAAAGCCCCTGGGGATACGAACGGGAGGCGAACGCAGCGCGGAACTATCCGCTCCTGGTTTCAGGTTATTGGGGCGAGGGACAAGGTGAATATTCGGCCGTAAGCAAAACACATCCGGCCTTCGTAATCGACTACCAGAAAGACGGCGTTGGGGACGGCGAGGCTCTGGCGGACTGGATAGACAGCGCGATCGCGGCAGGCTTCCGCATTGACCGCACCCGGGTGTACCTCACCGGTTTTTCACGGGGCGGCTCGGGGAGCTTCCCCCTCGCAAAGGGCATGTACAACAAGGACCGATATTTCGCGGCCATCGTGCGGGTCGCGGGACAAAGCCAGTCGGACATTGGAAACGCCATCGCGGAGAAAACCGCGCTCTGGTACCACATAGGCCTCCTGGACACCGAACAGCGCGTACAGGTTGCGCGGGCAGCTCTCGAAAAATTCCGGGGATACGATTCGTATACCGACGCCGTTGAAACAACCTCAACCGCGCTATTTACGAGATAGACCGCAAGGAATATCGCACGACCCTCGACGAACTCGTCAGTCTGTTTGGAATTGCGGAACAACTTCCCGTCCAGGTGCGGCGACTCTCGCTCGGCGAGCGCATGAAGATGGAAATCATCGCCGCCCTCTTGCACCGCCCACGCGTCCTCTTTCTCGACGAACCGACAATCGGCCTCGACCTCATCTCGCAAGGCGCGATCCGCGATCTGCTCAAGGCGCTCAAGGGCCGCTTCGGAACAACCGTGATGCTTACCAGCCACTACCTTTCCGACATCGAAGACCTGTGCGAACGCATAATCCTGATCAATCACGGCGAGTCGGTGTACGACGGCCCCTTGTCCGGCGTGAACGAGACCCTTGCGAACCGCAAGACCGTCCGCCTCATTTTTTCCGAAGAACTCGCCGAGGCGCGCCTCTCCGCGATTCCGGGCTTTCGTTCGCACGACACTAACTCGGCCGTTTTCGACGTTGACCGTTCAGAGGTCCGCGCTTTTTCCCGCAGGATGCTCGACGAACTTCCCGTTATCGATCTGACGATCGAGGACGTTCCCCTCGAAGAGGGAATTGCCCGACTGTACCGGTGGGAGGCCGCAAATGGCTGAGCCGCATTTCGCCGGCAAGTACGCGAAGTGCCTGGGAACGGGTTTCCGCGCGGCACTCGAGTACCGGGTGAACTTTTTTCTCTCCGTCGCGGGCGCGATCGCTCCCGTCGTAATCCAGACAGCCCTCTGGATCGTCATCTACAGCGACGATCCCGCTTCTTCGCTCTTCGGTTTTACCTTTCCGCAGATGGTCGCCTACACGGTTATCGCACAGCTCGTCTCGCGCCTGGTTCGGACCGGTTTCGAATACGACGTGAACGCGGACATCAAGTCGGGAAGCCTCGACCGCTATCTGGTAAAGCCGATCGGCTATTTCGGCTTCCGCCTCTTTTCGTTCATCGGCGACAAGATCGTCCAGACTGCGTTCATGGGAGTACTGCTTGTGCTGGCCGTCTGGATCCTGGCCATGGCCCTCGGTTTCGTCGTGTCCGCCGGCGCCTTCGTGCTCTTCGTCCTGTCGCTAGCCCTGGCCTTCGTGTTGAACTTCCTCGTCTTCTGGTGTGTGGCCCTCGTGGGCTTCTGGCTCACCGAGATCGGGTATCTCTTCGAGGCCGTCAGAATCGTGATCATCGCGGCATCGGGAGGCATACTCCCCCTGGCCGTTTTGGGACCCGACGCCTCGAGCGTGCTTACGCTCCTGCCGTTCCGCTTTACGATACAATTCCCGACCGAGCTCTTGACCGGCCGCATTCCGCCGGAAAGCGTCCTCGGGTCGTTCGCCGTCGCCATCTTCTGGATGGTTGTCCTCGCCGCGCTCGGTCAAGCAATCTGGTCGCGCGGCATCCGCCGCTTCGCGGCTGTAGGGAGTTGATATGCGGGAAATAGTCAGACATTTTTCAATCTGGCTCCGTCTCGTCAGGATAAATTTCATGAGTCAGATGGAGTACCGCGCGAACTTTATTACCGGAATCATGATGGAAGCAGGCTATCTTTTGGCCAAGACGATGTACGTGATCGTTGCCTACTCGGCGGGAAAGCGCATCGGCGGATTCAGTCCCGACGAGATCCTGGTCTTCGTTGGCTCATACGTAGCGCTCACCGGATTTTACGCCGGAGTCTTCGCGATGAACCTGTTCCAGCTCAGTCGCCTGGTGCATGATGGCTCCTTCGACCTGATCCTGGTCAAGCCGGTCAACACCCAGTTTTTGGCAACCTTCCGCCGCTCGGACATGGGAGCGTTTTTCTTTGATACAATTGCCGGCATCATCATGGTCATCGTCGGCCTCGCGAGATCCGGGATCGCGATCGATCTTCCGCTTGTACTCGGCTGGTCCTTTTTTGCTTCTGCGGGCGCCGCCGTCGGCTATGCCCTGTGGATCATTCCGATGACCCTTGTTTTCCGCATCGTCAGAGCCGACGCAATCGCGGGTCTTGCCGATACCTTCTGGGATTTCAACAATGTGCCGATGGTCGTCTATAACCGTATCGGCCAGGCGGTTGGCGTCTTCGTGATACCCATCTTCGTGATCACCAACTTCCCCGCCCTCTTCGCGCTCGGACGGCTTCCGCCGGTCTGGTTCGCCTGGGGAATCGCCGCGCCGGTCATCTTTGGCTGGATCGCGTCCCACATCTGGAACTCCGCCATAAAACAGTACGCGAGCGGAGGAAACTGAGCGGTCCCGCTCCCCGCTTCCTCAATCGGTCTCAAGCTCCCGGCTCCAGCGGTGAGCCCAGTCCTTGAAGGGCTCGAGGAGATCGAAGAGTTCGTGCCCGAGGGGTGTGAGCTCATAGCCCTGCAGCCCTCGCACGAGAAGCTTTGCTTCTTCGAGTTCTTTTATCCTGGTGTTGAGGATGGACGGAGAGATGGTGCCGCTCTTGCTTACGCAGGCTTCCTGCAGGGCACGAAAGGTCGAAGGACCGCGCGGCGCCAGGTTCCATAGAACACCCATTGCCCACCGCCTACCGAGCAGGTCGAAGAGAGCCATGAGGGGAGCCCCTGTCGTGGAGCCGCGAACCGGTTTCCCGGGTTTTGGTATGGACATGACCGTAAAATACCATCCTGTACAACGGGGCGTCAATAGCCGCCCCGCCACCCGTCCCGTCCTATTTGGACAGGGAAGCCCTGTAATCGACCATCGTCATCCCGGCCCTGCCGATGTTGTCGTAGGGATATTCCTCGATGAAGGTGGTGAACTCTATCGCCGGGACTCCCGTCACTGCGATTGCCTCGGCGGTGACCCGCTCGATCAGTTCCTTCTTAACCTCGGCATTGGTCGGTGCCATGGAAATTCTAATTACTGGCATACTACATCCTTTTTCGCCGGCCGGCTTCTCCGACCGTGCTACGGTTATAATAGCTTGCTTCGGTTTTAATAGCAACAGCATACATACCAGCCATCAAATAACACACGTTGCAACCCGGTATCTGTTTCATTCTGATAATGCATCCGTTTCGTCTATTCACGTTCGATGATATACTCACTATAAGGAGCATGACGTAATGATAAAACCGGTATTCAGAAAAATTGACTGCTACAGCCTGCCCGTTGACGATCTCGACAAGGGTATAGCGTTTTACGCAAGTCTCGGACACGCCCTCCTCTGGCGGGACGGGAACCATTCCGCCGGGCTCTCGCTGCCGGACTCCGACGACGAACTGGTACTGCACACCGACGGCCGCCCCTTTGAAACCTGCATTCTTGTTGACAATGTAGACGATGCCATCAAGTCAATCACCGAACAAGGCGGAACACTCATGTTCGGACCCATCCAGATACGCATTGGAAAGTACGCCCTGCTCCACGACCCCTGGGGAAACCCCCTGCCGATACTGGACTTCTCCAACGGGAAACTCGCGACGGACGAAGCGGGGAACGTTATCGGGAATCAAACAACTTCAGATACTCAGTAAAGACAAATACCCGGTTCCGTTGATAACCGGTAGTCTCCGTCAAGATTTTTTTCTCTACAAACACTTGCACAAGATCATTTGCCGCTTTCGGAGAAAGTCCGGTGAATATCTGTACATCACGGATGTTTATGATCGGCTTGCTGAACAGGTTATGGAAAAGGTCAAGCGCTTGCCGTGATCTCTTTCCCATGAGGAGTATCCGCTCTTTCTCAATAGCATTCTTCAAGCTGATAATCTTCTGCAAGGTTTCGGACGATCGTGTCGCGGTTTCGACTACACCGGCCAGGAAAAAACGAATCCACTGATTCAGATCATTTTTCGTCCGTACCAGAGTAAGATTGTCATAATACAAACCCTTGTTATCTTCAAAAAACTCTGAAAGATACAGAAGGGGCTTGTCGAGAATACCCGATGAAACAAGGTATAACGTAATCAATAAACGTCCTATTCGCCCATTTCCGTCGAGAAACGGATGGATGGTTTCGAACTGATAATGCGCAATAGCTATACGTATCAGGTGAGGAATTTGCAAATGCGTATCATTCAGAAACAATTCAAAATCCGACAATAAATCAGGTAACTCCGTATGTGCGGGAGGGATAAACACGGCATCCGCCAAACTTGCGCCACCAAGCCAGTTCTGTGATACCCTGAATTCGCCCAAAGTAAATTATGATTTCTCTTATTTTACTTATACTGCGTAAAGTAAAATATGGCAACTATTTATTTTACTTTGCTCACCATGTAGTGGTGCAGCATCACCCTTGTCATCGTTGCGAGGAGAAGGTCCCCTCGACGCGCCGGATAAAGACCAGTACAATGATGCCCATGGACTACACCACGCAGATCCCCGACCAGTACGACCTCTATATCTTTGATCTTGACGGTACCCTCATCGATTCCCTTGACGACCTGACCACCGCAATGAACGCCACCCTCGCCCATAACGGTTTTCCCCCGGTCGATCGCGAAACCGTACGCCGCGGGATTGGTAACGGTGCGCGCACCCTTGTTTCCCGCACCCTCGCCACTGCCGCGAACGTAAGCGAAACAGAACTCGTCTCCCTGGTAGAACGGACGCTCCCCGAATACCGCGCGGAATACGCCAAACACTGCACCGAAAAAACCGCCCTGTATCCTGGAATGCGGGAATGGCTGGAAACCCTGAAACGGCAGGGAAAGCGCCTTGCCGTCCTTACCAACAAACCCGAAGACCTCGCGATCCGCATCTTGAAGGCACTCGATGCCGACAGTTTTTTCACCTGTATCTACGGTCCCGAATCCGCCGGAACGCTCAAACCCGATCCCGCGGGAATCACGCTCATCATGGAAAAAACCGGAAGCACGCCGGACCGGACCATCCTCATCGGTGACTCCTCAGTGGATATCAACACCGCCCGAAACGCCGGCATCGCCTGTTGCGGGATAACCGGTGGAATTGGGGATGATGAGGAGCTGCGGGAGATGGGGGCAGATTATTTGGTGGAGCGGGAGACTCCTCTATCGGTATCTATTGAATAGTTAAAACATCTGCGTATCTCACAATGATACGCAGATTCCAAAATGAGATACTTATTCAGATTTTTTTCTGTTTTCCTGTCACTTCTTTATTGAAACCACAAGCGGTTTCTTTCCCTTGACTATCGAGTTTCTGAGAACATTGCTGAATTCTATATCGACATGATCACGCCGGTTCAAAGTTATTGCCGCGGAGAACGGATAAGGCTCACCGTTGATGAACGAACTGTACGCGAGGACGGAAACGGGTTCCTGCAAATCGTTTTCCAGTTTCAGAGACAAAGTGAGATCATTCCAGTTAAAAGTCTGGAAGTGCTCGTTTTTCAGATACGTTGAGATCGTATCAAGTACCGCACTGTTATACTTGCAAAGGTAGTCAATACGATCCGGTTTGTCATTCGCGTAAATAAAGAGCAAATCTTTTGATGAATCGAACGTCCCCTGAAAGTTCTCATTAACTATGGGAACCTTGACAGTAAAGGTAAGGGCGTCGCTGTAATCATGCTTGATAATCCGTTCATTGCTGAACGAATTGAGATTGTTCCGCAGGAACTCAATATCCTTTTCTTCCTTTAAACCCGAGGCGATGATGGTAACACTGGTATAGAGTACCGTCTCGCTTTGCCTGGCGACCGTGAGCATATCGCTGGTATACAGGGAAACGAGAAGCGACCCGTCACAGGCCAATACAAAGAAAAGACAGGCAGCACACATAACTCCCCGAAGAACGTGTTTTTTATTCACTTACAACCTCCGTCTTCATACTACCCGTAATGATAGTACTTTTTGGCAGGAAAAGTATGCTATTTCCTGACAAATAGGGCTAAATGTACATTATTATTGACTCATAATAGCATATTGATAGAAAGTACACATTATGTTGACTTTGTCTGCACCCAATCCTATACTTATACGCGGAAAGATGGAGGCAATTAATATGATTGGAGTTACCTTCCAGGAAGTCGGGAGCAATATCCAGCGACTTTTGAAAGATAAAAGCATGTCCCAACAGGACCTTGCAGGAAAGCTTGGGGTCTCCAAACAGGTGATGAGCAAGATCATCTCGGGCGCCAAGGCCATTAATGTAGCAGAAATTTCACGTATTGCGACCATTCTTGCGATCTCTGTGGATGAACTTCTGGAAATTAACAACAAGACAGACGAGGTGGAAGCGTTCAATTTTATGGGAGAAATTCACAGCGAACATACTCGTGAGAAAGTGTCACACTTACAGAACGTAATAAGCGAGCTTCTTTTGCTGGATGAGATCATGGAGGGGCCTTGATTTGGCTGGGAATAATTTATCGTCGAAAGAATGCCTTCAGATTCGAGATCAGGCTAACGAAAAGCTCGCATTCTTTAACAAGCAGAATGACATTCTGGGCGAGCAGGTCTTCGAACTCTTGAATCAAAACTGCAGGGTTCTTTTTTATCCCCTGGAAGATGAGGATGTCTGGGGGTTTTTCGAGAAAACACATGGACAATCATTCGTATGCATCAATACGTCTATCGATTTTGACAAACAGGTGTTCACCGCCGCGCACGAGTTGTATCACCTGTGGTTCAATCATGAGCAGGAGCTTATTCTGGCTTCGGAGCTGGAAGAGCGCACTACGAATATCCCGAAGCATGAGTTGAAGGCAAACCGTTTTGCAGCGGAGTTTCTCGTACCGGAACTGTTATTGCGTCAGGAGATCCGTCAACGCAAGATTGATGATGTTAAAATTGACGTCAATGTTGTCGTCAGGCTCGCACGCATCTTTCTGGTCCCCTATCGTACGATGGCGAAGAGACTTGCAGAAATCAATATGATCTCGGTGGCACAATGCAAAGATTTTCTTACCCTTCCAGAGGATGAAGTTTCCCTGATACGCAAGCGTCTCGGGATTGAGCTGATAGAACGAAGCAACAAGATTTCTCTTGATACTCTGATAGACAACGCTCTTTCCGCGTATGAGCAGGGACAGATAAGCCGTGCAAAGCTCGAATACCTGCTTTCATTCGCCAAGACCACTCCCGAGGAGATGGGGGTTCCGGATGTGGAAAGGCAATCTCGGCCTTCCGATGATGAGCTGGATTCATTGATGGAGGAGTAAGGTCGTGCATTATGGGGAAATCATCGTGGATGCGGATTTATGCAATAAGCTTGGAGACAGTGCCAAGTATCCGTATCTGCGTATAGTGTTTCCCCTGCTTGCAGACACGGTCTATATCCATCGTCTCGTATATGACGAGATCATGATGTCTGCACAGGTCAAGGAGCAGATACACGATCTTATATCTGAAGGAATCATACAGATTGTTGACGATGATGACCTGGACACTGCGGAATCCATGGTATATACATCAACATGGGAATTGTTAGCCAAACGTATGATGAATCCGGATAAACCCCGAAAAAACAGAGGCGAAGTAGCCTCGCTTTCTCTTGCAAAAACACGATCCATTCCAATTTTTGCAACAGATGAAATGAATCTCCAACCAATTATCGACGCGGTTTTGAATACAGGAATGAATGATATTCACTGCTTGCGAATTATTGATCTGGTCAAACAAATAAAGGCCGGTGACTTCCCTTCCCTGGGACGCAGGGATGCAAAATTAATTTGGCTGATTGCGGGAAAGAAAAAGGAACATTTTGATCAGGATGTCTGGCCGCTGGAAGACAAGTGAAAAAATACCCGCCGAAGTATGCTGTCTCCTCAATTCTCTACATCCGCGACAGTCCAAATCCGCTTTATCGGAAGTTCCGCGCGTATTTCCTCATCAATCTTGTCGACGATGGGCCGGTCAATCATCACGTTGCCTGATTTTGCTTCATTCATCTGATTATTAGTAGTAAGTTACTTGATAAAAACTTTCTCCCGATGCCAAGAGAGAAAAGGAATATGTCGACTGTCTATCCAGCGCAGGGTCGTTGTCTGATCTATACTCAATAGTTTTAGTTCCGCACTCGGTAGCATCGAGCTTATCATGATTGATCCTGTATCATTAAATGATATGAGTCCGGTATCGAATAGGGCATCCAGATGTGCGGCAAGCAGAAACCCGTTATATACATTTAAACGTTCCGAATCACTTTCACACTCTGCCCAGGGTTTTGCATGACTGGCGCGCAGCATCTGTGGAATGGTAATACCGGTTACGGCGCACTGCTCCTTCCAGTAGGCGAACAACGCCTTACGATACACGTCCTGGCCGATACGGACACGCACAAGTCGTTCGGATTCTGTCCCCAGAATATCAGTGCTCCCGGAGATTTCTGCCGCTACTGCTTTCTCGTATTCATCAAGCGGGCGGCTTGGTAATGCGGTAAACAATTCGGCAACACGGTGAAGAAAATCACCCAACAGGGATACGCTCCATATCCTGTATGTGTTCCCGGGTAGCACGATTCCTTCAGGCATTCCACGAATCACTTCGATTTTATCGATATGCCTGGAGAAGACGAGACGATACTCCCCTTCGACCTTCTCTATGGGCGTTATCGCTACTTCGCACTCATGGCGCAGTGAAGCGAGCGTTATACGCTGTTCAGTACTCTCGCGCACGAATTCCCAGCCGTTGTCGTTGCCCGCCTTTTCTATTAGAGAGCGCTCAAGGGTGTTCATATCAACTTCTCCATGTTTGAGAGAGTCCCCGTGCCATTTCAATCATTGCCGGCCTCCATACTACAAGAAATAGCTGCGGCTTTTTTTATCGTTTCCAACACCCATCCATTGACGATGCGACATTCCTGTATCGTTTTCTTCCACCCCGATGGAGGCAAGTAGGCTGCAAGTTTATTCAGCGACTCATCATTAATGTGATCCATGCCCAATCCCTTTATTCCATGAACGAGAATCGCTGAATTTCGCGAAAGTTTTGATGTCTCACGCAAAGGGGCTCTTTTAAACTCTATTGTAAGAGTATCCATTGAATACTTTTTATTCGGGCCATCGGTCAGATATATCCAGCGGGCAGATATCTGGGTTGTAAGACCAAGGATTGTCATTGCGGTATTTTCATCAGGTAGAATGGTCCAGCCATTTGTTCGCGCGATTGCCTGCGCTACAGTATCCGGTGATGGACTGGCGAAACCTTCCTGCAACCTGCTCTTTACCGGGTATTCGTATACCCCGCGTAATACCTTGCGAATCAAACCTTTTTTTGCCAACCGGGATAGTGTTTGCCATACCGCTTCATGCCCACCCAGATCAAGAAAATCTTTTGGAGTAAAGCACCAACCCCTCTTTTTGCCATAAATACGGTTAATTACTTGCTTTGTAATCATTTACAACCGCCCTTCAGAGTACTATTTGTCAGGTAAAGTATAACATTTCCTGACAAACATGGCAAACATTTTTGCGTTTGTGTTTCCATGACAAAAAACACCCGCCAAAGTAAGCTGTCTCCTCCCTGTGGGAAGTCTGAAGCCTGGCGGGTCTGCTGGGTACAGGAGTCTTCAATTCTCCACTTCCGCCACAGTCCAAATCCGTTTTAACGGGAGTTCTGCCCGGATTTCCTCGTCAAGTTTGTTATAGTACAGGAAGAGTTGTTCCAGCAAATCCTGTTGGGTCCACAAGCGAAGGTGGAAAAAGCTTTGCGCCAGTTCTTTTTGCACGTTTGACTTGAAGCCTCCCCAAGAGACAAATAACCCCTGGTTTGTATTGAACTTGGTCATGGCACCAAGTAGTTTGTCGACTGTGGGGCGGTCAATCATTCCGTCACCAGATTTTACCTCCACGCAGATTCGTTGCGATCCGAAACCCATGGGGCCGTCTCCGGCAAGAATATCTACGCCACCATCGGCTCCTTCGGGACTTTGCCAACACTGAAATCCCTGTGCCTCAAGGATTGCTTTAACGAGTCGCGTGAGGTTATGGCCTTTGAATTTGGCCTCGATCAATTTAACAATCTGGCTATGACCAAGCTGTTCAAGGTCTGTTTCCGCGTCTTCATCACTTGCATCGATGACATCTTCGGAATCTGTTGCTTGTCTAATAATCTGCTGCCGGGTTTCCGGCTGCCAATTATTTACTTCCATGTTCAGTATTCTTTCTTCGGCATTATTCCGGGTTATACGGCAAATGGTCATGAACGCGCCAAAACTGTACAGGAGGTCCTGCGAGAAATGTGTCCGAGGAACAGGATTGGCAAGCCATTCAACACCACGGAAATGGTAAAAAGGATTATCCGCAGAACTGTCATACTTGTAGTCTGATGTTATAGTCCCGATGTAGATTACCGGCTGAGATTTTGAGGGCAGTATAACACGGTCGCCCTTTTCCATTGCATGGGCAAAGGGCCAGATCTGGCTTGCATGGTTTGTCTGCTTTCTATACTTCGCATCGGGGTATTTTTCTTCCAGTACATGAATCAATTCTTCACGACTGACAAGGGTATCAAGACGAACATTCAATTCATCCCAGGTTAGATAGATCTTTTTTTCCTGCAAAAACTTCTGCTCATACTGTCCCTGTGATCCTGCACGTATCAGCCATATTGCCATTTATCGCCTCACTTTATAGATTAATCGGTTTTTTCCTCTTTAACTTTCATTACTTTGTATCCAATGGTCCAGAAGTACGAGTCCACCAATTTTAACAATGGATACGTGATATTTGTTATTGTTTCAACCTTCTTCTGTAGTTCTATTAACTCTTTCTTATTATCCAATACAAACTGGTATAGTTGCGTGATCGAATTCCTGGAAAAGGTCTGGTTCAAATCAATCCGGGGATTTTCTTTGACATAGGTATTAATTCCCGATTTAAAATACCTGTCATAAGCCGGCACACAAGCCAATGTCCCCAACATTACCTTGGTTGTAAGAACACTTGATATTTGTTCGCTCGGGACATCCTTGTTAACGGAGTGATAATAATCCTCTCTTGCTTGCTTGAATTCATTCTGAAGTTCTTCGTGTAGAGAGAAAGAAAGTGCGGCCAATTCTTTTGAGTTACCACTGTTCATTGTTGTATCCAAAGTTAGCGAGCATTGATATTTTGAATCCAAGATTTTGTTTATTATTGGTTTGAAAATTGTATAATCTTTCTGGAGAAGAAAACTTGATCCACGATACATCCCCCAACTTGCAAGATAAAAACCAAGGTGAAGCATCGAGATCTCAAGTTGTTCGTTTTTAGGAGGTTGTTTTAAATTTTGAAAGTGTTTGTAACAATGATCAAAGCTGAGAAAACGGTCATTTGTATGATCTACAGACTTCTGATAGAATTCTAGTGTGATATCAAACGCAAGATTCATAATTCTTACACCTCCTTTCGAACTCGACAGGTTGAAAGCTATGGTCTACAATGACCATGAACCTGAAACCCAGCCAGACTGGCCAGTAGGGTTCCCCCGGGGCGCGAGAGCGTCCCTATTTTTTTATCCATTTTTCCGGGATAAAGGCAACCATCATGGCAAGTTGTACCACTTATAAAATCCAGGGCAAAATCACCGGAGGCATGGCAAGTCGCGACATCGCCGAGTGAATCTGTTCCCGGAAGAATGGCCAGATTGTTTTCTTTATCTGCAAATCGAGAAAAAGGGTTCGTACTTCGGTATCAGCCCATGCTTGCGCAAAAGCGGCTTCATCTTTTACGGAAGCGATTATTATAAAGGTTGTTTCATGCGTAAAGGCTGGTGTTTTTTCGCATGAAACGACAAGCTCGCATTTCATCCTGAACACCAGTTTACCTTCGGGATCGCGAATAGGATCATTCTCCGCAAAGGCTTGTCTATACTCGAGCTGAACTTCACAGCCGCCTGGGGGTAGATTCCCGATCCGCTCGGATGCGATCTTCATTGGTTGAATCGTTTTTATGATAATAGCTTCAAGTAATGTCGTAAAATTAGGCGGGGGCGTTTTCATCATGCTATCCCTTCTGATTCATAGTCGCTATGGAGCGGAGTGACTTCCATACTATTCCAACGAACTCCTTCAAGTAATTTTGCATAATCTTGTTTAAGTGTCTCGGTAACGCAATTTGCGACTATGCGGGAAACGGAAG
>Ga0209718_1002308_pt1 | contig 19031 bp, 17 predicted proteins | sample AD_JPNAS1_MetaG_FD_184420 | JGI IMG/M metagenome (GOLD analysis project Ga0209718, IMG submission 184420) | Active sludge microbial communities of municipal wastewater-treating anaerobic digesters from Japan - AD_JPNAS1_MetaG (SPAdes) (version 2) | ecosystem: Engineered > Bioreactor > Anaerobic... | reverse complement strand
ATATAATAAAAAAAAGTATTAAATATATTAAATATAAGTCATAAGTATGTATTATTTATATAAATTGTTTTTTAGTATTTTAGTAAAAATGATTTACTTTGTGATAAATATTAAAAAAATGGAAGATATAATTTCTAAAGCATTTGAAAATAGAGAACTTCTAGAGGATGAAAAAATTCAAAAGTCGATATTTAGTGTTATCGATCAATTAAACAATGGTACAATACGTGTAGCAGAGCCCAAAGGAGATAATTGGATTGTAAATGAATGGGTGAAAAAAGCTATTTTATTGTACTTTGCAATAACTAAAACTAAAAAAATTGAAATGGGTCCCTTGGAATTTAATGATAAAATACCACTGAAAAGTGGTTATGACAAATTAAATGTAAGAGTAGTCCCTACAGGTATAGCTAGATATGGGAGTTATTTAGCCCCTGGAGTTGTTCTAATGCCAGGTTATGTAAATATTGGTGCATATGTAGATAGCGGAACTATGATAGATACATGGGTTACAGTTGGTTCGTGTGCTCAAATAGGTAAAAATGTACATTTAAGTGGTGGGGTAGGTATTGGAGGTGTCTTAGAACCTATTCAAGCTAATCCAGTAATAATAGAAAATAATTGCTTTATAGGATCTCGATCTATAATAGTAGAAGGTGCTAGAATATGTGAAGGAGCAGTAATAGCTGCAGGAACTATTATCACAGCTTCTACACATATTATCGATGTTACAAAATCTGAGCCAATAGAATATAAAGGTTATGTACCACCTCGTAGTATAGTTATTTCTGGCACTTATTCCAAGCAATTTCCCGCAGGTATTTATAATTTACCTTGTGCATTAATAATAGGTGAAAGAAAAGAGTCTACAGATATTAAAACACAATTAAATGATATTTTACGAGATAAAATGTGAGATTAATACTAAAATGTAGAATTTCAACAAATCATTAATGATTTTATAAAAAATATTAATTTTATAAAAAATTAAATTTATGGAAGAATTTTTAAATTCTAATTCTTTTAAATGGATATTATCTATTGTAATAGTAATTGCAGGATGGTTGATAGGCATACTAATTAATAGATTTATATATAAAAAGATAAAAAATATTTCACAAAAAACACATAGAAGATATTATTATTTAATAGTAAAGAAAATTAAAAATTTGATTACATTATTATTAGTTTTGATTGCTACATATATAGCTGTAAATATAGCTCCCATATCTACTGATGTTCTAAAATATGTAAATAATATTTTAAAAATTTTACTAATAATTACAATTACATTATTAATATCTAGATTATTATCTAATTATGTTCAATATTTATTGAAAAAATCAAATAAGTTAACTTCTAAAACATCTATTTTTAGTGTTATAATTGATATTTTAATATATACTATAGGAATTATTGTTATTTTACATACATTAGGTATTTCAGTTAAAGCTATTGTAGCTTCATTGGGAATAGGAGGTTTGGCTGTAGCTTTAGCACTGCAAGAGACATTAACGAATCTTTTTGCTGGTATTCAACTAATGTTATCGAAGAAAATACAAATAGGAGATTATATAAGATTAGATAGTGGTGAAGAAGGCAAAATAACTGATATTACTTGGCGAGAGACTTCTATTCAGCAAATTCTAAATAACGTAATCATTGTGCCTAATTCTAAAATGACCACAGGGAAATGGTTCTATAACGGATAGTGTGGGTAATCAAATTTTAGCTTACCACATAAGAAATAAATCATATTAATAAAGTTGTTAATATTTCTATAACCTCTTGCTCTTCTTTTAGCGAGTTGAATTTTATTATTTATTCCTTCTATGACACCAGTAGTAATTTTTGCTTTTATATAATTAACAATGCCAGTCCAATGGGCTTTTATTGTTTTAGCAAATTCTATAAGGGGACGTATCTTGGAGTCTTCTACCATATCACACCAAAACGCCAAATATCCTTGGGCTTTTTGCATATCTTTTATTTGCCAGAATTCATCAAACATAACTTTTAATCTATATGCTTCTCCTAATTTTGGATACATTAATATTAGCATATTTAATTGTGCTTTCTTATCACCTGTTAGTTTTCTGTAATCTTTTAAAAATGTATATTTATGCCCTTTTAGCATTTCATTTTCCCTTCTCTCCAATTGCCATACTTTATAAAAGGCTTCATTTAATATCTTTTTTACGTGAAATCTATCAAAAACTATATTAGCATTTGGAAAATTATCATATACTCCACTTATATATGCTGGCGACATATCTATACATACATTTTTAATGTTTTCTGCCTGCAACCCTCTTGTTTCTAATGCTTCCTTCATATTATTTACTGCATCAGCTTCTTTGCCTTCGCCTACATGTATTACCCTCCTTGCTTCCATATCTACTGTTACTGTAACATAATTATGCCCTTTCTTTGATGAGGTCTCATCTATCCCTATTTGTTCTACTTTTGATACTATATCCTTTTTAATTGCTATTTTTATCCAGTAATTAAATACTCGCCATATTCGTGGTGCTTTTACTCTTACTGTCTGTGCTACTTTGTTCACTGGCATCTCTTGCTCTATTAATAGCATACTGTATGCCTCAAACAATAATGTAAATCCACTACCACTCCTCGCCCATGGCACTTGTATTGTGTGAACTTTATTGTTCTTATCCTTTACTCGTGGTACTCTCGCTTCTATATAGCATTCATTCTCAAAAAAATTTAAATGCTGCCACCTCATTATTTTCGTATCATACACTGAACATTCCTCCCCTCCTTCTATAGTAAATTTCGCTCCTCTCTCGAAATCTATTTGTATCGTTAATCTGCCAAACTTATTTAATTCTGGTTTCTCAAATATTATTTCCTTGATATACCATGGCTTTTCTAAATTTAATGCCAAACTAAATATCTCCTTTGAGTTCATAGCTTTTTTTATCCAAATTTACTATTTTTTTATTTACCCACTCAAAACATTATAGAACCAGGGAAATTGATTAACTATTATCTCCCTGACGGTACATATCCAGTAATAATTCCTATAGGTGTGAGTTATAATAGTGATTTAGAGAAAGTAGAAAATATCACATTAGATGTTGCAAATGAAATTATAAGAGATTTCCCTAATCTAGTAAGTGATGTTGAACCATCTATTAGATTTCAAAATTTTGGTGAGTATAGCATAAATTTTAACGTTGTATTCAGAGCATCAATTTTTGAGAATCAATTTATATTAAAACATGAATTTATTAAACGATTATATAAACGATATGAAATAGAAGGTATAGAAATACCATTCCCTATAACCACAGTAAATTTGAATAAACAAGAGTAAAAAGTTATCAAATGAAAAAAGGTATGTATAACATTTTTATGTTATAGTTTAAATATTTTATTATTTAAATAAGATTTATTATTTTTGCTTAAATTTTTTAATTATGCAAGAATTATTAGAAAACATTGATAAATATTTGGCTCTGCCTAAGGATCACAAGCGAGATTTCTTGGATCAGCTATATCAGTATCTCGTCAATAATAATGCAACAGCAGTAGATTACCAAAAAGTAAAGATTCAATCTACTGCAGCTATATGTCCCGACTGCAAAAGTGAAAATGTCATTAAAGTTGGTAAAAGAAATGGCAGACAAGTTTATAAATGCAAAACCTGTGGTTATCAATTCCGTGAGACTGCACGCACATTTGTCTATCGTATGAGAAAATATCCATTAATGCTCGACTATATGAGATGTATGCTCGAGGGTAAAAGTCTGCGTGCTTGTGCTAATGAGGTTGGCATTTGTCTAAAAACCAGCTTCGAATGGCGACACAAAATATTAGCAGCTATTAGAGCATTAGAAGGTGGGATAAGCTTTTCTGGTATTGTAGAAGCAGATGAGCTACTAATGAAATATTCAGAAAAAGGGAGAAAGTTTAAAAACAAAGAAGAATATCGAAAAGCTAAAAATAAGAAACATCCCAAGGTAGCAGTATTAGTAGTTACAGATAGAGAAGGTAATTTACTTTTTAAACAAGTTGGAGAGAAAAAGGTGAAAGATGAACAATTGAGAGAAGAACTCAAGAGTAGATTGTCAGAAAACAATCTTATATGTGTGAAGCCAAAGAAAGAGTTCAGAAAAGGCGTAACAGGTTTACAAAGTAAAAAAGTAATAGTAAATAAAAGACAGATTAAACGAGGAATTTACAGTGTGAAAATAGTAGAGAACAAAATAAGTGATTTCAAGACGTGGTTGAGTAGATTCCACGGAGTGGCTACGAAGTACTTGCAAAGCTACCTTATGTGGTTTGTGATAATGAATAAATACCTAAAAGAGTTGATAGATCCTGACATTGGGAGACTATTGAACTTGTCATCGCACGATAGATGGGCGTGGGACAAGTATAGAGAAATAGTTAGTCAAAGATATGAATAACATACTTTTAAGTATAACAAAAATTTGTTACTTCTAGCATTCTTAAAACCTCTTACTCCCCCCTATTCAGCAATAATAAGTAATCGTTAATATTCAATTAATTATTGTAATACTAAGTGCTGGTTTTTTATTATACTTTTTTTAAAATACCTAGTTTTTTGAAATTAAATTTTATTCTAAATAGTATTTTAGCTTATAGCATTATAATTTTTTTATTAATCCAATTTTAATACTGCTAAAAATGCACTTTGTGGAACCTCTATTTTGCCGATTTGTCTCATCCTTCTTTTACCTTCCTTTTGTTTTTCTAACAATTTTCTTTTTCTTGTTATATCACCACCATAGCATTTAGCAGTAACGTCTTTTCTGTATGCTTTTATAGTTTCTCTAGCTATGATTTTTGCACCTATTGCAGCCTGTATAGCAATATCAAATTGATGTCTTGGTATTAGGGTTCTCAATTTTTCACATATTCTCCTACCAAAATTATAAGCATTATCTTTGTGAATTAGTGTAGAAAGGGCATCTACTTTTTCACCATTTAATAAAATATCTAATTTTACCAAATCAGTTTCTCTATATCCTATCTGGAAATAATCTAAAGAAGCATATCCTTTAGAGATACTTTTTAATTTATCATAAAAATCAAATAAAATTTCAACCAAAGGCATTTCAAATGTCAGTTCAGCACGATCAGTAGTCAAGTAGACTTGCCCAATAAAAACACCTCTTCTATCAATGCAAAGTTTAATAATACTACCAATGAATTCACTTTTTGTAATTATTTGTGCTTTAATAAAAGGTTCCTCTATTCTATCAATTTTAGATGGATCTGGCAGACCTGATGGATTATGAACTTCTATTAATTCTCCTTTTGTAGTGTAAACTTTATATGAAACATTAGGAACAGTAATAATGACATCAATATTAAATTCTCTTTCTAGTCTTTCTTGTACTATCTCCATGTGTAGTAACCCTAGAAACCCACATCTAAATCCGTATCCTAGAGCATTGGATGTTTCTAAAGTGAATTCTAATGCAGGGTCATTTAACTGTAATCTTTCTAAAGATTCTCTTAGATTGTCATATTCATCTGGAGAAACTGGATATACACCAGCATAAACCATTGGTTTTACTGGTTTGAAACCTTCTATAGCGTTTGCACAAGGCTTATCTATATGTGTGATAGTATCACCTACCCTTACTTCTTTAGCAGATTTAATGCCAGTAATTAAATAACCTACATCGCCAGCTTTTAGTTCATTGCAAGGCTCATAATTATAACCCAAATAACCAATTTCTTCTGCTATATAGTTGGCTTTATTAGAATAAAACATTATATGGTCATTTGTCCTTAATGTTCCATTAAAAATTCTAAAATAGGCTACCACTCCTCTATAACTATTAAAAATACTATCAAAAATTAAAGCTTCTAGGGGTAAATCTGGATTTCCTGAAGGAGCTGGTATACGTTCTATAATAGCATGCAAAACATCATCTATTCCTATTCCTTGTTTAGCACTTACTGATATTATCTCGTCTCTATCGCAGCCGAGTAGATCTATGATTTGATCTTTTGTACCTTCTATATCGGCATTTGCCATGTCGATTTTATTAATTATAGGTATAATTGTTAGGTCATGGTCAATAGCTTGATATAGATTACTAATAGTTTGAGCTTGTATTCCTTGAGTGGCATCTACTATTAATAATGCTCCTTCGCATGAGGCAATAGCTCTAGATACCTCATATGAAAAATCTACGTGCCCAGGAGTATCTATTAGGTTCAGACTATATAGCTTCCCATTGTAATTATATTGCATTCTAATAGCATGGCTTTTAATTGTAATACCACGTTCTCTTTCTAGATCCATATTGTCTAGCACTTGGTTCATCATTTTTCTCTCATCTATAGTGTGTGTAGATTCTAATAGCCTGTCTGCTAATGTAGATTTACCATGATCTATATGAGCAATTATACAAAAGTTTCTTTTTAAATCATTCATTTTGCAAAATTACAAGGAATTTTTAAAATAATTTTACAAATATATTCATCATATTATTATTTGCTTTTAAGTATTTAAAAAAATATACGTATATTTGTTGCTCATTATAAAAAAATTAATAAATCCATTGTAACCTTTAAAAATTATATAGAAATGAAAAAAGATTTAAAAAAAGGATTTTTAAATGCAATCAAAGATACTTTTTGTGCATATAATAATTACGGTGCAAGGAGTAATAAAAAATTAATTCCAATTCATACCTGGTTTGCAAATGAAATCATTTCAGAACTTGGAAATGACTATTCAAGTATGAGTTTAGGAAAAGACGGAGAATACGAAATAGAAGGGAAGTATTATTCTAAAAAGGAGGATATAACCGTTCTCAATAATCAAAAGCCAATTGTAACTTTAAGTTTTAAATTTGTGACTTCTAATTATGCTCAAAATTCAAATAACTATTTCGAAAATTTACTGGGAGAGACTGCAAATATCAGAAGAATTGGTGTCGGATTTGCTCATTTTCTTGTATTAAGAGGTGATACTCCATATTACGATAAAGCAGCAGGTAATGCACGAGGACAATTAAAAAAAATAGAAAAATTATCTGATCACCATATAGAAAAATATATTAAACTTTTTAAAGACGAAGATTTTCCACATAGACCTGATGTATTAGGTATTGCGATAATTGATTTTAACATAGATGGTGATCCTCGTTTTACTGATTTGAAAACATTAAAATTACAAGAAGAAACTATAAAAATATTAGAATTAGAATTTTCAGTTAAAACATTTATAAGAAGAGTAAGAGCATTATGCGAATTGAAAAAGTGAATAATTTACCCTCATATATGAATGTTACTTCTAAAAAGATAAATGGAGTAGTATATACTCCCAAATGGATAGTTGATTTAATTTTAGATAATATAGAATATAAAAATAATATTTATGATAAAAAAATAATAGATCCATCGTGCGGAGAAGGTAATTTTTTGGTAGTTGCAGTAGAAAGATTTTTGAAAGATTGTATTGAAAACAATTTGAGTTTAGATGAAATTAAAAAAGCATTACACAATAATATATTTGGGTTTGACATTGATAAAAATTCTATTATAAAATGTAAAACATACTTAAACGATGTTATTCAAAAATATGGAATAGATAAAATTGAATGGAATATTATACAAATGGATAGCTTAGATAAAAATAATGTTAAACAATATTTTAATATTTTTGATTATGTTATCGGCAATCCGCCATATATTAGGATACAACATTTAGGAAAAGATCGACGAGAAAGGATTCAAAGAGATTGGTCGTTTTGCAGAAGTGGTTCAACTGATATGTATATATCTTTTTTTGAACTTGGGTTTAATTTGCTAAACGAAACAGGTAAATTAGGTTATATTACTCCTAATACTTATTTTAAGACAGAAACTGCTAAAGCATTAAGGTATTATCTTATGGAGAAAAAAATTATTAAAAAAATAATCGATTTTAATCATCACCAAGTTTTTGATGATGCAACAACATATTCGGCAATCACTATATTAGATAAAAGTTGGAGACAAAATAAATTTTACTATTATAAAGGATATGATAAGGGTATTAAATATGTAGATGAAATAGAATTATCAAATATTGATTACAATAAATGGACAATAGCATCAAATACAGATTTAAAAAGAATTAAAGAAATAGAAACAAGAGGAATACCATTAGGTAAATTAACAAAAATACATGTTGGTATAACTACATTAGCAGATGATTTTTATATTTTCAAAGATCCAATTATAGAAAATGATAAGGCAACTATAAAATTAAAAGATGGTAGAGTATTTACAATTGAAAAAGATATACTGAAACCAATAGTAAAAGTGTCTATATTAAAATCATCAAATGATGAACAAAATAGATGGATAATTTTCCCTTATAAAAAAATTAACGGTAAATATACAATTATACCTGAAGGTGAATTAAAAGATTTATATCCATATACCTATAAATACTTTTTAGCAATTAAAGATAGATTATTATTGAGAGATAAAGGTAAAAAAAATCCGGTAGCGTGGTATGCTTTTGGTCGTTCTCAAGGCCTCGATAATACTTGGGGGAAGAAAATACTTGTATCACCTCTTAGTTTATATCCTAATTTTATTGTATGGGAAAAAGAAGAATATACCTTTTATGCTGGTTATTGTATAAAATTTGATGGCGATTTGCAATGGTTGTCCAAACAGCTAAACTCAGAGGATATGGAATTTTATATTAAACATGTTGGCAGAGATTACCAAAATGGATATAAATCATACGCTAAATCGTTTATATATAATTTTGGAATAGTAGAATATAAAAATGAAGAATATGATAACCTTACTCTTTTTTAAATTGTTACATGTAAAGTTTCATTACATTGTTGATGCTTTTCTCTTTGTGAAATGAAATAAAACACTGTAAAAAAACATCTAAAAGAAAATTTGATTAATCTTGAAAAATTAAAAACAAATAATTAAGCAAAATCCTTGTGCTTTTAAATATAAAATTTTATCTTTGCATCAAAATAAAAATTTAAATTTTTATTAACAACCTTATGAAACTTGACAATTATGAATTTATTAATTATTAAATTAGTAATAGAAAATGTAAAAAAATCAATATTATTTATCAACTTTAGCTCGGCGAATTTCCCAAATAAAATAAGAAACTATTAATGCAAAAGCTATAAGAGAAAAAACTTCTGGCCATACATTGCCTTCTATCCAGAGCCATTTACCATTTACTAATTCTTTAAATACTGGGACAGTGAGGTCTAGACCAAAAAACAATAACAATGCACCTATTACACCAAATAGAGCTGCTCCAGCAATAAAACCACTTGCTAATAATGTACCTCTTTGTTCACGAGCTTTAGCTAACTCTTTGTTTTTAGTTTTATTAGCGACGAAATGATTTATTAAACCACCCACTAATAGTGGAGTATTTAGCCCTTGTGGGATAAACATACCTAGAGCAAAAGCAAGTGGAGAAATACCTAAAAAATTTATTAATAATGCGATGATAGCACCTACTAGATATAAAATCCAAGGAATTTCAGCATTTTGTTGCATAAAAGGTTCTATGATCGAGGCCATAGCATTTGCTTGTGGAGCTACTAATGGATTGGGATGTTCAGGTGTTTTCACAAAGCCATATGCTTCATTTAAAACAAAGATTACTATGCCAACTGTGGCAGCACTTATTAATATTCCTAAAAATTTGAAAGTCTCCTGTTTGTATGGTGATGAGCCTATCCAATAACCAATTTTCAGATCAGTGATGAATCCTCCTGCTGTAGATAGTGCAGTACATACTATGCCTCCGACGAGCATAGCTACCACCATGCCTGTAGTACCTTTTAATCCAACTTGTACCAGTACTAATGACATTAAAATCAATGTCATCATTGTCATACCAGAAACTGGATTTGTACCTACTATAGCTATAGCATTAGCCGCTACCGTAGTGAATAAGAATGCTATTATTAGTAATGAAACTAAAACTATTATTGCTTGCCACCAATTAAGATTTACACTTAATATAAAAAATAAAAATATTCCGAATATCACCAATATTAATGCTAACAACCAAAATTTAGAAGAAATATCTTTGTCTGTACGTAATATCTCTTGTTTGGCAGTTTTCTTTTTACTGAATAAAAGTCCAAAAGATTTAGCTACTACTGGTATAGAATTTATAATGCCAATAATACCTGCCATTGCTATAGCTCCTATACCAATAGGTCTTACATATTCTAAGAATATCATTTCTGCACTTAGATCTTGCATACCACCAATGTAGCCAATTAATGGTACAAAAACCCACCAAGATAGTAATGACCCCATGACTATTATTAATGAATATTTCAAGCCTACTAAATAGCCAAAACTAAATACTAACGCAGAAGAATTCATTTTAAAAACTAATTTTGTTTGATCAGCAATAGCTGCTCCCCAACCAAACATTCTAGAAGTGAACTCTTCTTGGAATAATTTCAGGGAATTAATCATAAAATCATAAATACCAGCAATGATACCACCTTTTAAAAGTATAGAAGATTGTTTAGATGCGTTTGCGCCAGTAACTAATATTTCTGTAGTAGCTTTAGCCTCTGGGAAAGGTAATTTGCCATGCATGTCTTTTACAAAATATTTTCTAAATGGTATTAAGAAAAGAATACCTAAAAAGCCTCCTAACAGAGATGAGAAAAATATCGGCCAAAAGTTAATAGCAATAGTAGGATATTTAGCTTGTAAAATATATAAAGCTGGGATAGTAAATACAGCGCCAGCGACTACAACGCCTGAACTGGCTCCAATAGATTGAATAATAACATTTTGACTCAAAGGATCAGACTTTCTAGCTGCTAAAGTAGCACCTACAGCAATTATAGATATTGGAATAGCAGCTTCGAAGACTTGACCTATTTTTAAACCAGAATAAGCTGCTGCCGCAGAAAATATGACAGCCATTAAAAGACCCAATACTACAGACCATGTAGTTACCTCTTTATAATTTTTCTTTGGATGGAGAATGGGTTTATATTCTTCGCCTTCTTTGAGCTCTCTATAAGCATTCTCGGGTAAATTGAAATTTTCTTCTGACATATTTTTAAAAAATTTTGGGTTGCAATCTTAAATGAACAATCAAATTTTAACGTCTTGAGAAAGTAAATAAGCATTAATAAAATCATCAATATCACCATCTAAAACAGCATTTACATTAGAAGTTTCTAACCCAGTGCGATGATCTTTTACCATTTTATATGGATGTAAGATATAGCTTCTTATCTGACTTCCCCACTCAATTTTCTTTTTATTTTTTTCTAGTTTATCTATTTCTTCCTGTTTTTTTCTTAATTCTATTTCATAAAGGCGAGATTTGAGCATTTGTAATGCTTTTTCTCTGTTTTGCTGTTGAGAGCGTGTTACTTGGCATTCTACTACTATCCCAGTAGGTATATGACGTACACGTACTGCAGTTTCTACCTTATTTACATTTTGTCCACCTGGTCCTGAACTTCTAAAAGTATCCCATTCTAAATCTGCTGGATTGATATCAATATCTATTGTTTCATCTATTAATGGAAATGCAAAAACTGAAGCAAAAGACGTATGCCTTCTTTGATTGGAGTCAAATGGAGATATACGTACTAGTCTATGGACACCATTTTCACTTTTTAGATATCCATATGCATAGTCTCCATCAATTTCTAAAGTACAAGATTTGATACCTGCTACGTCACCTTCTTGCAAATCTAATTCTATAATTTTGAAATTATGCCTTTCTGCCCATCTGATGTACATTCTCATAAGCATTTGCGCCCAATCTTGGCTTTCAGTACCTCCAGCTCCACTATTTATAGTTATTATAGCACTATTTTTATCAGCTTCATCCTGCATCATCTTATAAAATTCTAATTCATCTATTGCTTTTTTTACTATCTCATATTGCTTTTGATATTCATCTTCTGATATTTCTTGATTATTAAAAAATTCATCATATACAGAAAAATCTTCTAATTTTTTTTCTACATTATCATATTTTTCCACAAAATTTTTTTTGCTACTAATTTCTTTTAATAGCTTTTCTGCTTCTTTAGAGTTTTGCCAGAAATCTGAACCATGTGTCCCAGTTTCTAGTGAGATTATATCTTGTTTAATCTTATCAATGTCAAAGATACCTCCTCAGAGATACTAATCTCTCTTTTAGATTATCATACAATTCGCTCATCTTTTTTTATTGCAAAAATATAAAAACTTATCAATTTTATAATTCATTTTTTATGTAATCTTTTTCAATTAATATTCATGGTATCTTACATAATTTTTACAATCAATTTGTGATTATTTATAATTCAAATAAATCAAATACTTATTGTGAAAAAAATTGAAATCCATTAAAAAAATTTTTTGCAATTTTGCTGAAAAATTTATGAATAAAACCAAAAAGATACTCATAGCTGTGATTTTTATTGCTTCTATAGGCTTTTTATTTTGGGGAATTAATTTTCTAAAAGGATTAAAAGTCTTTTCTGATAATACTTTAGTATATGTAGATTATAATGAAGCATATGGGCTCACCACTAATAGTCCTGTAATATTAAATGGTCTTACTATTGGTAAAGTCAATAATATTCAGTTTATATCTAATAGCTATAGAGTGAGGGTAGAATTATTAATAGATGAAAATTATAATGTACCCAAAGATTCTAAAGCATTCATTTATAGTGGTGCTTTTCTAGAGGGTAAAGTAATCAAAATAGTACCTGGGAATTCAAAAGAATATATAAAAGACAAAGATTTTTTGATTGGTGAAGTAGATCCAAGTATGACTGATGTTATCAGTGCAGAGCTTTTACCTTTAAAAGAAAAAATTATGTCTTTAGTTACTTCCATTGATAGCGTGGTTTCTATAATACAAAATGTAGCTAATCCTGAAATGCAAAGAAATTTAACTCTCACAATAGAAAATATTAAAAATACTACATTAAATTTGAATAAATCAATGGCACATATCGAGAGTATTAGCCAAAATATCCAAGAAAATAATAAAAAAATAAATAATATTATTAGCAATATTAATGATATTTCAGACACAATTAAAAATAGTGACCTCAATTTAGTCATTAATAATCTAAATAAAGATATTATAGAATTACAAAAAATTATTGATTCAGTTAATACACAAGCTGGTACCTTAGGTAAATTAATTTATAATGATAGCTTATATAATTATCTAAATAGTAGCTCTCAAAATTTAAATTTACTTTTAGAAGATTTACGAAAAAATCCTAAAAGATATATTAATTTAAGTTTAATCTCCTTCGGTGCTAATTCTAAAGAGAATAAAAATAAATAAAATACTTTATTTAGATTTATACTAAATTCAATTTAAAACAGTATTTTTGTATAGAGGTAAATAACTATATTGCATTATCAGGCTAGTTATCTTTTTAGAAGGGGTAGAAATGATAATTAAATGCAATTTTCTCAATTTTTTACTAAATTTTTTACTTTTTTTTAAAGAGTAATTTTCATTCATAGGCATTTTTATTATATAAACGTAAACATTTATAAATTTATTATTTATGATTAAATATATTTTTATTAAAAAATTCTAATATTGGAAAATAAATGAAAATTACTGAACAAAGCGTTTCATTAATATCTAATTTATTACTGTATGAGTATAAGCAGTTTCTACATTTCTTATACATGAGTATAAAATTTCATTTAATAAACGATAGGGTAAAACCAGCCAATAACTCTTTGGAGTTAACAAAACTCATAAAATATTTTAAATTCTTATACTCTATCAAGCATTTTCCAATATTTAAAAATAGAATAGCTAAAAATGTAGGTTAAAGTTATTTTTTTTAATATAAAGTTTGAAATCGAATTATAAAATTAATCGAATTTTTGAATTAGGCGTTTAGATAATAACCTCAAAATAGCTCTCTCTGTGCCCTTTGTATGCAAAACTTTGTGCCCTTTGTGTTAAAAAATAATAAGAAGTTATATATAGAATATTAACCACAGAGATCACAAAGAAATCACAGAGTTCACAAAGGAAAGTCAATTATTACTTAAACGCCTAATTCAATCGAATTTTTTATTTTATTATTTTTTTAAAAATTTTAGAAAAAATTAATGATGGTTTATAAAAAAAGCTAATTATAAGGTGTATAAGCCCTTTATGAAGTTTTTTCCCCCTTAAAAACTCTACTGCTATAAAATAATTTAATAGACTATATGATTTTCTCCATTCATGTCTGGTAGGGAATAGATTTGAATTATATTTATATTTTTTTAATATATAAATCATATCGTGTTTATAAAGTGCTATATTATTATGCATTTGAGATGGATGAGAGCGATAGAGGACCAATGGCTCATCTAAATAGCCAAATTCACCTAATTCTCTCAATCTGATAGCTAAATCAAAATCTGCAGAAGTACTAATATTGGTATCAAACATTCCTACTACAAAAAAATATTCTTTGTGCATAATTGCAGATGTTGGAATAGTTATAGCCATCAGTTTTCTAAATTTTTCACAGTCATCTAAAAAATTTATTTTTGTTGTTTCACAAGTTTTATAGTCATGTCGCTCATCCCATATGTACATTGTTGATGTAACCAAAACATATTTTGGTTCATTTATTAATTTTTCAATTTTTTTTTCTAAATTTTCAGGAAGCCAAATATCATCTGCATCTAGGAAGGACAATATCTCGCCCTTAGAAATCATAGCACCTACATTTCTAGTATCAGATACACCGGTATTATTTTTTTTAATATATGAAATACGACTATCATTGAACTGCTTGACTATTTCTGCTGTATTATCTGTAGATCCATCATCTACAATTATTAATTCCCAATTTTTATAAGTTTGATCTATTACACTTTGGATAGTGTCTGATATATATTTCTCACCATTATACACTGGTATGATTATGCTTACAAGGATATTTTCATTCATTATAGATCTGCTTTAACAAATTAAATTTATTTTCTACTGTGTACTGTTTGACAGATAGAGGAGCATTATTAATTAACTTTTCTCTAATATTTTTATTTTCTAAAATTAGTTTTATTCCATTATATATTTCATTACTGTTTTTATAATCAACAACGATAGCATTTTCTAAGTGTTTAACACATTCATTTGCTATACCGCTGAGAGTACAAACCATAGGGATACCGCCAGCCAAAGCCTCTATGTATACTTGCCCAAAAGCTTCGGAATGATTATCTATAGGAGTATGTACGAAAACATCAAAAGTTTTAAAAAGTGCAGGCATATTAGGTTCGAAATTTATTTTTACATAAGAATCAGCATGTAATTGCATTAATAAGTTATTAATTTCATTTTCATAATCACCAGTAGCATTTGCTAGAACTAATTTGGCATGCGGATATTCATCTAATAATAACTTAAAAGCTGGAATAATATATTGCACACCTTTCCATTCAGTAAATCTGGAGATTACACCTATTACAGGATTATAACCCTCAAAATTATATTTAGTCTTTATCAATTCTATATCTTCATTATTTATATTGCTAAAAAGATTTTCTGGCAAGCCATGAGGCACAATTTTTACTTTTTTTTCGGGAACTTTTTCCCAATTTACAAGTATGTCTTTAACTATCGGACTGATAGCAACAATATTTGTGGCTAACTTATTACTGAATTTGTCGTACAATATGCCGTGCTTATGATAAACATGGTGATATGATGAATGATGCCTAGTGTAAATTCTTTTTTTTACTTTAACAAGTTTAGCAGCTGATAAACCGATAATATTGGCTGCTAAAAGATGACAATGTACTATATCTGGTTTAATTTTTTTTAATATTCGATAAACATCTTTGAAAGCTGGTAATAAATCCTTTTGGCTACTATATAGTACTCTATAAACTGGGATGTCATTATTTTTTAAAAAATTTTCTAAATCTGAATCTGCTGGATTGAGCAAAATAAATTGCATATCAAAATATGGCGATAGATAAGTAGCTGCCCATTCAAACTCTAGGGCTTTGTCTATATCTGAAATAATGTAAACTAATTTTTTTGCCATTTTAAAAATTATTTACTATTGTAACCTTTATAAATATAAGCTGCTAATAAAGCATCAATTACTTTAAAAGTTATAAAATCAATTTTTTTTGATTTAAAAAAATTATTTACAAATGAAATGAAAAAATTCCTAAAAGACCAAATAATTGTTAGAATGAATTTTTTAAAAATAGAATGTTGTAATAATAAGTTATCATCTCCTAAGTCTACAGCTTGTTTACGAGTATAGGCTGATCGATATTTTCTCTCTAAAAATTTTTTAAGGTCTAAATAATCTTTTTCATTATGATATACATAAATATTAGGCAAAAGATAGATCTCGATATTATTTTTTATTAATTTTTCTTTGAAGTCATTATCTTCATACCCTGCGAATTTAAAATTTTCATTATAACCTCCAATTTGTGAAAATATAGATTGTTTAATAAAAAAAGCTAAACTAATAAACATATTAGTTTTAATGTATTCATTATTTTTATCAAAAGTTGTATCTGTCCATGCTTTGCCCTCATATTTATCAAATCCGTAGTAAAGTAAATATCTACCAAAAGAGTTTTGAGTCAGTGTGTCATAAATATTTTGTGGGTAAACCCAATTAAAATTTAGAACCATTTTATCATTTATATTAGATAAATTGATAAAATAATTGTACCCTTTTTGCAGACTTTCAGCAGAAATAAGGATATCATTATCTAAAAATAATAGTATGTCTCCATTAGCATATTTTGCTCCCATATTTCTAGCAGCAGCTACACCACCAGTATTACAATTAATTAGTTTGAAATCACTAGGTAAAGCAATAGATAATGCTTTGTTATCATTATTCACAATGATAACTTCATAATCATAATCAAAAGATTGTAATGCTCGATCCAAAGCTATGACGGTATCATAGAAAATATCTTCTCTTTGTTTTGTAGGTATGATTACTGAAAGCATGCACAAAATTAATAAAAAAGTCTAATTTTAATAAAAATACCAAAATATGCAAAAACTTACATCAAAAATAAATATCAAACTTAAAGATAAATCTAATTAGCAGAGTAGGGTAAATTTTTTTCTTTTAATAACTCATAGAGAGCTTGATAGATAGTATTTATTTTTTCTAATTTATCATTAGCTATTATTTCTGTAATATACTGGTCTTTTAGTAATAACAAAATTTGTGCTCTTAGATTATCACATAAATCTAATGATTGAAGAATAATATCATTATAGCTATTAGAATAAATTTTAATAAGAGACAAAGCAATATTTGAGTGTAAAGCATCAACATTATTTCTCAATTGAGTAATCAGATTTTTTTGTTTAGTAATGTCTAATTGTCTAGTAAGAGCATAAATCTCTTGTACTAGCTCTAAACTTTTTTGCCAAATAAGCTGATGCTTAAAATTTTTACTATATACACTCAAAATATTTATATTGTTAATTTTTATTAGGGATATTATTTAAAATTTCTAGTAAGAAATCGTAGAATTTTTTGACACTACCAATATTTACACGTTCATCGGGGCTATGAGGAGCTACGATAGTAGGGCCAAAGGATATCATATCTAAATTAGGATATTTACTACCAATTAAACCACATTCTAGACCAGCATGCACAGCCTTTATTTCAGGAATTTTACCATATTTCTTTTGATATAAATTTTTGGCTAAATTCAAGATTTCGCTATTAGGATTTGGTTTCCATCCTGGATAAGCGCCACTGAGAACCACTTGAGCACCAGCTAATTCAAAAACACTTTTTATTTTTTCACCGACAGCTTCTTTAGCACTATCAATGCTAGATCTCATCAGACATTGGATTTCTACTTTGTCATCAGATGTTTTCACAGAAGCTAGATTATTAGATGTTTCTACTAAACCTTCTACTTCTGTACTCATCCTTAGAACACCATTAGGACATCCATAAATAGCTTTAACTATTTTATCTGCAATATCTTTTTTAATATAATTAGATGGTAGTTGAGTTTCTTTAATATTAAATTCTAAATTAGGCTCTACATCACCAAATTCATTATGTAAATTTTTATCAAAAGTATTTTTAGCATCCATAAGTGCATTAACTTTATTTTCAGGTACAAGAATAATAGCATTAGCTTCTCGAGGTATAGCATTACGTAATGAACCACCGTCAAACGATACTAATAAAGCATCTAAATTATCCATTGCATATTTTATGAATCTATTTAACCCTTTATTAGCATTTAATCTACCCAGATTGATATCTAATCCACTATGGCCACCTTTGAGACCTTTTATTTCTATTTGAAAAGCTTTGTAGCCAGCGGGCACAGGCTCGCGCGAAATATTAAAAGTAATGCTTGCATCCATACCACCAGCACAACCTATAAATATTTCACCTTCATCTTCACTATCAAGGTTTAATAAAATATCTCCTTTCAAGACATTTGGTTTCAGACCAAAAACACCAGTCATACCACGTTCTTCATCAATAGTAATCAATGCTTCTAACATTCCAGTTTTTAAATTTTTATCAGTAAGTACAGCTAATATGGCAGCTAATCCTATTCCATTATCAGCTCCAAGAGTAGTACCATCAGCTTTTACCCAATCTCCATCTATGATTGTTTGAATAGGATCTTTTTCGAAATCAAAAGTTTTATCCATATTTTTTTGAGGTACCATATCCATATGAGCTTGTAGAGTAACTATTTTGCGATTTTCATAACCTGGACTTGCAGGACGTCTCATTATTACATTACCAGTCTCATCTACCATAACTTCTAGATTATTATCTTTAGCTACTTTAACTAAATATTCTCTAACTTTTTCCTCTTTTCCTGAAGGACGAGGGATTTGAGTAAGTTCATGAAAAAACTTCCACACATTTTGGGGTTCTAAATCTAAAATTGTTTTCATAATATTATTTTTTTGTGTTAATATCCTAATGTTTTACCTGTCATTTTAGTAATTTTAATAGTAAAGACCACAACATTAT
>Ga0209718_1002291_pt1 | contig 19146 bp, 21 predicted proteins | sample AD_JPNAS1_MetaG_FD_184420 | JGI IMG/M metagenome (GOLD analysis project Ga0209718, IMG submission 184420) | Active sludge microbial communities of municipal wastewater-treating anaerobic digesters from Japan - AD_JPNAS1_MetaG (SPAdes) (version 2) | ecosystem: Engineered > Bioreactor > Anaerobic... | reverse complement strand
ATCGAGGGCACGAGCGGCAGAGGTCCGGACGCTGGAATATTCATCAAATAGCAAGGCAAGCAGGGGCTCAATTGCAGGCTCTCCTATTTTACCGAGGGCATATGCAGCATAGCTCCGGACTTCGGAATCTTTATCGGATAGCAAGGCAAGCAAGGGTTTAATTGCAGGTTCTCCTATTTTACCGAGGGCACGGGCGGCAGAGCGTCGGACGTCGGGGTTTTCATCGGATAGGGAGGCAAGCAGAGGCTCAACTGCACGGGCATCACCTATTTTATCGAGGGCATAGGCGGCAGAGGTCCGGACGCTGGAATATTCATCAGATAGCAAGGCAAGCAGGGGCTCAACTGCACGGGCATCTCCTATTTTACCGAGGGCACGAGCGGCAGAGGTCCGGACGCTGGAATATTCATCAGATAGCAAGGCAATCAGGGGCTCAACTGCACGGGCATCTTTTATTTCGCCGAGGGCATATGCGGCATAGCTCCGAACTTTGGAATATTCATCAGCTAGTAACGCAATCAAGGGTTCAACTGCAGGCTCTCCTATTTCGCCGAGGGCATCTGCGGCATATAATTTGTCTTCTGGCCTTCCGTTTTTAATTATATCAAGTAAGCGATTAATCTGTTTCATTTGACCCTCCTGCAAAATCCTTGTTTTTATATTGTCGGTTTATTATAAAAAGCAAATTTGTTTGCGTCAACTCCTTTTACCGCATGAATCTCCATTTGAATATCATGAATTAGGAATTAGGATTTAGGAATTAGGATTTAGGATTTAGGATTGAAAATAAATAATAAGTAGAGTGTGTAGAGTGAGGGGGAATCCTTTATTTTCAGATGTTTGGCAGTGTGGATGTGTAGCCAACCCTCCAGCCTTCTGTCTCCTGACTTCTGTCTCCTGTCTCCTGTCTCCTGTCTCCTGTCTCCTGTCTTCTGACTCCTGTCTTCTGACTTCTGCCTTCTGTCTTCTGACTCCTGTCTTCTGACTTCTGCCTTCTGGCTTCTGACTTCTGTTTTCTGCTAACCCTCTAACCCTCCATTCATCTGCCTTTCTCCACTTGACCCCTTTGCTTATAAGTTCTAAGTTTTGAAAAAAGATACCAAGAGAACCACTTGACCCCTTGAATCCTCGAATCCTTGAACCCTTTCTTCTCCGACTCCTCGAATCCTTGAACCCTTTCTTCTCCGACTCCTCGAATCCTTGAACCCTTCTCTTTTCGACTCCTTGAATCCTTTCTTTTCCGACTCCTCGAATCCTCGACTCCTTGAATCCTTCGCTTTTCGAATCCTTTTCTTATTATTGCCCTACTCACTGACCCCTGATGGCAGACCCGGTCAGCTTCAGTCGTTGGTTAGCCGGTTTTGGCTACCGTTAAGCATTCATCGGATGGTATTTGTTAGCGCCGCGCTTCCTCAAACCGCGGAAATCTCATTGCTTGCGCTATGGTTCCGATCTGTTTCCACCACGATCCTTCCTCACGATCGTGTCCCATCCACCAAAGCCAAAGGGAGGCCCATTGTGGCATACGATAGCCCGCAAGACGCTGGGCACGGATAATCCGCATCCAATCGGCATTGCGAGGGTCGGCATCGATCATAAGAGCCCCGTTCTTATCCTTCGGTACCCTCTCCTTCAGAAAAACCATCGCGTCATCAAGCCACTGCAACACATCCTTCCATTCGCCATCGTCGATTACGCCCTTCTCTCGCGCCTTCGCCATGAAGCGAATCGTATCGGGTTCATCAATCTCGTGGTCGTAGCGACCGAGAACGGCTTGTAGCTCGTTCACTGGGGTGTTGGCTAGCGCTGCCATGAATTACTCTTTAACCAAGATTTCGAGCCCGGCTAACGGTGAAATCAGCCGCCGAGGTACGAGGTCGGTTGCATGAATTTGTTGGGTTATTCAGTCTTCATAGGGTCCGAGAAAACGTTCACCATTGAAGTGTATGAGGTGGGTCGGGGACTCGGCGATCCAGACTTCGGTTTCCCAAGAGATGTCATTTAGGTACTTCACCATAGCCTTTCGATCAAGGAACGCGGTTACAAAAACAAGGCCTGCCGTTGATCCGGAAAACAATGCCTTCAATTCCTGCCTTCGTTTAGGGTTCACGGGTCCGTGGCTCGTTACAGCCTCAATGAGAACCAGCCAGTTCTTTTCCGCATAATATACGACAACATCCGGCATCTTCCCGTGTTCCTCCATCGTGACACCTAATCGCGACAAAGCATCTGAATCGAAGTAGGTCCACTTCATTTGGGTGTCACCAACGTATATGACATAACTTCCTGGCGTGAATAATGGGCAGAAATCATCCATGATCTTCTTTGCCAGAACGTTCTGGCCACCCGGAGAGAGCTGAATTTCCTTGCCGTTTGCGAGATTAACGGGCAATCGCCTCATTTCCCTTTCACGTGCATACAGCTTCTTCAACGTGTCTACAGTCCGAAGATAATGAAGCAATTCGTTTTTCCATCCTGGCTTCCCAAAGCCTCGAAGCAGTTTGAGAACAGACGGCTCAATCTGATACACTGCTTTGGGACTATTGGTCGGCCTTGCAGGTTTGTCAGGATTTGCGACGATTAAGGCTGCCTGCAAAAACTGATGGACTGTTTGGCGGCGTACTGTTTCGCGAGTGTTTGGCGCATACTTCTTTCCGTAATGCTCCTGAAAAAAATCCATCATGGGAGTTATGCCCATAAGCGGATCAGATGCATCCTTCCATTTGTCCGTAGGCTTGAGGCCCAGCAGGGAAAGCAGCGTCAAGGCGGAGCGCTCGTTTTGTTGCTGCTTCGGAAGGCCGAGTTCATTCAAGACGCTGAGAGACTCTTTGATCTTCTTCTCCGCCTTTTGTCTGCTCATCTCATTTGCCAAAGTTCGAACACTCCTTTTCGATGATGGAATCTATAGCTTCCTGGTCAGGCATGGTTTCACCGATGGACGCACCAAGACACGTGAGTTGCTCGCGAGAGGGATACGGCATCTTTCGAAGATCCGTGGCATTCACCTGTGTGTGTCCGCTAAAAAGTCGGAAATAGCGATCAACCATTGTGGAATTGAGGTATAGCGCAAGCCCCTTTGCCAAATCGGCTGGTAGTCCTCTACCGTTTTGATGGTAGTAGTTCAGGTGGTTCTCAAAGCCAACATAGGCCGCATCGATGCGTGCAGGGTCGTAAACCGCCGCCATGATGCGTCTCTGCTGCTCCTTAGACGAAAACCTTTTGGTAAGAACATAGAATCCGGCTTCAACAAGAAGGGTTGAGGTGTCTTCATTTGACGCGATGGCGTTCGGTTTCCTACCGGATTCTGCAGGCCATTCGATAAAGCCATTGGCGAAATGACACGGGTAGATGAGAGGAACATCACCATGGTCGGCAGACTGTTTGAGGTATTCTCGTGCTCTGAAATCGACAACGCGCCCAGTGGAAACATTCAACCCCAGCTTACCGAGGGATGAGGCAAAGCATTTAATCTGTTCCGATGGAGTAGTATCTACTTCTTTGATATCAAGGTGAATAAACATATCCCGGTCACCCTGATGGACAACTTTACCATAAGGCACCACCAAGGTGCTTGCCCTGTCGAAATCAAGACCCTCTGAGACTGAGACTAAGACAGACTCAGGTTTCTGAAGCCCCCGCGCTGCGTGATAAATTATGTTCTCTTGCAGCACATTATCGTCTCCGAAGGCCTTTTTACGGGATTCGAATACGTGAATATGTTTTAAACTCATCATGCGCAATAAAGCAAAACGAAATTTGTTGAAATATGGGCCGTTGCAGAAGCTCCGGGGTGTTATTGCAACCATCTGGCCGCCCTGCTCAAGCAAGGACATAGACAGCCAGACAAATACTGCATAAAGATTTGCCACCTCTATGCCGGACAAATAGAGCTTTCTGCTCATAGCCGTCTGGCTGTTGATTTTCTTATACGGAGGGTTAAGAATGGCATGAGTGAATCGTCTGCCAGGCGATAGGAATAGAGGCGTATCCATCTCGCTTATGGCAGCAGAGATAAAATCTTCGGCTTTTATAGCGCCGTTGAATTCGATACCCTTGGATACGCAAAGGGATTGACAGCTTATCATAGTATCTTCGAGATACGGCAAAATGACACTGTCCGTTTCATGGGCAACAACTTCTATCGATTGGGGACACTCTGCTCTTGAAATCAGAGTTTCAACACAGGTCGCAAAAAGTACTCCTGCCCCTGCCCCTGGGTCCAAAATCTTCACTCGTTGAGGTCCACTTTCGAACATAGATGACATGAACTTTGCTATCGCAACAGGGGTCAGGAACTGACCAATTTCAGAGCGGTCCGACCTGCTCGTTGACCCGTTGAACGATTTGCGAATGTTGTCGAGTTTATGCATGGACTGAGTAATCATATCATTTTTAGCGTTTCAGGCATAGTCGGCAGATTCTGTTTATTTTTGTGACCTAACATCAAAATCAGCCGCGAGTGGAACGAGTCGGCTGAATTGCCTTGTTGGGCAATCATATATTCTGCTTCTGACCGAATATGTCTCGAATACTTCCAACAGAACCAAGGAGGGCCGATGCTTCATACGGCATGTATACGACCTTGTTGTCTTTCCCGCTCACCATTTCTTTCATGGCTTCTATATACTTTAGAGCGACGAGGTATGCTGTCGGATTGCCACCCGAGTCCTTAATGGCTTTGGTCACCATAGTGACAGCCTCGGCCTCGGCTTGTGCGACCTTAATTCTCGCCTCTGCTTCGCCGGTGGCTCTTAAGATCAGAGCTTGTTTAAGACCCTCAGCTTTATTGATTTCGGATTGCCTGATACCCTCAGCCTCAAGTATCTTTGATTGTTTCTGGCCTTCGGCTTCCAGAATAGCTGCGCGCCGGTCTCGCTCGGCACGCATCTGTTTTTCCATCGCAACTTTGACATCCTCTGGTGGGTTGATATCTTGAAGCTCGACTCTGTTTACTTTTACCCCCCACTTGTCGGTAGCCTCGTCCAAAATTGTGCGGAGTTTGTTGTTGATAGTGTCGCGGGAAGTAAGGGTATGATCTAAATCAAGCTCGCCAATAACATTGCGAAGAGTAGTTTGAGTGAGTTTCTCGACCGCATCTGGCAAATTGGCAATTTCATAAACAGCGCTCTTTGCATCGGTGATTTGAAAATAGAGTAACGCATTAATCTCGATGGCCACATTGTCTCTTGTGATCACGCTCTGACTCGGGAAATCATAAACAGTCTCACGCAAATCAATGCGCGTGACGGTGTCCTTCCGTATGATAGTCCTGCCATTCACATCGGTCTTGATGAAGCGCCATTCAATAGAACGGGGAACATCAAAAATTGGCCAGATGATGTTAATGCCCGATGAGAGGGTACGATGATACCGCCCAAGCCTCTCAATCACCATAGTTTCCGACTGCTTAATAATTTTGAACCCCTTTATCGCAAATATGATAATGAAAACTACCAGTACAGCAATGATAACTAGCGGAACACTCATGGTTTCCTCCTTTCGTTTTCAGTTGCAACTTCGACTATGACTTTGCAACCCTCCAGTTCCCGAACCATTACTTTCTGTCCGATCGTAAGGCGCACGTCATCCGGTGTAACTGCGCGCCAGACTTCTCCACCGATTTTTACTCTTCCAGTTCCGGTCATGTGGTCAATATCTTCCGTGACGAATCCTGACTTACCGATGAGCGCGTCAACATTTGTTTTGGTCTTTGCGTTTCGCCTGTAGAAATGCCTCATGACAAACGGCCTGATAGTGAGAGCCATAATTCCTACAGCTACACCAAAGACGAACAGTTGGAGTTTAAACGACATACCAGCGCCGGCAACGGGAGTGACTATCAGGCACGCAGTACCAAAGACACCCATAACGAAGAAACCCGGCGTGAATATCTCAATGATCCAGAGCACGAGGCCCGTTATAACCCATATGTGCCATGCCTCCATCATTCTCACCCCTTTCGATACTTGTTTTGCCTAACGATCAAGCTTAACCGACGGCAATGGAGCGCAACTGAATTGCCGTCCAGTGTAGCGCCTTGTTAGGTCTTATCGTTTTCATGCTTCTATCCCGATAAGCACGAGTGGAACTGCGGGAACACCTCGGCCTTGGCGAACAACATTGTAAAATTCACCTTCATAGTACGCGACCCCAGAACTCATTTGACTCTGAAGAGATTTCATTGGAAGAATTTCGATTCCCACATCAATAAGATCGCCCACGTAGAAGGCAAGGTGCTTAACAAAGAGGTCGTAAGCAACGAAAGCATATTTGCCAAACTGAACTTCAACGGCAACACGATCTTTAACAAAATCCGTCTGGTTGTAGCTGAAAATCGGGGTCTCCCCAGCGGCTTCTATTTCCAGTTTCTGTTCGTCTGATGACATAGTAAGAGTTTTACGGATCAGCTTTTCGCTCTTTGTAACCCAGTAGCTTACTCGACTCTCTTCCCAAGATTTATTCCGAAGCAGACGATTGAATTCAGCATTCATGTCGATGGGGCTGAATAGAACCCTGTCCCTCATAGTTTTTTCTTTGGACACTTTTGTTCGACATTTTTCGGCATCCACCGTAGCAATGACGGTTTGAATTTCTTTCCAAAGGCTTGGCTTGTGAACCAGAAGGAATTCAAGTCCATTTAAATGTGAATATGTCTCAGCGATCTTCATTAGCCTTCCTTTCCATATTTTGCGCTTTTTTCAAGTAATCTCATTTGCTCAGATTTCTTCTTATCCCAGGGAGCCATTGTAAGGCTGTTACCGGCTTCCACGGGGTCATAAACGGGCTTGTCCATAGGTCGGGTTCTTAATGTTCCGTCGATCTCTTGTTGAATTCGTTCTCGTGCAAGTTCAGTATATTTCCGGACGGTCTCTGCACCAACTCCCCGACGCCCATGGCGAACAGCGGCGATAATTGATGTGCCTGTTCCAAGGAATGGATCCAACACCCAATCTCCCTCATTTGTAAGAGAAAGCACTAAGCGTTCAATCAGTTCAACAGGAAATTGACACGGATGCTCTGTTTTCTCGACATGGTTGCTTTTTACATTCGGAATTATCCACAAGTCCCCGGGGTTTTTCCCGAGCGGGTTGCACGAATACTGTCCGGCTTTCGGACCTTTGAAATACTTTTTCCCAGGGTATTTTTGGGGTATACGCACGGGATCGAGATTAAATACGTAATCATCTGATTTCGTGAACCAAATAATTGTTTCGTAGCGACCAGAGAATCGGCGACTGCAATGAAGTCCGTGCTCGAAATGCCAGATAATTCGATTGCGCATCCTTAGCCCTATTCCTGAAAAAATTGGATAGAGAGCAGTGTCCAAAGGGATAATTGCTCCTTTATCGACGTAATTACCAACCTGCCAGCAAATGCTACCTTTGGGTGATAAGGCGCGTACACACTCGGCGATGACTTGGGCTTGCTGTTGAAGATACAAATCAAGATGAAGTTTCTTTTCGTATTCTTTGCCGATGTTGTAAGGGGGTGATGTGACAACAAGTTGGATTGACTCATCCGGTATTGATTTCAAAAGATCAAGGCAGTCGCCGAGGTAGACAACGATGGACTCAGACGAGGAAAACATTTCTGAGATATTATGATTCCGACTGAATAGATTTTGTGTATTTGCCTTCATTTTCTTCTCTCAACACCATCGTTCTTGTTTGACCCAACATGGAGCTAAGCCAGAGGCAACGTTCTGCGTGCCTGCGGCCACTTTCATATCTACTGCGGGATGCGAGAGAAATGCCTCTATTTCAGGAATTCCCATCATTTCCGGATCACGGCCATTATGGAACTCAAGGTACTTCACGATCCAATGCAGATATGTATCTTCTGTCCGGTGCGAGTAGTGTTTCAAACGGATCATGCCACGGACACGATCAAGCACCAATTTATCAGGCGATGAGTCACCCTCTGAGAGTTTACGGCTGTCCCTGTTTTCACCTGTCTCCTGAAGTAAAAGGGTTCCCAATGATGGATCGATATCGAGTTTTTCGCCGTCAAGAGCGGAAATCAGTTCATTCAAGACTTTGGGGGAACTCCAATACTTTTCTTCCTTATTCCACCTTCTTGTCCCGACAGTTTTAATCTTCGAGACAATCTGAGGGTTGTAAGGAAAGGTTGCCTTTATTCTATCCGGAATATCTGAGCTTACTTGTACCATAGTCAGGCTTCCATCAGGCTTCCTCAAGGTTCGTGAGGAAAACTTTCAAAACGTGAATAGTTTTCCTGGTAAAAACTCAAACAATCAATGTATTCTGTGTATGCCCACCCGCATTACCAGCATATTTTCTTATTATCTTGAAAGGTTGTCAAGGGTAAAAAAAGTTTGGAGTCAGGTCTTGCAATCATATATTATCCGTACTGATTCTTATTATTGCCCTACTCACAGCGGTATAATGAAAGTGGAGATAATCGGCAATCTCTTTTTGGGTGTAGCCATGCACAATATGAGCCCTGACGGGATTCAAGACCACATATCTGCAAAACTCCAGGAGATAACTGTCTTTATAACGTCCCTGAAAAACATGGCCGGTCTTTTTATATGTCCAATTGTATTTTTTCTGAATACATCCTGTCTGCTGTTGCCCCATGATGTTACATGCTATAGGGCGCCTGGATATTCTATTCTTAAGAGGACGAGCCATTAAGAGTTACACAACATAGATAATGTTATATTGCAAGACCTCGTACTATTATACAAGATACCAATAGACAGGGAGAAGTGTATTTGATAGGCTTTTTGAAAGGTAGGTTGTGTGGGCGGTCAGGTCGGTCAAGGCGTGAACGGTCATCATTGGATGCCAAAGATGAAATGCCGGTGAGGAATCTTCTTGAGGACATCCGTGCAGAGCCACTCGCCGAACTCCACGACGCGCTTCTGATGTCACGATGGACAGAAATGACGGTGCTTACAGGAAAAGGCCAGGAGGTATTCACGGCTGAATGGACATCAACAGCCGTAAGGCTTCCAATTCACCGCGATATGATCACCTTGTTTATTTTGCAAATAGTAGGGGCTTTACAAGATCAAGCCGGAAGGAATTGCCGGTATTTAAATTCTATCGGTTTTGAATGCTCAATTATTACTCTCACGATCTGTTGCGTCATGGCTCTCCTTGATGTAGCCGACATTTGTGCCTATCTGCACTTCCGTTTTTGCCCTCTCAAAATTATTCAAAATTCGAATTGAAACAGGCCCTCAGGGAGTCACATTGAGCTGGATCGTTGTGTTTGCCTGGCCGAATGCTACGAGATAGGATTCGCTTCCTGTTCCGGGGAGGCCTGCAGCGCCGTTACCGTCAATAGATGTCTGTAGTTTGAAGTCCGCATCATACAGCTTCCAGGCGCTTGCGCCGGTTACGGTGACAAACCCCGATGAGGGAAGTTTAAGCCATTGCGTATATCCTTCGGAGCCAATCGTGACAACCGTTACTCCGGTACCAAGCACGGGAACATCAGCGAGAGGACGAAAGAAAAGACTACCGCACCTGAGCCATTGCCCACTTCCGTGCCGTTCTACGACGATATCGGTCAGGTCTCTTCCAAATAATGTGGGGATAAGAAGAATCATGCCGTTGAGCCTGTCGGGGTCCCCGGTGTCAACGACTCCGAGATTCGTTCCCATGAGATAGCCTGCCGGCATACCGGATACAGTGGTGATAGTGAGGCGCGGATCTTCTGTCTGGGAGAACTCTGCCCCATAAGAGAGCTCATTGGCGAGCAGCCATGTATTGCCCACTCGCGTCTGCCAGTCCGTGGGAATAGCCGTTATCGCCGGCAACTGCTGTGCATAAAGGAGCTGGTTCGTGTAATGGCCGTAGCCTCCCACATAGCGGATCGCAAGATAGCGGCGTCCCCCGGCAGTTATGGTCGTAACCGCGGTCAGCGGGTTTTCGTCGGATGAATACCATCCGTCGTTGCGAAGCTTGAGGTTACCGAAAGTGGTGGTCCAGCCTGAAGTGCTCCATTTGTCGATGATACCCAGACTGTCTGCATCAAAACTCACATGGATGGCCCCCTCGTTGTTTCCGTAGTATCCAACTAAATCGGCCTGATCCTGTGGGGTGAGCGGTTGTGTGGGCGAGGGAGAAGATGCCAGTTTTTGAGGCATTGAGGCGATGGTGCCTCTTTCTGCTAAAGCAAGAAGGAGTATTTCCTCGGCAAGGGCTCCCGCAGTGGTGGAGGAGAGACCTGAAGCGCCTACCACAAAGACTGCCAACCCGGCACCGGATGACACGATCAGGGACGATCCATAGTTGGTTGCGTCGCCTCCCTTTTGCCAAGCGCTGAGCCCTACGGCTTTCAGTCCCGGCTGAGTAACTGAATCCCAGCCAAGCCCATACCGGAATGCATCGCAGGGCATGGGATTGAAAGGTGCGGTCTGGTCCTTGCCCATTTCACCGACCGATGCATCCGCCAAAAGGCGGGTTGAGCCGTAAACTCCCTGATTAAGAATCATCATGGCGAAGCGGGCCATGTCTGATGCTGTGCTGTAGAGGCCGCCCGACCCATAGCTGTTGACGAATTGCTGCGGTTGAGAAACGCCGCTCGCATAGGTCTTGGCGTAAGTCCCTGGAGGTATTGCCCCTGAAGGATAGATGCTTTTGGTCATACCGAGAGGATCGAGTATTTCATTCCTCACAAATTCGGCATAGCTCTTCCCGGTCACTGCCGATACCAGATTTTCTACCATGGTGAAGCCATCGTTCGAGTAGACACTCAAGTAGCCGGGCTGGTGTTTCAGCTTCTGATTTGCCAGTGATGCCAGCACGGTAGCGGCATAGGTGGTAAAGGGGGAACCGATTGTTTCGGCGTTCAGGCTTGACGACCCCGGGAAACCGGTGGAATGGTTGAGAAGCATCCGGACCGTGATCTGACGGTACTCGGGCGATGCCATGGTGAAACTCTTTATGTATGTTGTAAGAGGCTCATCGAGAGATACTCCCCATCGTTCGACCAAAAGCATTGTAGCGACGGCAGCGAACATTTTGCTCGTGGAACCGATGCAATACAGGGTGTCAGGGGTAGCGGTGATGCTATTTTCCTTGTCAGCCAACCCAAAAGACTCTGCCCAAATCACCCGCCCTTTGTCGACAAAGGCAAGTGAGATCGATGACGAGCCGGTGTCCGTCATTGCCTGGAGAGCGGCTGCCCTCCCTTGTGCGATGGTACGAAAATATGGGAAATCATTGGAGGAGGTATTAGAACTCGAACATCCGGCCAGCAAAAGTGAGGCTGTCAGACAGATGAAAGCAACGAAGGCGGTTGAGAAGCGGCTAATTTTATCAGTGAAATGATTGCCTGAACTGATGCCTATAATTCCTTTTCCTTGTCCGGTTAACCAGTTGGGTGGCAGGGCGCAAATGCGTGTAATGAAACAAGACCTGATCATGATTTCCCTTTGCTACGGCAACAAGCCGAGGGCTCCTTCGAAAACCGGATTGAGCACGTCATTCGTTTCGACAGAGATATCTTCCCTGTTTGAGAGGACGATTATGGTGAGCCCGCTTTCCCGGTGATGACCGATTATCGAGGAATAGCCCGGAATCAACCCAGAATGGTAATAGATGGTGCGGCCGTCGGTGGCTGTACTAATTCCATAGCCCATGCCGTAATAGGTTGAAGGTGCAACAGGGGTGAGCATTGCATCGAGGGAGGTCTGAGGCAACACGCGGCCGCCAAAGTTGATAAGGTATTGCTTTTGTTGATAAGGTATTGCTTTAGACATCTCAGAGTATAGTGGGGCTGCTTTCTCGTGTCAAGGGATATTTCCCATCGAGAATCAGGGGCGGCGATAGGGTTTGGCATGGTGTGTTGATTGGCGGAGGTCTTTTTTGAGCCATCGGCTCTCATTCTGGACGAATTGCCCGTCAGGTAGGCATCTTCCGCTTTTGCGGGGACAAGCCTTGAGGTACTTTCCGGACAGACCTCTGCTGCGCGCCTCAATTTTTCAAAGCGTCATGCCTGGATGTAATCGTCCCAGGAGTATTGGGGGTCTCCATAGAAATGATCGTCATGGGTGGGAATCTGCGAGACGTCATCCGGAATGGATAGGACAGCCGTCCTGCCTGCGTTATGTATGCAGACAGGCGGGTCATGGATTTTCGGTGGCTGCCTGGCTCTGGGGTTAACTGAACCTGGACAGGATCAGCCTTAATGACCATTAACTCTTTGTCGCGAAAGGTTGGTATGGCACCGAGATCAACTAGCACTTTAGAAGCTTTCTGAAACGCTGTTTCTGCTGACATTTCAATTTCAACAGCGTGTGCTCCAATAGGAATTATCAGTGCGAATACCAAAGCCAGCATTGTTGCTGTGATTCTCACGATTCTCTCCTCGCTTGACTGAAGGTATAACGACGCGTTCAGTTGCCTTGCGACTGATAGTTATGGCAATTTAAGAAAAAGTAAGCAGACTTACAACTCGCAGCTTCCACAGCTAATCTTGTGGAGCAAGGTCATGCTGCAACGGATGTTAGAACAAGTTTGTATTAAATTTTAGATATAATAAATCTATTTTAACGTTTAAGAGCAAGAACTATAACGCCACCAGCAACCATAGCAATACCAGCCCATTCCCTTAAACTTGGCCGTTCACCAAGAAATACAAATGCAAAAATTGCGACAAGAACCAAGCTTAATTTATCTACTGGAGCGACTTTAGAAGCATCACCAATCTTCAATGCACGAAAATAACATACCCAAGAAGCCCCAGTGGCTAATCCCGATAACCCAAGAAAAATCCAAGCTTTAGAAGGCAGTAAAAATGGATTTGTCCATTTTCCAGTTAACCATATGAAAAATGAAAGAACGACAATAATGACAGTTGTTCTAATTAATGTAGCTAAATCAGAGTCTATACCTTGAATCCCAATCTTTGCAAAAATAGCAGTAAGAGCCGCAAAGACTGCAGATAAAATTGCCCAATAAAACCAACTGATTGTATTCATCGGATGTTACACCTCTTTGATAGACTTGTAATAATTGATATTTATTTCATTTATATCTTAAAATTATTTTTAAAATAAAATTCCGTTCTAACGCTGAGGTCAGCGAGCCGCGCTTTTTTGCGGATTCGCTGGACCGTTTTGTTCGGCTTTTAAAAAATACAAGCATCAAGTATGGAAAGTACCATGTCAAGCACATTATCAGAGGCCTTTCCGATAAACTTGGTTTTATGAGCTTTATAATCTATGGATTTTATCTGCTCAACCATTACAAAACCATTTATGTGTGGATCGTTTGTTACGGCAACATGAAAAGGGTATCTATGGTCTGTTGTTGTTACAGGACACACCATAGCAAGACCTGCTTGTTCATTGAAAAGGGTATTGCTTACGACCAGCGCAGGATGACGGCCTTTCTGTTCATGACCGGACTGCGGATCAAATGTAACAGCAACAAAATCCCCCTTTTTTGGAACATAGGATTTCATTTACCACACTTCCCTACCGAGTGGTTTGCCCCAGTCAGTTTCTTCGGGGTTGTAGTTTTCAGGTATGCGTGACACCAATTCTTGTAGACTTACTTTACCACGGACACGTTTTACTGGAGCTATAACAATCATACCGTCTCTTGTAACTACCTCAACATCGTCGCCAACGGAAATACATACATCCTCAAGTACCTGTTTTGCAAGGCGCAACCCCTGACTGTTTCCCCATTTCTGTATTCTTGTGATCATATTTGCACCTCCTGTGGCTACCCGAAGTATAGCCCACAAGAAAACCAGTGTCAAGTTTGATTAGAGCCGAACACCGAATTCAGCCGGAGCGTAGCGATCGGATGGATTGGGTTGTTGGGCAACTCTCACACCCTGTTTATTGCGTTCCACTACAACAAGGCTTCCCGAATCATATCAACTGAAAATGGTTCACCATGTGCAGGGTAAATTGTTTTCGCACCAGCATCTAACAGCAACTGCCAGCTTTCTCTGACCTTTTGCATGTCTTCAGCTAAAATTGGTAGTCCTGGACCGAGACGTAATGGTAACATGTTCATTGCTAAGTCCCCCACGAAAGCATCACCTGTCTCCAGCAAAACACTGACTGATCCCATAGAATGACCAGGAGTATGCATGATTTTTCCTTGAATCCCATACTCTGTTAAAGAAAAATCCCCATCTCCCAGAACAATATCCACCTTGGTTGAAGGGATATGGACCAATGGCATAAACATCGCCATGATTTTGACAAATATTTTCCCCCAGGCAGTCACACCTGGAGGCAACGGTTTCAATGACTTCTCGAGCCAGTCCTTTTCTTCCTTATGCAGGGCAATTTTAGCTCCTGTGAGTTCTTTAATCTCCTTGGCTGATCCTATATGATCCCAATGCCCATGAGTGAGAACAATGAGTCTGATGTCTTTGGGCTTTATTGACAGTTTTCCCATAGCCTTAATAAAACCTTTTACTTGCTTCGGGGCTCCGCCATCAATCATTATGGTACTTTCACCCTGAATAATATAGCAGTGATCTGCCCCCAATATAATTTGGTGAATACTGACTCTCATACTTATTCTCCTTTCTTAATTAGTGTGTATCACACAATCGAATTAGGCAGCCCAACGGTGAAATCAGCGGCGAGTGTAGCGAGTCCGCTGAATTTACTTTGTTGTGCAGTCCTTTTCACTCGTCATGGTAGTAAGGGCTTTTCTTTCGGATAGCCCTAACCTTCCTCCAAGCTTCTTGCCGAGCGAATAGCTGAAAATGCTCTTTCCCATTCCTCCGGGGTGATCCCTAAGCGTGTTGTGTAGTCTTCGTAGCGCCAGTGATTCTTAAACTGGTCTATCTTCATATTGGCATCCACATCGGTTCTCAGTGCAACATCCAAATTGACCCCTTCACGCATTCTCTTGATGCACCGTTCAAACAACGTGGGCAATTCGGCTCCTTGCACGCCGTTGACTGCATACCAAATACCTTTTGTCCATGTCTTCTCGCGCGACACTGCAGCAATGTTCTCTTCTATTTCTTCTATGCTGGTCGTCGCGATACTGACACTGGGTACAGGAGAACCAGGCTGATACGTGACGGTAATTGCAGTTCTGGCCACGATTTCGGTCGACAGACGAACGTTCGGAACGAACATGATCTCGTCTGCTTCTCTGTTGTCTGATAGAAACGGGGTAATTTCTATCACATCCAGAGAGAAGCTAAGATACGATTGCACCGAAACACTCTTGGCCATTTCGTAGAGACCGACAGGAGCTTTGTCGCAGGCAACGACGATATGTAATTTGCCGGCTCTGATGTTCGATTGAAGGGTGGCTGCCAGATCTTCCGGGTCCTTGTCGCCCGGGAACATAGAGGTCACTAACGATATCCAGGCACTTTCTCTTCCATGGCTGAATAGTTCAGCAAGCTCTTTGTCCGACAAAGCAGACAGCGAAGAAGCGTAGTCAATGGCTTGAGCAATGACACGGCGATCTCTTAACTCGGGGTTTGAGGAACGCTTAACCTCAACAACAATGACATCCCCACTGGCGGACAAGAGCAGAAGGTCAGGGATAATCTCTCTTGATTGGGGAGTGGCAAACCTTAGTTGGCGAAATATCGCATATGGTCCGTACACTCCAGTTCGTCGTGTCTCCAACCGGAGGAGTTCTGGGGTCTCCGCGATCACCGATTCTAGGTATTGTTCTTCTTTCTTCATGTCATCGAGGGTTGTCGGTAACCACACGGTTTTTTTGCCATCCGCAGTATAAGTCACAATGGTGTTATTCATATTTGTCCTCTTTGTCTAACGCTCCGCAAACCGGCTGGCAATGAAGCGCAGCGAAATTGCCAGTCCGAGTTGATTCGGTTGTTAGACAATCATTTATTTTTTAATCGTTCAATCTCCTGTAATATCTCACCAATTACTTCTTTATTCATTATTACTTTCTTAATTATATTTCTCCAATGCTTAAGAATTTGTTTTTGTATTTAAAATCAGCAGTGATATCAACCTCTGCTAGTCCTGATTTTAGTAAGTGGGCGTTAATGAAAGTTTTATTCTTTAAATATAAATAGCAAAGCAGGTTATTATATTCATCATATTTTTGGTTGTCAAATTTCATAAAAACCTTTTGTCCTTTGACCTTCTCATTTAGAAATGCGATAGCTTCTTCATTAACGATTTTTTTATCTTTTACGCCAAGCAACCGAATCACTAAATCGTTGTTAAGTCTTAACAAGACAGGGCTGATAATTTCTTTTACTGAGTAATATTCTTCTCGTTCTGCGCTATTTTGATCAATCTTTGAGCCAAACTGGAGTTTCTTTGGGTCTATCTTCTTGTCTAATTTATGCGGGTCCTTGAAAATATAAGGCAAGTTATCGATTTGCTGTTTTAAATCAGTTTTTACGTAGTCCTTTAAAAATATATATTCCGTCCCTTCAAGGTCTCGCTGCTTTACATTTAGTTTTTCTTTTATTTTCGAAATAAATTCAATGTTGATTTCATAACCAACCGAATTTCGTTTTAAATTTCGTGCTGCAAGAGAAGTGGTTCCGCTTCCAAGGAACGGATCTAATACAGTGTCCCATACGAAGGCAAACATTTTGATCAGTCTTGCGGGCAATTCTTCAGGAAACATGGCGAGATGCCTGTCTTGTTTTACGCCTGCAAAGTTCCAATGGCCGGAAAAGTAAGTGTTCCATTCTTCTTTGGTCATTGCAGATAAAGTCTTCTGCTCGATAGTCGGTTTAGGTGAATTACCTCTTTTTTTGAATAGCAGGATAAATTCGTAGTCAATCTTCAAAATTCCATTCCGGGGGTAGGGAAAACTTCCCATTATTGTAGCGCCACCTGTTGTGTTTGTTGTTGTAACTTTCTGCCAAATAATTGCGCCCATATAGTCAAAACCAATAGTTTCACAAAATTTAATAATTTCTGTCCTAATGGGAATGACTTTATATCGTCCGTAGTAAACAGAACGGGCAAACTGGTCACCAATATTGATACAAAGTCGGCAACCATCATGCAACACACGATGACATTCCTTCCAAACAAGATTTAAATTGTTTATGTAGCTTTCATAGCTTTCATGAAATCCAATCTGGTCATCATTGCCATAATCTTTCAATTGCCAATATGGTGGAGACGTGATTATTAGGTGAACTGATTTGTCAGATAAAAGGTTCATTTGCCTGCTATCACCATTTATTATTCTATGAGTAGTTTTCAATTTATAACTCCGTTGTCAGCGTTTCCAATGGCTATCCAAAGTATATCCCACAAGAAAACCAGTGTCAAATTTGATTAGAGCCTAACAATTTAAGTCTACATCAAAATTGCCCTATATCCTGATATCCGTCCCATGCTGCTAAAAGCCCCGGCTATAATGTAAAATCCACTCAACCTCGAACACCAAATCCGATAAAGGTCGAACACTGAATCCAAAAAAGGTCGAACACCAAATCCAATTTTACTCGAACACTTTTTTCGTTTTATTGGATTTTCTGTTTAGGTAAAAACATATCAACGTTTACAATGATTCCCTTCCTGTCATATATGATACACTACCATCAAAAAATAGATGGAGGGTGTGTAAGTGTCAAGCACGCTACCCTCCTTTTTGGATACCACCTCCCGTATCGATCTTTTAATTATAAATGAACTGGGATACCTTGCATTATCCAAACAGTCTGCAGCACTGTTCTTTAAGCTAAAAGATATGAAAAAACATCTATCATAATTACCTCCAATAAACCTTTTGAAGAATGGGGTGAGATATTTGCCGATGATGTGGTAGCTGCCGCCATATTGGACAGACTACTACATCACTGCTATCCCTTCTTCATTCAAGGGAAAAGCTATAGGCTAAAAGAAATGATGGGGAAAAAGAAGGAGCAATGAAAAACATGAAAGGAATTAAAAGGTAAAGGTTTATGAAAACAATGGGTGGACTAAAATTGGTGAAAATAGTGGATTAGTTTTGATGATAATTGACATCAAGAGTAAAAAAGAAGTTTGGGGTCAGATACTGACCCCAAAGGTTCACCAAAGGGTGCACAGGAAATCCCCGAGTGTCTGTATGGCGATGACCGCGTCGGGGAGGGGTTCCTTTTCCGGTACGGCCTCTTGTAGAAAGACCTTGAGGGATTCCCAGGCGCAGCGGCTGAGTCCGGCAAAAAGCTTTCGGTCATACAAAAAGTACCGGCGGAGAATCTTTGGAATACTGAAGATGAAATGCCGGTGAGGGACCTTCTTGAGAACATCCATAAAGAGCCACCCCCGAATTCACATTCACGTTCTATAGATCCACGAAAAGCACGAAGGACGCGAAAATAGAGTATTCGAGTAACGAGCATTCGAGCATTCTATCCCTAAAACGACAAAAAAATAGACCGCTTGCGCGATCTATTTTTTTATTCTTCGGGTTCTGCCTTAGGCGGAGTAGCCGGCGGTCACTTCGTCCTTGTGCGCGGCGAAAGCGCCCAAGACTTCGTTCTTCTCCTTCTCCGGAACGCCGAACTCGTCGAGAGTTTTCGCCAATTCCATCGCTACCTCGTCGAACACTTCGGGCGAAATGTGCAGGTCCAAATGCGCATCGCGCATATTTTTGGCGGTGTACTGGTAGGGACCGCCCGTTCCCGCGCAAACCCACAACGTTCGGTTGAACTTGAGACCCGCCATTCTGACCTTGTAGTCTTCCGTGTGCCACTTCTTCAGTTCAGGATTCGCTTCGACGATCTTCGGATTTTCTAGCAGTCTGTCGCTGAAACGATCCACCACAGCGGCAATGGCATAGACCCCGCCAAGACGATCATAAAGGCTCTGTTCGGACATAAGATTTCCCTCCTTTTAGAAAAAAATTTGGTTTGATTGATAAGAACTTGCTTTTCATTGCTGGGAGTATAAGAAATGATTTCTTGTGTGTCAAGGGGATCTTGGGCACAAGATGTGGGGTGAATCGCCAATGACCTCGCTGAAGGCATATTTTGTCCCCTTCCTTTAAAGAAAAATTTTCACCTTTTGGCCGAGTCACCTTGCAAAAAGATAATTTTCCCCGGAATTCAGACAGACCTGTCCGGCACGTTATAAATGTTTCTTGAAAAAAATCACAATGCGTTAGGACTGAATGTAATCATTTCACGCAATGTCGTTGACTTAAGGTTATGACGTACATTTATTTTGCAAAATCAGTAATTTGG
>Ga0209718_1002282_pt1 | contig 19189 bp, 28 predicted proteins | sample AD_JPNAS1_MetaG_FD_184420 | JGI IMG/M metagenome (GOLD analysis project Ga0209718, IMG submission 184420) | Active sludge microbial communities of municipal wastewater-treating anaerobic digesters from Japan - AD_JPNAS1_MetaG (SPAdes) (version 2) | ecosystem: Engineered > Bioreactor > Anaerobic... | reverse complement strand
GGGGTAAATCGCTTCCTTTTCTCATAACATATGCGGGTTTCCACCCGTATGACAATTTGAACTTTTCTTTTGATATGACGTAAACTTCATGACGGTCAGGTTTGTTTTTAATGTTCTCTCTTAACATTGCCAGCACCGATATTACATCAGTAACAGTAAGATCGACAGCAATACAGTCCGGTATTGTTTCCTTTGCCTCTCTTACCCACTTTGTTACAAGGTGTGTCGGGCATACCACCAACGTTCTCGATGGTGGTGCGTTGTTTAATACCGACAAGGCAATTATCGTTTTGCCGGAACCCATTTCTCCGACAATAAAGATGTGTTTTCTCATGGCATCGTACATTGCTTTCGATACAGCCTTTATAATCTCGGCCTGTACCGGAAACGGTTTTCTTAACAGAAGACCAATTTTTGTTTCATAGCCTTCAGTGCCTTCCGGATTAAGCGGATTGTATACCGGCGTCAGGTTTTGCTCGATTTGTTCCGCGAACCTTTTGCCGTATTTATCGATAAATTCTTTCAGGCCTACCGGCTTGCCGCGAGTTTCCTCCTCGCCGTAATATTCGCGGGCATTAGCCGCAGTATTATTCACGTTATTCTACCTCCCTTGAGCTGCACCATTGCGGATGCAACCAATGACAACTCATTTTTTTTTGTATTATTTTCCCCCCTTACGGGGGTGTGATTCGGGCAGAACGCCCTAAAAGAAATTACTTTCTATATAGGTATTACTTTAAAAAAAAAAGACCCGGGGATCACCCCAGGTCTTTAGTGCTTTTAAGCGGCGAGCGCCAATTTTATGTCGCTGCCGTCATTCTTTTTTATTACCACCTCCCTATTATCGATTTTTATTAAAGCGATTTTTTCTATTTCATCCCAACTTAGAGCACCACACAGAGATTTAAATAAATCGTATTTTCTGTATGACCCTCTAATTTTGTTGAGAGCCACTCCTACCGTTTCATTGTAGTAATCTAACTGCGTGTCCCACGAATCTCCATCATCGTAGTAGACGTGCATTGTGAATACGGCACAATCAATATCTTTTATTGCATCGGGATCGGTATAGTAAAACGTGCAGTTAATAAACATCGCCTTCAGTTCCTTGCCGGCACAGAGTATCGACTTTGCTTTTGTCCATGTGTAGTCTCCATAATATATTGTTTCACCCTCTGTTTCGATTTCGATGTTTATATACTTTGTTTCTACATTGAGCCACGATGGACTACCTTTATATTTTTTTATTGAGGTCACGGTGTTTGGCGGTAGAGTAATATTGTCATACTCGTCATAATTGCTGTTTTTTCCGTTAATTGTTACTTTTGCAAGATATTCGTTTTTTTGTATTTTCTGTCTCCTCGATACTGCTACGAATACTGAATTATCGCAGCCGTATACATCTTGGTAACCGCAGTCTCTTTTCATTACCCCGTACATATTCAATTTGTCGAGTTCTTCCTGGGATGCAAAGTACGACATCAGTTCAACCATTTTTTCGAACATCTTGTCTTTTTTGCCGTTGTTGTTAATTTTTTTTGTGCAGTATTCTACTATACGTTTCCTGACAAATTCCCTGAAGGCAGCATCCTTTGAGTCTTTCTTAATAGTGTCTCTGTATGGCAGTACAGGGTTTAAAGGGGATCCCCTTTTTACGTCCATTACTATAGCATCGTATGTATACCGTTTAGGCCTTATTACGATACCGTACCACACTACGGAAATATCTGTGTTACTGCTGTCGCCATAACATGATATTTTTTCAGTGTCAATATAAACCCTGTTGCCCTCGTATTCTGTTATGATCGGATAGTTGCCATACAACCTGTCGGCTTCTATCCTCTCTATTTTGTTCTCGTTGTACGACAATTCCAACGGAAACCACCCAAGATCATTTTTGTGGTCGTTATTGAGTCTGCCAAGAATGTCCTTGTCTGCAATTTCCGCATAAATTGCAAATCCGTCACAGTGCTCGTTTTTATCTACTGCCTGTGGCAGATTTTCACGGTATTCTGCATCTTCAAGAAACCTTTTGCAGTTGACCGTCATGCTGCCAAATTTGCTGACAAACTTGACTGTTGATGATATGGCATACAATGCAAACAGCCCCCATCCTGCAGGGTTTTGCTCGTTTTCAACCTCTTCCGACCAGTCCGACCCTGACAACTGCAACAGCGCCATTGGGTCAGTACACCCGCTACCGTTATCGATGGCCGTGAGCGTATTGTCAACCAGCGACAGATCGAGGTTGGTTGCCCCTGCCCTTGTGCTGTTTTGTGCAATTTCTATAAAGACCATTTCTGGCCTTTCAAAGAAACATTTGATTTTTTTAAATAGCCTATTTTCATTTATGAATTTACTCATTATGGTCTCCTTTTTTAGTTATCGAGATATATGAAATCGCGGCAATCTCCACCGCATTCGGGACACGGATTAATGTCAACATAGTCTTCCCCGTTTTTGAGGAAGTCTACGGGAGACAATATTGTCCCGAAATAGTTGCACCATACATTTTTTTCGATGGTGCACGGTTCACCGCTTTCATCATGTCTTATGTCGAATATGTAGTATCCTTCGATACTGTCTTTCAGCATAGGTCTTTCTTCGATCAAATAGCATTCGATATTGTTTATTTTCACCTTCTCGATGTTGGTTTTTACGTTGTTAACTGCGGTGTTTAATACATCGTGGGCTACATCGCTAAGACCCCACTTTGCACCATTTATGACACCATCAATAATATTCTGGATTTTTTCTTTGGAAAGCAGAAGCGCTTCCGGCCCTAACATCTTTACAATTGAGGGGATTACCGACTCCACTGATATGCTATACACATTTTCGTCGAGGTCGTAACCTGCTGCCTGCAATCTTTTTTCAATTTGGTTGTATATTTCCATTTGTACGGGCGCAATGCCCTTACCTCCTTTTTTGTTGTTGATTTTATTTGGAATGGAGGGGATGTTGCCATCCCCTTAGAGTTTTTTATGCAGCCAATCTTTTTCTGCCCAATATTTCAGAGCATATAAGATCGCATATATAATCGTCGTTGCCCCAGTTACATAGGTATCCGTCAATGCCGCCCCAACTGCCGAGCTCTTCAATTATCTCGTTATCGAGCAGTAGATTTATAATCTCCGGCAGCAGCCGCAATTCGTAAGGGATTTTTCTTTTACTGATTGCTGCGGCAAACCTTGATATTTTTTCTTCCGGGGTAAACCATGCCACCACCTTCTTTCCTAATTCATCGACATGGAGGAAGCCGTGGCTTTTGCCATACCCAATGGGGTATGTCTTAAACCTTAGCGGATTGTGAGAGCGGCAGAATACATCGCCTGTGTTTGCTGTTATCGTTTTGTACGATGCATATGCCGACAACATTGCTTTTGTTTGCTGAGGCGCTCCATATATTGACAGCAGATACAGCGAGCCATTTTCCCTTTTTTCATAGAGGCCAAAGTCTGACTTGCAGACTATTCCTCTGCAGCTTAGTTCTATTATTTCTCCGTTTTTGTTATTTGACATCATACCAGTATGCCCCTTTGTTGTTATACTCTATCACTCTTATTCCGGTTGCATAGGTCTCTCTGGTTGTTTCGCGCATAGCTTCCTCATCTACCGTTACGGTTATATTCCTTTCGGAATATCCTTTAACTATAATATGGTTTTCCATATCGTTTTGTACTGGTAACTCGCCGTCTAACGCGCCGCCTGTTATTTGTGACACCAGATGCCCCAATCTCGGCTTCAGGATAGGCGTCAGCCTATTGTCGTTAACTATGAGTTTGCCAAGTTCACGACTTATTGTTTGCAGAGCAATGGGCGTATGTTTCATAACGTCTTCATCGGTAACAGTAGCCGTTCCCTGAAATACTTTTGAGCCATTTGTTTTTGGTACTGTATAGCTTACTTCATATTCACCTATTATGTAGGGATACGGCGGGGGCGGTAAGCTGCCCATTTCTGTCCTTTCCGCATTTTTTATGCCGCACACCAATACCTGTTTGAATTTATCAAACTCATCGGCGTGAATACGAGAAGCTTTGAGTCTTCTAAAATGCTGCCCAATCCAGTCCCGGTTTTTTTGTTCGTCGAACACGTATTCTGGAACCAAAAACATTAATACGCCACCTGCTGCAAGCCACTTAATGGCATGTTTAAGGAATTTCATTTCCAGTCGTTCCCCTTCCTCGGTGTCGTAAGGCGGGTTTAGGTACAGCAAACCCATGCAACCAAGGGGGTTCACCCTTGCATCAAATATAGAACCCTGAGCTACTACATCGAGGCTGTCCTGAGCTTTTATTGCCCTTTCCATGTCAAGCTCAATCCCGTAAGTTGTTACGGGCCGCAGATGTTTAACGAGAGCTTTTATTGCCTCTCCTGTGCCTGCACAGGGGTCAAGCACATGGGTCATTTCATATCTGTATTTTTGTATCCATGTGCTTATTATTTCGAGTGTTTTTTGGGGGGTAGGATAATACCCCATTTTTGCGTTGCTTTCTAACCTTGCCATTTATCCTCCCGCCATCTTTACCAAAATCGGCATTAATGTTATTTCATACATTTTTGCCAATTTCATCACTGTGGTTTTAATCTTTTTGTTCTTGGCGGGGATTACCTTTATTACCATTGCTGCAAGGCGCAGCGAGTTAAAGGTATGCCTTGCCTCCATTACTTTTACTTCCCTTGCCGAGAAGTTATTGTAGAAAGATGCTGTCATAAGCACCTCCTTTATAAAATTATTTTGTGATATTTCCCCCGGAATGGGGGTGTGGTTCGGGCAGATTGCCCTAAATGAAATTACTTTCTATATAGGTATTACTTTAATAATAAAAAAAGGAGGCGATAATCGCCTCCTTTCATTTCTTTTTTAATACCCGGCTGCCTCTGCGGTGAAGTCCCGCTGCCGCTCATGGCTTTGGATCCACACCGGTCTTTTCATGTCGGTACTGTATACTTCTTTGCCTTTGCGGTCCCAACCTATAAAGCAGGGTTCTCTTTCCCCTTTCAACAGGTCGAAATATCCTTCCCAGACATATTTGAGGCGGCCATCGCAGTCTCTCCCGTCTCTCACCATACATGCAGAGACAATGCAATTTTCTCCGTTGTATTCGTAGATTCTTTCTGTTGTTCTCCAGCCCTCGTCAGTTATTGCAAACCGATGATGTTGGATTGTTTGGCCAGGTGCAAGCGTAAGCTTTACCCAACTACCGTTTATGTTCTCCCAAAAGCGTGCTTTAGGGGGTGTTTCTTTAAGCGCTTTCCTGATACTCATATCTGTCTCTCCTGTACTGTCTGCAGCTTTCCCTTGACATCTGTTTTTTCTTACATCCCAAGGTTTTGTGCTTCCGCAGCTTTAAAACTGCTTCCATCGGCAGTCTTGGCACTGCTATTTTGCGTTTTTTCATAGATTTCCTCCATCGTATCGGAAAATTCGTCCCATAGTTGTGAACAAAAGTCGCAGTCGCAATATGGCCTGAACTGCTCGCGTATTTTCCCTTTTTCTATGAGCACGTTGCCCGAGAATGATTCACCGCATTCATGATAGTAAAGCTCTACGGTTAAATGCGGAAACCTTTTGCCAATGGCTTTAATTACTTGTATCGGTGGTCCCCATGCCGTATCAAAGCTGTAATAAAGCCGGTCTTTCGTTTTATCCAGACTCACTTCGCATGCATTCCATTTGGTGCCCCAGTTTAGGACGCACCAGTTGTAACCGCCTGCATTGTAGCCATCGTTGGGGTCATCTTCCCATCCTATCACGTTCCTTCTGTACAACTGCACAAGGTTTGCCGCTACCTGGTCAAGCCGCGTGTAATGTTCTGGATACGGCACAAAGGAGTTAAAATCAAATAACCCATTTTCTCCCATTGCTGCCGCCTCAAATTCCTTGAGCCTTTTTTGTGACCCTTTTACTGCAATATGGTTGTAACACCAGTTCGGCATTTTGCCTCCTATCTGATTCTTATAATTTTGTTAGTGTTGTATTTTGTCTTGAGGTATTCAAGGTTATTGGAACATTCTAAAACCTTGTCCCTCCCTTTATCGCTATCGTAATCCCACACCCCATATCGAAGTATGTTGATCTTCCCGTCGTATTTAGTTACATCGATGCCAAGATCTGTTATGTACGGCATTACGCACCACCTAACTGTGTAAGTTCTTTTGCCTTTTCGAGCAACGACCAAGGTATTTTCATCACTTTTTCCGGTTTCCCTCTGTCGAAATAATTGAGAATGCTTGCAAGAACATCGCGCATTTCCGGTGCGTTTCCGATCAGAACTGCATTTGCCTTTGACTCCTCAGATGCGTTCACCCAATTTGCCACCGTTGCGATAGTTTCTTGGCCTACGCATACCTCATAGGACTCGACTATATGCTCTTTGTTTATAATAGGCTTGATCTCCCATTTTCCTTTTGTGTTCACTTGTTACCCCCTATTGCAACAGATTTTTTATGGCCTCGTACTTGGCCGAGTTTTCAGACAACTTGCATATGTTTTCGGTCATCTGCCATTTTTCTTTTTCCAGTTGCTTAATTCTGTTTTTAAGGTTATTGTTCTTGGACTCCAACTGTAACAGCCTTTCGCGCTGCTGCCGGATTTTTTTAAATATGGTTTTCCGGCTTTCATTTATTTTATTTCCTTCCTTGTTGAGCAATGCGTATTTTTCATTCCACTCGTTGTTTAGCCTGTTTTCCTCTTTCTCGATTATTTCCTGCGCCCTGTGGTTTGCAAGGTGATGCAGCATTTCTTCCACTACTTGATACGACATAGTGTTGTAGAGCGAACAGAGTATCAGGTCTCTTGAGCCGTTGGCAGCAATGAACAGTTTTTTGAGCGTTTCCATGCTGCTGCGGCCTATTACATCCTGCAGGTCACATTTACGCTTGGTTGTTACGCCCATGTTTACCTCTTTTGCCCATTCTTCAAGTTCCTGCAAATTTTCTATTTTGACCATACTTTTCTTCTCCTTATTAGTCAATGTCATTTTCTGTTCTGACAATATGGAATATAGGTTTTTCGCTTTCGCGATACACAAACCACCATCCCTTGCCAAACTTGTAAAGGGGTTTGTCAATACAGTCATAACTGCTCAGATATGTGTCGTTGCTCTTTACCGTAAAGTGTCCCACAAAGTTTCCGGGGACATCTACGCTTGTTCTTTTGTAGATGTTGACGATGTTTGTGCCATCGCCAACAACGCCGTTCTCGTAGAACAGTGACATGCTACTGTTGAATATTTTAATGCTACCCATGTCACATTCGGTTATGAATGCCATTGCCTTTTTCACTGTTTTTTGCTGGGCAACGGCTGTGTTTCTGTTTGTCATATTGCCTCCTTATTTTATGTAGTTATTTATTATGTGTGCTCTGTCGGCTTGCGATAACGATATTTTGGCACAACCTTTCATATTTGCTAAACCGGTTATGCACCACAAGTTTTCGTTGAGTTCCGGCACTTCCATGCCTTCTTTTTCGAGGGCCCTTATAGTGGTGCTCCATCGGTAGGGCAGTCGGAATGCCTGCAAAGCACATGTTTTTACATATTGGCGGTATTGTCTTCCGGTTCTGCGGTTTATATTAAACACGTTATCTCCAACCGCAAGGTGGAGCCCGGTCACATAATGCGATACATTATTGCCATCTTCATCAATCTTCCACAGGTGTCCGGCGTTTTGCAGTTCCCTTACCATTTTCTCTACGTTCTCACGTGAGTAGTAGGAGTTTGAGAGTGCGTATTTTATAACTGGCCGTATGGCCGGGGACGCCTTTCCATAGTTTTTTGCAAAGCTGTACAGCTTGGCTCCCATTTCACCCTCAATAGCCGACACCCTATCAAATACCTCGTTTCTTGTATTGAACGTGTAGCAATACAATGACGACAAATGTTGTTTCAGTCCGAGATATTTTTTGTAGTCATCGAGGTTTACAACCTTTGCCTTTTTTACTGTATGTTCTATTACATCGAGCTTGTTTAGCATTTTGTTCTGCAATGCATCATATTCCTCGACGCTCAACCCTGTCATATGTGCCGACAGCTCATTGATGATGTTATCTGCTACTATATTTTCTGCGACCATCGGCAATCCCCCATTTTTTTGTATCTCCACAGGCTGAAAATAAGATTCCCATACATTTGTAGTGATGTATGTTTCCGTGTCATCTTCTTCTATGGCAAGCGGTTCCGGCGTTTCGTCAAAGAACCCGTACTTTTTGGGGTTATTATAGTCTGCCAGACCATTGATGAGTTCACGGTCACTTGAGTTTTCCAGCACCTCAAACGCCCATTTCATTTTTTCTTCATCCGTCATGCTGACAAAGTTGTCAGGCGCATCTGCAGCAATGCAACCTTTTTTTAGGTAGTTGATATAAACTTTACCCATTTGCAACCTCCTCTGCCTCATTGTAAAAGGCATATGTCGATGCTATGGGGTCATCGCATTCGCTTCCGCGTCCGTAAATATCAACTACTACTCCCTCGTGTTCTTTCTTGATATGCACCGACAGGTTATTCACCGTAATCCATGCGCTTTCTCCAACAAGCGTAAAATCAGTTGCGCAGTCATTGTTATCAACCGTGTTATCCACGGCCGATACGGACGACAGTTTATTGAACATTTTTTCCAGATTATCCATGTTCCTCCTTCATGACGCAGTTGTGCAGAACATTAGTGTCCTTTTTGCAACAACGGTCATTATTATTTTTTTAATATTTCCCCTTACAGGGGTGTGATTCGGGCAGAACGCCCTAAAAGAAATTACTTTCTATATAGGTATTACTTTAAAAAAAAAGACCCGGGGATCACCCCAGGTCTTTAGTGCTTTTAAGCGGTCAGTCTTTGAAAATTAAACCTACCGATTTTTTTATGTGTTCTGCAGTCTGTTTCGATACTGGCTTTATATCCATGTAAGACGGTTCGAGCGTATTTTTTGGCTGAAACCACTGAATCTTGTAGTTTTTTACGCCTTTTTTCCGCAAATATTCCGCTACTTCATAAAGGTCATTTTCGCTGTGCAGACCTGGTACATAAGTTGTTCTGAACTCATAGCCTATTCCACAATTAATTATTGTATTGAGGCTGTCCTCTATATAATCTTTATCGACCTCTACACCGCAGTATTTGCCGTAATTGTTGAGGGGGCCTTTAATATCCATTGCCACAAAATCCAAAAGACCTTTACTTATAAGTTCTTTCAGCGTGTCAGGTTTTGACCCGTTTGTGTCGAGCTTAATTGAGAGCCCTATTTTTTTTATTGTGCCTAATAATTCGCCGAGACCTCTACAGACAGTTGGTTCGCCCCCGCTTATCGTTACACGCTCTACCCATTTTTTGTATTTGTTCAGGTGATTCAGTACCCATTCCTGTTCCATACAACCATCAGGTTTGTTTATGACAAGTTCCCTGTTATGGCAGAAAGGGCAACGAAAGTTGCACCCTCCCAAAAATATTACGGACGATATGCCTTTTGACCAGTCTATAAAACTGGTTCCGAGCATTCCTTTAATGCGGAGTTCAGACACGGGACAACTCCCGCAATACTTCTTCTTTTTTTGGTACGTTGCCGCTCCACTTAGCAGTAACGTTGCCCTCGTCGTTTTCGACTATTACGGCGGGCAGAGACATTACATTGTGGAATGCTGCTTCGGCGAGGCCTTCCGCCGTTTCAGTATCAAAAAACTCTACTGTTGCGTTGTCTGCCTTCAATTTGTTGCCAAGCTCTTTTGCTAATGGGCATTTCGGGCAGTCCTTTTTTGTTATTACCTTTATCACCATCTTTCCTCCTTAAAAAAACCCGACGCCGCTTTTTGGGCGGACATCGGGTTTGTCGTTATTATTTAGGCAGCCTTTGACTGTGAAAAAAACTGGTTTTTATGCCTGTCTTTTAATTCGCCAAGCTTGCCTTTGTTCCAGCTTGAAACCTTTGTAAAATAACCCGTAATTCTTGTAATGCCGTCAACATCCTCGGAGCCGCAGTATTTACAAGTATCGGTGAGCCCCCTTGTGGTTCTGTTGCAAACGTTACAGGTTGTAAATTCAGGCGAAAATGCTATCTGATCATTTGTCGTGTTGCGGAATGTTTTTATAACAAAATCCGCTATTGCCTCTTTTGTTGGCTGTGCCTCTCCGAGCCAAACGTGTGTGATAGACCCGGCTTCTATTAAGGGATGGAACATACCCTCTTGCATAACCCTTTCTATTGGGTTTATATCGAGAGATACATTCATGTGGGTTGAGTTTGTGTAATATACCTCGCCTGTTCCCTTGTTTCCCTTGACATATCTTTCGGCAATTTCTTTATAGTTTGCCACGTCAAGCCTTGCAAAGCGATAGCTTGTGCTTTCTGCTGGTGTCTGTTCAAGGACAACCTTTATGCCATGTTTCTCCCTGATCTTATCGGTAATCATTTTCATGTGGGCGATAACCCTCAGACCGAATTTCAGAGCTTTCCTTGATTCGTGCATTTCTGCGCCCGTATGCGCCTGAACCATCTCGTTTAGTCCGACCATGCCTATAAGGTGCGATGCATGCTCAAGCCTAAGATACGGCGAACCATCCCTGTCCATTGTGAGAAGGGCAAGTGGCCCATTCTCTCCGAGGGCAAGAATGTTTTTTATAAAGTTTCTTTTTTGCAGATGCGCTTTGCCTGCGAGTTCCATTCTCTCTGATAGCTGCGCTAATAACTGCGCATCATCGCCATTTGCAATGTAGGCTATCCTCGGCAAATTTATGGTGATGTTCTGCAATGCACAGTAACGCATTTTCCACGGCTGTTTTGCGTCCAACAGGTCGTGTTCCTCAAGCTTAAAGCTCAAGCGGCAGCATTCAGATATTTTTGCAGTCTCTCCCCTGTCAAACACAAAGTATGTGTTGCCCTTGTCGGAGGCTACATCACAGATAAAGTTCAAAAATTCCTTGTGGCCTTCCGTTCTGAAAAATTTTTCAGTGATATGCACAAGAGGTTTCGGGAAGAAGAACGGTCTTCCAGAACCGTCTCCTTCTTTGTATACTTCAAACAACTGCCATACAAACCTCTGCGCCTCTTTTTCGTAGTCGCTGTATTTTTTCCCGGTGTATTCGCCGCCCGGCCCAATGGCGGGTGTATCGGCAAAGTGATCCGGTATCTCCCAATAAAGATTAATGTCAGAAAAAATTGCCTGCCCACCCCTTGCCACTGCCTGCTGTGAAAATTCAAATATAAGCATCTGGGCAAGCTGTTTTACCTCTTTGTCGCTCATGTCTTCGAGATAAGGGGCAAAGAATATGTTTACCGCATCCCATCCAATAGCGCCTGCAAAATGTCCCTGCAGGGATGCCGCAAACTTCATCATGTGTGCAAGCAGCACCTCCGGGTGTTTTGCGGGTTTTGCCATAGACAGCGCATGCGGCAGGTTGAGGCCAAATTTTTTAATATATTCAAGCGATTGACCGCTGCAGTAAGGCCTGTCCACAAAACCGAGATCGTGCAAATGGATGTCCCCGCTCATATGAGCATCTGCGACATCCTGGGAAAATATGTTTATCAGGGCATATTCCTTTTTAATGGCTTCTGCAAGCGTAAGGTTCGTTGCCTCCGGGTTATGTGGTACATTCGCATTTTCCCTGTTAGGATAAAGCAGCAATGCATCCACATCGTAAATCGGCATGCCGAGCCGCGTGTGCTTGTCCCTGATGTCTTTCATGCCGCGCTCAACGAGCTTTGCGTTGACAAGTTCCCTTACAAGGGGCGTTGTCACGCGCACTCCAGCGCTTTTTATTATGGTCTCCACCTCTTTCGAGATAGATTCTGCCATTTCTCGGGCAATGCCTGTTTCACGGAGCAGGGCTGCAACTATCTTGTTGCTATCCCACCCCTGCATTGTTGATTCCGAGTTTCTCACAAATAGGTTGTAATCGGTTGTTTCCATGACAACGCCTCCTTATTTATTTGCTATTTACAATGGAATATCATCGTCTTCGATTTCGGGAATGAAATCGTCATCCATTGCGGGTTTTCTATTTGCTGTTTTTGGGGAAGCTACTGCAGCATTCCCGTTTTGAGCCTGTCCGTTACCGTTTCCGCCAAGCATTTTCATTTCGGTTGCTACGATCTCATATGCACGGCGTTTTACTCCTTCTTTGTCTGTGTATTCGCGGGACTGGATTTTCCCTTCGAGATACACTTCCCTACCTTTTTTGAGGTATTCGCCTGCGATTTCCCCAAGCCTTCTCCAAACTACGATGTTATGCCACTCAGTCTTCTCCTGTTTTTCGCCGTTCTTGTCCTTCCACGTCTCAGACGTTGCAAGAGAAAATGTTGCGACAGGCGTACCATCTGTCGTGTATCTCATTTCCGGATCCCTTCCGAGCCTTCCTATCAATGTTACTTTGTTTACTGATGCCATATATGGCCTCCTTTTTTAGTTTAGTTTTTATTTGTTAAAGAGTGACCCGTTTCTCGATATTGGGTTTCCCTTTGTGATTCAACAATGAAGCCTTTTTAGCTTCATGTTTTTTCAAGCCGAGCATGTCCGCAAGTTTTCTTAATTCCTTGCTATTTGCTGCGACCATAAACATCCTCCTTTTTTATGTTATTTTTGACACAAAAAAAACCGCAGGCAGCCTTTATTGTTGCAACTTATTTATGGCTGACCAATGCGGTCTGATTCGGGCAGTTACCCTAAAGAAATTACTTCTGCTTATATATTACTTTATTTTTTTACAGCCATTAGATTATTTTCTATTACAACAAAAAAGGACTCTCCGTAATGGAGAGTCCTTTTACTTAATCTTCTTCGGGTAGCATTATGGTTATTACCGGTTTCATGTCGTCGCCGGGATGAACCACTGCTTTGAGCGTTACCAGTTTTTTCAGCCTTTCCTTCATTATGAAGTAAAGCTTAAAGTACATAATTGCCCCTTCTGTTCGGCGTGCTGCAATTCTGAACATCCAGAGCGTATCCCACAGCCTGCCGTCTTCTGATTGACCGTATGCCCTGCTGCGGTCATCCGGCACTATGTATGTAGACCATACGGCTTCAGTCACGGCCACGGGATATTTGATCCCCGCCTCTTTTGCCATATTGGTTATATCTATCAACACCCCGTCCTCTATAGCGTTTGCGCGGGTATATGTGTCTATAACGTTACCGAAATATTTCGTCAGCGGGGACATCTTGTACCTCCCCTGGGGCCTTCTTTAAGGCCGCCATAATATTTGATATCTGCAGTGGGGACATTGATGTGCCCTTTCCAGCCTGACACCTTGTATTGTTTTAGTACCTCTGCGGTGTCATATTGGTTGGAACGATTCCTCCTTTTGACGTCTGGCACAACAAATGTAATAGTTACATTGTCTTTCCCCCTGCCTGCATTATTTGCATAATGCGGATGTATATCTGCATGTTCTAATTTAATTATTTTTTTGTTGTTAAATTTCATGTGTCCCCCTTTAGGCCACAAGCCTTTCCTGTTGTTTCAACCTTTTGCACAGCGACGTACTGATCAGGTGGCAAGCATTTGCCTCTCTTTCGGAGACAAGTACCGCTGTTGCATAGGTTTTTATAACTGCCCCGACTATTTGCCGGTGCAGTTTCTCGGAGTACCATGTAACCTTGTCGCCTATATCGTATGTTTCCCCAGGTATTTTCTCTTCGCTGTACGAGCAGAAAAGATTCATCCTTGTTTCTACTGCAGCCTTTATTACTTTCAACTCATTGTAATCACTGATTTCCTCGATCTGGTTTATTATTTTCTTTATATTCATATCCTCTCCTTTCATGCTGCCTGTAACTGCCATATCCCCCTTTCTACCGGGGTATGGTACAGTTGCAACACTTGTCTTATTTTTTCCTGCCAATGCTTGTTGCTCAACGTTTTAGCCTGTGCCGTTTCTGATACATAACCGTAGATTTCACTTAATGATGCCTTTTTTCCAAGTGCCCTTAATGCAGTTTCTACTATGGCCTTCCATGTTGCTTTATTTAGAACCGTTGCTCTTTTTGTTGCTTGCACAGCACAGTCGAGCATACCGACAACAAGCCTGTCCTTCTTGAAGTTAAGCAGATACTCGTGAAGGATAGGAACAAAATTACCGTTGTATTTTTTTGCCGCCGAAGCGGTGTTGTGCTGCTCTTTAATCATTACTCCGTCTAATTTGCCTGGAGCCATTTGGATTATATCGGCCTGTATCGACCAATACCACCCGTCTTGCCTGACATCGCCGATCAAGACCGAATATCTGCCGTTATGCGATATTGCGTCATAGATATTGTAAAGGGCCACTTGCAGTTTTTCGATGAAGTCTTCCGGGGAACTGCACCGAGAGAGATCGTCGGGATGTGGTTTACTGCCCCATACCTCACCGCTATACTTAATAATGTTGTAATAGGCAGGGTGATAAAACACAAAATCCGCAGTTCTTGGTAGCCTGTCCAGTAGCCTGTCCTTCAAGATGTTGAATCCTGTTCGGAGATCAAGGCCGACATAATCCACGCCCGCCTCTTTTGCAACATCCCTCGATGTTCCGCTGCCTTCGGACGGATCTACAAACAAAGATGGCTTGAACAGATCGAGTAGTGTTTTTACGACGTGACCCGAGGTGTTGCCCCTGTATCTGCTGTCGCCCCAATGGCCTCTTTCTTTGAATGACAATATTGAGCTTGTCATTTATGCCTCCTTTTTTATAGTCCTGCCCTGTAAAGGCGCTGCAGAAACGGGATGCAATACCCGCAACTGTTTTTTCTGCGAAAACGATTAAGCAATTTTTTTATTATTCTGAACATGAACGCTCCCCTTTTTTGAGTTCATCAATGATTTGCTCAAACATTTTTATAAGATTTTCTTTGTTCCCATGCAGTACTATCGGCGGTGTTCTGTTTCCTCTTTTGCTTTCTATATAACAGCACCCTGCCTCTTCCGATATATCTCCTGCAAATACCTTGCTGACGTTAAAGTAGCCGTTGCGTCCGCGACCTCTGATTTGACTGTAATCGCCGCTGATTTGTTGAATAGACATAATACCTCCTTGTGTACGCAATGTTGGTCATTGCGTTGTTTTTTTTATTTTGATTAGTGTTTTTGATTATTTCCCCTGTGCAGGGGTGTGATTCGGGCAGAACGCCCTAAAAGAAATTACTTTCTATATATGTATTACTTTATTTTGAAATAATTTTGTAACATGAAAGATCGTGTTATAATTCTTTATTATGGAAATAACCAACACATACAGCGGCGACAGCGTGTATTGCGTAGATTGCACAGGGGATTGCGTCGTGGGGGATGAAGTGCGGTTTGCGCGAGCAATATTTACGGGTTCATACAAAAAACCCAAATTTCAAGGGTATGAAATCGTAACGGGAACAATAATTGCGGAATCCTATGGTGCTGACAGGCAACAGCACACGTTTACAATTTTGTTGCCAGACGGTCGCAAAACATTTATCAAAGGCCGCAACCTATATCGGCACGGGACATGGCGAAAACGTTGGGAAAATGAGGCGGCGTGGGCTGCTGTGCTTGAAGAAAAACACCAACGAGGCAAAGAGGCACGGCGGAGAAAAACGATTATAGATGCACTGCGAAATGGCACATATGTCTTACCCTATGATTGATATTAAGAATCAGCACTACTCTCATCCCATTATTGGTTTTTAAAATTATTGTACCATAAGGATTCTGGTAAATGGCAGGCTTTACATTCCTCTCATCCCATATTGGTTTTAAAAATCACTGTACTACATATTGGATATGCTACGACTTGATGGCCTGACTCTCATCCCATATTGGTTTTAAAAATCACTGTACGAACATCTATTTTGTCTATTTTTTCTTTTAATCTCTCATCCCATATTGGTTTTAAAAATCACTGTACCCAAAGGGCTATGCGTGCGTTATTAAAAGAAAAAATACTCTCATCCCATATTGGTTTTAAAAATCACTGTACGGCCTCTCCCTATGCCCTTAATATCGCTTGAGATATTCCGCCCTGCCCGCGAACCTTTGCCCGTCGAACGGGCTTGGGGCATAGGGAAAGCAAGACCATACAATATTCCCTTTGTATTCAAGGCATTGCAATTCCGCGAACCCCTTCCATTTTTGATGGTAACTTGGGGTTCGCACGCATCCTTAAAACACCCCGCTAATTTGGTCGGCAAGCTTGTTGGTTACCTCCGCCACCGCCTCTTCGAGATTCATATTAGTTCTCCTTGCTTCCACAGTAAAATTGGTTCGGTAGGTCATTCTGTCAATCTCAACTTCCTGCGTAGTCGATACAGTTGTGCTTGTTCCCTGCATTGCGTCTGATCGGATAACGCTTTTCACTGGTTTATCAGTTTTTTCCTTTATCTGCAAATCAACCTTGCCTGCAACAGCATCTATAGATATAAGGTTGCCGAGTAGAGCGCCGCCAACGTTGCCTACTATTGCCCCCGCTATAGCGGCAGGGATAACGGCAGCGTTATTGCCCGCCAAAGCTGCTCCCGCCACGCCCGCGGTTACCGTGCCAGCCAATGACATTTCCTTTCCCATGCTGGCGGCAGGGTCATGGTAAACAAACGATGTGATGTTTGCATTTATGATCCATGTTGCATCATCAGGTTTTTCAACCAGCGTCATGCCCTTTTTAATCATCCTGTCGCGGAGAACAGGCGCGAGCATAACACCTTTAAGGTCTGATGTGTTGTTGACCTGGATGTATACCGTCTTTGGTGTTTTGCTGTTATCGAGGAATATAGGTTCCGTCATGACAACCCTTGTTTTAAGGGATGCGTTCTGAAGCATGGTTGCAGTAGATGAACAGCCCGAGCCGATAAAGGCAACCGCCAATAAACATGCCATTGCTATAAATGTTTTTCCTCTCAATTCTCATACCTCCTGTTTTGGTGTTTTTAATTGTATTACTTCAAGCGGCATTTTACACGGGAAAGGCGCTGCACGCAAGTTTTTCAGACTTTTCAAAAAAAAAGTAATATGTTTTTATGAAGTGGATCAGCCATAAGATAATCACGGGAGCAACAATATATACTTTTACAGGGGATGGGTTTGCTACGATTGCTTCTATGGCGGGCAGTGTAATTCCGGATGCATTAGAGGGTATGCCCGACAATACACCTAACTGGCGCAAATACCACCGTGGTATTATGCACTGGTTTGTTCCGTATCTGTCTTTTGCAATAATATTGCTCATTGCTGCAAAAGCGAGGGGTATATCCGCCATAAACACCAAGAATTTTGTGATTGCTTTGATGCACCATACTCCTACCGTAATGATGTATTGCGCCAGTTTCTTTCTTTTTGGCTGCTCAATGCACATATTTCAGGATTATTTCTGCGGACAAGTACCGTCTTTAAATCCTAAACACCGTATGGGACGCAGGCTGTTCTATGTAGGATCGCAGACAGAATACGTCATAACTCTGTCGGCAGTTGTATTTTTTGTACTGATAATGTTGATAAGGAGATAACATTGAAATTTATTGTTATGTTAATAACAATTTCTATTTTTTTGTTTCCCTCTCTGTCGCTTTCATTTTGTTTTGAAGAAGCCGGCGCAGAATATGGCATATCTCCACAGCTATTGTGGGCAATCGCAAAAAATGAGAGCGGGTTTAATCCTCATGCCATCAACTACAACAGCAATGGTTCTTTTGATTTTGGGCTGATGCAAATTAACTCGTCCTGGTACGATAAGCTTGGGCATGACCGGTGGATGATGTTGGGTGACGCATGCTTCAACGTTAAAACGGGTGCATGGGTATTGGCACAGTGCATATCCCGCTATGGCAATACATGGGACGCAGTTGGATGTTATAACTCTTCCAAAAAGAGCACTCGAATACGTTACGCAAACAGCATTTACGGAATACTCGTAAAGGCAGGGGTAATCAGGTCTAATCCTTAACTAACATGCATATCCTAACTTACTCGATTATTTGCATATAATATGGTTGGCGAGAGCAGAAGATTTACAGCAATTCCTCCTGGCGCAATTCTGCCTGGCAGTATGCCGGATTTCCGAATTTATATCCGTTCGAACAGCCGCTATGTGCTGTGGGCGCGCGAAGGCAATACAGTTACTCCTGAGCAATTAAATAAGCTTGCCGCAGGGTCAAATGAGGTCTACATAGATGTTGAAGACGGCTTCAAGTATGATCAGTACCTTGAGTTGCATCTTGGCAATATTCTTAAAAAAGAGGGGCCTTCCAACCAGCAAAAGGCAGAAATTTTCAGTAGGGTAACAAATAAGGTAATTGAGCAAACATTTGTAAATTCCCAAAGCACCGGTTCGCTGCCGCAAGATGTTATTGGCAGGGTAAAAACGGTTGTTGAAAATGCCCTTGTTTTTATTGCTGAGACAAAATCGCTCGATGCACTTTCAAAAATTGTTGGCCACGATTACAAGACATATGAGCATGCAACTAAGGTTTTGTGGCTTACTGCCCTGTTTCTCAAAGCAAATCCCGATATTCTTGAGGAGATTGAGCCTGATTGTGTTCATTATACTGAAGACGAAATGAGCCTGCTCCTTGAACAGTGTGGTGTGGCTGCGATACTGCACGACATCGGCAAGGTGTTTGTGCCTGCAGAAATATTGAACAAAAACAAACCGCTAAATGAGGTAGAGTGGGAAATCATTAAGAGACATCCGTTCGGCAGTTTGGCGCTGTTGCTTGATACGGGCATTCCGGCGTTTGTTAAGAAGGCGGTGTTGCATCATCATGAGAATTTTACAGGAAGTGGTGGTTATCCTATGGGTGTTGTAGGCTACAGCATCCATCCGCTTGCGCGGGTTATAAAGATCGCGGATGTATTCGATGCCATGACATCGAAGCGGCCTTACAAAGATGCAATGTCTCCCTCTGATGCAGTCAGGATAATGGTTGGGACACCGGATAACGGCAACGGCAGTCAGAACCGCGATAGCGGAATGAGGCATTGCTTTGACGAGAAATATCTCCGCAAATTCATAGTGCTTTTGGGCAAAATACCTGTTGCAAGGTAATACATATTGTAGATGCTCCCAATTCCTGAACTGGCGGGGTCTTCCCTGCGGTTTTCAAGGCATAAATTGTGTTTATTGTTATTGACATTGTATATACATGTGACTTATTATTTAATTACTGTGTATAGCATCAATGATAATACGGCTCACAAAAAGAAGGACTACAAGACCTTTACTATGCGCATAAGCAGTAAGGATATGGAAATACTC
>Ga0209718_1002270_pt1 | contig 19292 bp, 19 predicted proteins | sample AD_JPNAS1_MetaG_FD_184420 | JGI IMG/M metagenome (GOLD analysis project Ga0209718, IMG submission 184420) | Active sludge microbial communities of municipal wastewater-treating anaerobic digesters from Japan - AD_JPNAS1_MetaG (SPAdes) (version 2) | ecosystem: Engineered > Bioreactor > Anaerobic... | reverse complement strand
CGGGTACTTTGTCATTGTAGTGACCGTGTGTAAATATGTATCCCACTTCACCTGGTTCAGAATAATAGATTTCCTCGAGTTCGGGATGCGCAAGAATTTTACGAATAATGATTCTGTTGAGGAACCAGTCATCAGGGGTGACGCCGTGCGCGTTGAGATCCTGAACGGCTGAAATGTCTTCCGCCCAGATTGCGGCGAGGAGAATATCCTTGTGGTACCAGCGGATGGCAAAGTCCGGCATTGTTTCTTTGAGATGTTCGACACGCTTGCGGTTACCGTTCGCGACCGCGTAAAAGAGACTGGATGGACCGGTGTTAGTGCTGGTATAGCCGGAAAAATCCATTGCGTCATCATCAACCTTTTTTCGTTCTTTACCGGGACTGTTTTTCATAAACAGTGTGTCGCTTTCACCGGACTGTGAAAGCCATGCAAGAATGGTCATGCCCTTCCGGTATCCGGGAAAATGCAAGGCTGCCGTTGGGGGGAGCAAGCGATGCTGGTTGGCACCGAAGAAGAGCAGAAGTCGGGCCGCGGTATAGTTTCGATTCTTGAGTGTGAGCATGAGCGGGCTGTAGGGACTTTCCGCTTTCGGATCCGGTTGCGCACCAAAGGTCAGAAGATGGAAAAGCAGATGGATGGACGATTCGTCAAGCGCATGGTATATCGCGGGAAGGGTTTGTGTTACGCCCTCTGTTGTACTGCTTACCAGCGTGTTCGCGTTGGCCCCTTGCGCAAGCGCGTATAGAGCTGCCGCGGTATCACCTGATTTTATCGCCCTGAAAAGCCGGACGGAACGCTCGTCATTCCGTGCCTTAAGGTTTACACCAGTATCTTTCATGTGTTGCTTGAGTCCGTCGGAATCCGGGAAATAATGAATGATTTGCAGGATGACCGGCAGTACTATTTCTCCTCTGCCGTCCGGCCAGTCCGGCCGGGCACCCCGTTTAATGAGATACGGTACATGGTGTGAGTCAGCAAGAGAGAGCGCAATTGCCAGGAGACTTTTCCCGTCATGATTCCAGGCGTTTACGAGTGACGGATTTTTTTCGAGGAGCTGATCCATAAGGCCGACGAGGTCGCCCTTCATGGCGTTCGTGAATACATCAACCTGATCAAACAGGTCTTCCGGAACCATGTCGGGGTACGATTGAATCAATTTTGACACAAGGACTTCCCGCGAGCTTCCTGCGGCAATGGCAAGGAGGAGATGTTGTTTTTGTCCGAGCGTTTCCCGCAGGGATTCGTTTTCATGAACGAGATCGAAGGCTTTATCATCAAACCCCCATTTTGCATAAAAGGTGAAGGTGTCGATCGCGATGTTCGTATCAAGGAGTCCCTGCTGATGAAAGAGGTCCACCAGGCCGAGCGGCAGGCCGGTTGTATCAATCCTGCACGGGTCAGGCTTCTTTGCCGCGAGCCAGAGTTCGGCCACCCGGTATGAACGGTGTTTCATGGCCAGTGTCCATGGATTTCCCGGCTTCATGGAGAGCGAGAAATCAGGTAGCGGATAATTCCGCTCGTGGAGGAGCCGGATCAGATCTGCCCGGTCGGACTCGATGGCGGGGAGGAGAACCTGTGTAAAATCGGTATGTATTCCGTCGAGAAGCGGCTCAAGGATTTCCTTGCCTGACACAAAGGCCGCAAGTTCTACCAGCGGGCGTTCTACCGGTGTTCGGATTATGGAATACCCGCCGTCGTGTAATACGTTGAGTCGTGAAGCGTACTGTTGATTGACTGTCCAGAACTTCGAGTCATTTTTAAACACCATATCGGTCGGCATGCCTGCTTCGATGAGCAGGCGGACCGTTTCCGGATCGCTGCCGAAAAGCAGGGAGGAGGGAGGAATCATTTCTTCTATGGGAAAGGAAGTCCTTCTGGTCGTACAATCGGAGAAGCGGACGTTCTTTTCCCTGATGAGCCAGGAAAGGAGGCGGGGGTTCCGGTGGATTGCAGCATGCACGAACAGGTCTTCTTTATTAAAGTAGTTATCAAGATGACGGGTGAGTTTTTTGAAATCGGTAATCTTCGGATTGAATGCGAAGGACCGGGCTGCCTCAATACAAACCGCTTCCCGTTCTATTTCAAGGAACCATGCGTTAATCGCCTCCGGCGTACCAAGCGCGTAAATCCAGTATTCCAGCGGAATGGACAAGTACTCGGCATCGATTTCTGTCTTGTATACCGTTTCTTCGGAAAGGGACGCGAGCAGGTCGGAATAGTCATAATCAAGTTCGGAAAAAAGGGCGCGGGCAAAATCGGGATGGTTTGCCGCAAGTTCCAGAAGTGTCCAGGGATCAAACTTCTGTTTCTTGTAATCCTGTTTATCCATGGTGCCGTGAAGCAATTCAGATGCAAAAATGGTTGCCTGTACATCGGGTAACTCGGCCGCAACCTCCAGAAATACCTTGTGATCGTAGTGCGGGAGTTCGCGGATAAATTCCATATTTTCGAGAGACGTGGCAAAGGCGGTAAGGATACCGCTTCGCATGGCGCGTTCAAATGCTTCCGGCGTGAGGCTGTAGAGGCGTTCAATAAATTCCGTCCGGTCAAGGATAAAGGCGATAAAGGCCAGGTACTGGAATTCGGAGCGCTCATAGGTCGCGGTATTCTGCCGGTAGAGGTAATCACCATCTACCCGCTGCGGGAAATGGACTGACGCAAACGCGAACGCGTCCTCAAGAACACGGCAGGTGGTCTCTGTATCGCCCCGGTAGAGTGCGTGGAGGATGGTGTTGATGTCTTGTTCATACCGGATGAGCGGGCGGATATCGCTCTGCTGCAGGGTGCCCTTTCCCCGGTGGTAACTGATTATCTCGCCGGTGAGTTCTTCCCGGAGCGAAGCATTCGCCGGATGATAGACATAGCCGGGGAAGGGTGCGCTCTGGTGCATCATGGCGAGGAAGGATTCGCGGGTAAACGGTTCTCCTGAGTCGAGGAGATTCATGACGAGCGGATCATAAATGAAGGGCTGGTGCGGTACGAAGATCTCCAGAAGATTCATGGTGTACCCGTCACTTGATACGGTTGCGGGAAGGTCGTACCCTTCGTCAATCAGCTGATAGAGACTTCCGGAATCTTCCGCGGCTACAAGCTGATAGAGATTGTCCGCAATATCATTGGGAAGGTCGCGGGCAGAAAGGTGAAAAAAGGCAAGTGTGCATAGCGTGAACAAAAAGGTGCGTTTCATGCGCACCATGATACGATGTATTTCCCGGGTGCACAACCGCGGAAAGTAGCGCACCCCGCCGGGGAGCTGAGCAGAACGCGGGGAGTGGCGCACCCCGCCGGGTTTTACGCGCCGCGGCGGTAGCGGATTTCCTTCCCTTCGTCATCGACAAAGATGATGGAGCAGCCGTCAATGATGATTCGGTCGTATTGGAGGGTCATGCCACGGCCGTCGCTTTCCATGATGAGTGTTCCGTTCATGAAGGTCCAGCTGCCGGAATCGTAGAGTTCCTCATCTTTGTATGATTCATACCGGTTGGCAAAAACGTCATCGAGCAAAATGATGACATCCCACTCGGCACCTGTTTCCACATATAGCGGTCCGACGATGTCAGCATGACGGATTCCTTCCGGGCCCTGGTACCCCGCTTCGTATGTCCAGTCAATTTCGGCGATACAGGTATCCATCCATTTTTCACCGGGGTATATCGAGGCAATTTCCGCTTCAATATAGAAGATCGTATTATGTACCGGCATACCCCCGGCTTCGAGGGTTTCATGAAATTCAGCAACCTTGTCCGCCGCTTCGTTCCAGTCGATGTCGAGCAGTACTGTTTGTTTGTCGATGGTATCCCTGATTGATACATCGCGATAATCTGTCAAACGGATTGATTCAAACACCGGTCCGATTTCAGAAACCATGCCGTCCGTGGTGCAGCCCGCATGAAGTGAAATTCGCAAGGTTCGTACCCGGCCGTTTGCGATGAACAGCTTCTCGCTGGCTGCATAGCCGTTTATCAGTTCAAGTGACTCAATGTGTGCCGGGACGGCGAAGCGAACTTTTTCTCCGAGACCGGTTCCGTAAATTCCTTCGACCCAGGCGGTTTTCTCTGACCGGTCAAAGAGGTTTGATTCGTGATATTTCTTCCAGGAGGATCCATCATACAGATGTGAACTTGCCCCGACGAGCGGAATTCCCGGCGCACTAAAAAACGCCATCGTACGGGTATCGTCATCGCTGTCGGGAGCCTGCGCCGCAAGCGGACCTGTGAGAAAGAGCATGACGGTAAACATAAGAAAACATAGTCTCATGGCATATATGATACCATGGATTTTCAGAATCGGCAGGTGCGAGGCGATCAGCCCCCACAGAGGGCTGATCGCCTCCGAGGAAGACGGGCTTACGCGCGCAGGTTTTCCTCCGTTCCCGGAGCCATCTTGTGGAATTCGGTAATCGTGGTGCAGGGATAGTCCGTGCATTTCCCGCAATTCTGTACACTCTTGGCGAGAGCGCATTTGCGGATTTCGCACATTGAGCAGTAGCCAACCTGTACACCGTCGGTCGCGTGGCAGCCGTGACAGTTGATCATCTCGGGGGTAAAATCGAAATTGTGGGCAACCTTCCATTCTTCGGCGGTTTTTTCCCTGAGTTCGTCGTCGTTGGTCATGGACGCGATGTACGCGCCGCACTGTGCGCAGTCGATCCCGCAGAATGCAATCATTTTTTCCATGGTAATCCTCCATCTGTTGGGTATGGAGGCAGTATGACAGGGTAACTCTGACATCTCGTGTCAGTGTTTGCGGACTGCTACGAAAATTGTTGGTTTTTTTCGACGATTTCGGCGGCTCGGGCACGCATGCGTTCACGGAGAGCTGGCGGGGAGATGATGGACACGGTTCCGGGAAGACCCATGATCCAGGATAACACCCATTCGCCAGTGGGAAAATGGCCGCGTACCAGAAGGGATCCGTCTTCCTGTTCGGTAATGGCGTCCCGGTCAAAGTATTCGGCGATTCGTCCCCGGGCTTCCCGCCCGATTACGAAGGCTATGTCCTCAAATTCTTCCTTTTCCCATTCTTTTCTCCAGGGCCGCTCGGCGAGATCGGCAACCGGACCGGTGCGTACGAGACCGGTTTGCTCAATTGCCTCAATCCGGGCAATGCGAAAGCAGCGGAACGCGCCCCGTAACCGGCACCAGGCGTACAGGAACCAGGACTGCCAGAAAAAAAGGAGGGCGGCGGGTTCAATGTCCCGAGTCGTTTCCATGCCGTTTACGTCGCAATACGTCATTCTGATAACTGATGATGCGGAAATGGACTCGTCCAGCAGGTCGATAACCGACTTTTCGCGGTTCGAGGGCGTCAGTTCGATGAATACACGGTTCGACGGACAGGGAATTCCCTTGGCTCCCGATTCGGTAAGGAGCAGGGTGAACTTCCGCTTGAGACTTTCGAGTTCGGTCTGGGGGCAGACGCCGGACAGTCCGTCGAGGGCGGAGATGATGCGCTGAATCTCGCCGGTAGAAAAAAGCTGACCGGTCATGCGGAACCCGTCTATAAGGGAAAAACCGCCATCCCGCCCGGTAGTAGCGTAGACGGGAAATCCCGCTTCGGAAAGGGCCTCTACATCGCGGTACACGGTGCGCTCGGATACTTCGAGCTCTTCGGAAAGCCAGCGTGCGGAGACGCGTTTGCCCGAGAGGAGGATGGTGAGGAGTGCGAGAAGCCGTTCTGCTTTCATCAGAGGGTCATTCTACTACACTGCTATCAAAATTGTTGAAAGTTTTTTTAGATATTGAGGCAGACGGCGAAACCCGGCGCGGTCTGGCCATTCTCACAGCCGTTCGAAGAGGTGGCCATGATGGGCGGAAGATTGAAAAGATAAAAAAACACGTGCCAATGAGTCCGTAATGCCGTACTATGAGGTCATGAATGGTATGCAGGTATCCGACAGTATTCGTATTCTCGAAATAACACGCAATGAAGCCGACCGGTTTTCCCGTGAATTCCCGGATGACGATTCCGCGGACGCGACCTTCTCGCGCTGGTCCGCGGCCGATGTGCTCCATCATCTGACAGCCTGGCTGGCGTATTCCCGCGAGCGGCTTACAGCCATACTGGATTCCGGACCCACACAGAATATTGACGATCTTGAAGCGTTCAACCGCGAGGCCTGGGAGGGCGGCCTCCCGCTTTCCCGCGGGGAGATTTCGCAGCATTTCGCCGACGAAGTTGACCGGTACCGGGATACGGTAACCCGTTTCACCGATGCTGACTTTAACCGTACCGACCTTCCCACCGGATTCGACTGGCCCCTGTGGAAATACATTCTCCTCGATACCGCAGTTCATCCCGGCTGGCACTTTGTGTACCACGGCATTACCCGCGGCAACTTTAAGTTCGCAGTCGCGGCGCTTGATACCCTTGCTCCCGCCATGCTCAAATTCAGCGGGGGAGACGAGTCGGTCTTTGATCTTTCAGAACTTGCGGACGATCCCGCCGGTCTTTCTGCAGCCTGCGCCTCCTTTGCCGCTGCCTGTCCGGATAATACGCGCGTGCAGGCATTGGTGCGGAAGAATCAGGGGTAGATGGCTACGGCATGGGTCCAGATGACCTGTTTGGGCCTGTCCGTCAAGAAGAACCATTAAAATCCGCAGGACTGTTGCGGAAATACGCATAAAATCCGCAGGACTGTTGCGGATTTTATGCAAATACGGCAGTTTCGCGTGCAAAACTGTACTTCTTTGATGGGGCTGTCGCCCGTGTCCTTGCCGATAAGCCTGTCCCCGGGCAGGGTTCGACTGAATGGGGTCTTGCTCTTGAACATCTTGTTTTCCATGAGATTCGTTCATGGCTTGAGTATTCGGGAGATTACCGTCCGCTCACCTATTGGCGAACCCATGATGGCCGGGAAGTTGATTTCATAGTAGGGAATGAAATGGCAATTGAGGTGAAAGCATCAAGAAACATTCAATCTGGTGATATGAAAGGATTACGGGATATTACCGGCGAGGGGGCCTGGAAAGCGAGAATCCTCGTATGTCGTGAACCGGTTCCCCGTTACACCGATGATGGTATTCTCATTCTTCCCGTCACAGAATTCCTTGAACGCCTCTGGACAGGCTCGTTCTCATGAGAATCTCCCTCGCCCCTCCTTCAGATTTCTTCGAACGGCTGTGAGCAGGGCCAGTGCGCGCCGGTTCCTGCTCGCTGCCTCAGTCTTTAAAAAGTTTCAACAATTTTAATAGCACTCTTCAACAATTTTGATAGCAGTTTTCAACAATTTTCGTAGCAGTAGGGTTTTATGCCTTCAGGACCGACGGTACTACCGAGATCACCAACAGCGCGGCCATGGTCAGGTTGAAGACGCGGAGGCGGACGGGATGTTCGAGGAAGCGTTTGAGGAGGGTGCCGAAGATGGCCCAGGTGGAGACCGACGAGAAGGCGATGACGATGTTGATGGTGCCGCCGGCGGCGAGGCTCGTCCAGTAGGCGTCGGGGTCGGTGAAGGCGGTTACGAGGGTAATCGCTGCGACCCAGGCTTTGACGTTGATCCACTGGAAGGCGACCGAGCCGAAGAATGAAATGGGTTTGGCGTCTTCGCCGCTTTTGTCGGCGGGGCCGATACCGGTGGACGTGGCGATTTTCCAGGCGAGATACATGAGGTAGGCGAGGGATCCCCATTTGAGAATTTCGTGCGCCAGGGGAAAGGCCTTGAAGAGGCTGCCGAGTCCCGCGCCGATCGAGAAGAAGAGGATGTTGAATCCGAGCACGACGCCGAGAACGTGGGGCAGGGTGCGGCGGTAGCCGAAGTTGGCGCCGGTCGCGAGGGCGATGAGGTTGTTGGGGCCCGGGGTGAATCCGGATACGAGCGAGAACGAGATGAATCCTGCCAATAATGTGTAGTTCATGGTGCCTTCTTCTTTGTCTTTTTGACCGGGATCGGGGTTACGACGACGAGGGCGCGCACGGCTCCCGCACCTTCGATCTGGGCAACAACAAATTCAATGTAGTCGGCGGTTGTGGCCATGGGCTCCTCCTTGTACTCTTTGCCTCATGATACGTGAGCGCGCGTCCGGTTTCAAGGGGGTTCGGTTCCGGCTGAAAGTTCACGACGGGATCTTTTGAGGGGCGCTCTTGACGGGACGGGCGGGCAGGCGTACACTAATCATATGTATAACGCGGACACAATCCTGAGTATCCTTTCCTTCCGGTCCGGCGCCACGTTCGACGCTGACGGGAGAGGTGTGTCCGCAGCGGAAATCGGTGACCGGAGGTGTGTTTGCGTATCAGCGCTATAGCGCGCGCGTGAGCAGCTGCCAGTCCGGTAACAAACCGCGGACGCCTCGACTGAGATCGGGGAGTCCGCGGTTTTTTTTTATGCCCGCCTCCCCGGTTTCCGGCCGGTTTGTGTCCGCGAACCTGAAGGAGAACGACATGATTGAAGCAATCAATATTCATAAACACTATGGGGTCGAGGCTGTCCTGTCCGGCGCCGACGTGCGGATTGTGCCGGGAGAAAAGGTCGGGATGGTCGGCCGGAACGGCGCGGGGAAGACGACGCTTGTGCGGATTCTCACCGGGGAAGACGGGGATTATAGCGGCACGGTGCGCCGGGGCGTTCACGAGACGCTTGCCTGTGTACCGCAGCACTTCCCGGTACGCGAATTGACGGCCATCGAGTTCATGGTGGAACCGGTCGCGGAACTGCGGCGCGCTCTTGCCGCGCTCGAGGAGGAGATGGCGGGTGTGGAGGGCCGTGAACTCGAGCGGGTTCTCGAGGCCTACGGTGATCTCCGCACATCCTATGACGCGGGTCCCGGCGACGAAGCGGAGTCGCGCGCGCTCGGGTATCTCGAAAGCCTCGGTCTTGCCGACTCGGCGGAGACGCCGCTTGCTGCTCTTTCGGGCGGTGAGCGGAATATTCTCGCGCTTGGTCGCGCCCTTCTTTCCCGTCCCGATGTGCTCGTTCTCGACGAACCGGGAAATCATCTTGACATGTGGGGACTCGCCTGGCTCGAACAGTTTGTGCGCGAGTATCCGGGCGCGGTCATCGTCATTTCGCATAACCGCTACTTGCTTGACCGCATCTGCTCGCGCATCATCGAGATTGATGGTGGCAAGACGCGGTCGTTTACCGGGAATTATTCGGCGTACCGGATTGAAAAACTCCGGAGCGCGGTTTCGGGTGAGATGGCTGCGCGGGCCGACGAGAAAAAGATTGAGCAGCTCGAGGCGGTGGTCAAAAAATTTGCGGACATTGCCCGCCGGACGGCCGATCCCGCCTGGGGGCGGCGCCTCCGTGCGCGGCGTACGCATCTTGAAAAAACGAAGGAAGCCGCCCGTGAAAAGCCGAAGAATCCGGTTGAGTCCTTTTCGGTGTCTTTTGAAACCGACGCGAGTCGTGCGAACCTCGCGCTCAAGGTAGGCGGGCTTTCCTGCGCCTTCGGCGAGCGGGTGCTGTTTTCCAATGTTTCTCTCACTATCCACACCGGCGAGCGGGTCGCGCTTGTGGGCGCGAACGGCTCGGGAAAGTCGACCTTTCTCCGCGAAGTGCTCCGTCTCCATGAGGCGCAGGATCCGTCGGTATTCGTCGGCCCGAGCATGACTGTGGCGTATTGTTCCCAGCACGCGGAGGGCCTCGACCGCACGGCGACAATTCTCGATGTCTGCATCGACGCCGGCGCGAAAACTCTCGAGGACGCGCGAAAGGCGCTCGCGCCATTCCTCTTTCCACGCGAAGCACTCGAGCAGAAAATCGGCTCCCTTTCCGGCGGGGAACTCAATCGGCTCCAGCTCGCGCTTGCAGGGATCCGCAAGGCGAACTTTCTCATTCTGGACGAGCCGACGAATCACCTCGACATCCCGGCTTGCGAGGCCATCGAGGAGGCACTTCTCGATTTCGCGGGAACCATCCTGGTAGTCTCGCACGACCGATATTTTCTTGACCGTATCGCGACCCGTGTCCTCGAGATTGACGCGGGCACGATCACGTCATGGGACGGTAACTTCTCCGAGTTCTGGTTCGAGCGCTACGGGACCGATGTCTCGCGTCCGATCCGGACGGCGGGGGGCGGCCGTCAAAATCGCGGGGGCGATGCTCGCGGGGTGAAAGCTCACAGTGGCGGGGTGAAAGCTGGCGGGACGCAAGCTGCCGGGGCGTCATTCGTCGAACAGCGCATCATCAATCTCGAAGCGGAACAGCGGGAGCTGGAAAGCCGGATGGCCGCGGCGTACCGGCAGGGCGATCTTGCTCGCGCGCGTACGCTCGGAACAAAGCTCGACCGTACCCGGAGGGAAGTCGAACGGCTGTATGCTGCGTGGGAGTGAGGCGGTTATTTTCGCTCTTTTCCCGTACAGGCCGCCACGGTGAGGCGGAGGACTTCGGTTACGGCGAACACGTGGTCGTTGTAATTGAAGTCCCGCCTGCCGCTGTAGTGCTCCATGAGCAGGTCGAGCCCGTGCTTCTTTTCCGCCGGGTCGGTTACAAAAATGACGGTTCCCTCTCCGGCGACGCTCCGGTAGTTCATTCCCCAGTCGCAGCCGGATTCGCCGGTAACCAGTTCATGATCCGTGTCCGCCGAGAAGGCGGCGAGCGGGTTTTGCCGGATGAGCTCGAGTTTTTTCCCTTCTTTCGCGCAATGGAAGTACAGATGGAGTGTTCCGTCTCCGGTACGCTCGAAGCCGAAGTTCAGCGGGATTACGTAGGGTTTCCCGCCGTCGAGCAGGGCGAGATGACAGGCGTCCGAGCGGCGCAGGGTTTCGTCGATCCAGACGGGATCGCTTCTTTCACGGTCTTTTCGTCGCATGATGCATCCTCAGGAAAAGTATTCAGTTACAATCGAGTCGATATGGATTTGCGCGGTGTCGAGCACCGGTACGGTAAAGTCGTCAACACCGGCGATGAGGGGGAGTTCGGTACAGCCGAGTATGATGCCGTCCAGGTTCTGCGAGGCGATCTGTCCGCGGGTTATTTCCAGAAAGCGTTCCCGCTTCTCCGGTCGGACGATGCCGTTTTCCAGTTCGGGAAAGATGATGTTGTGGATTTCTTCGATTTCCGAAGGGGCTGGCGTTACAATGCCGATACCGTAGCGGGCAAAGACGTCGGCGAAAAAGGACGCTTTCATGGTAAAGCCGGTCCCGGTTAAAAGAACGTGTTTGAGGGAAAGCTCCTTCGCCCGTTCAGCCGTCTTTTCCACAATGCTGATAAGCGGTATGGCAGACCGTTTCTGCAAGGTGTCGAAGACGAGGTGCGGTGTGTTCGACGCGAGCGCGGCAAAGCTGGCGCCCGAACGTGCAAGCGTGTCGATTGCGGCGGACAGGTAGTCCGCGAGACTGTCAAAATCTCCGGTTAAAAAGTATGAGAGCATCTTCGTCATGTTGACGCTCTCGATAACTACTTCGGGGTACTGGTCGTCGCCGGAGCGCGCGTGAGCGTGCGCCACAATGTCCCGGTAGTACATGAGAGTTGATTCGGGGCCGATGCCGCCGACAATGCCGATCTTTTTCATGGGGTCCTCCCTAGCCGCGGGCTACCCGCGCAGGATACCATTTCTGGAACCAGGCCGTCCATATTCCGCAGAGCAGGGGCGCTGCCGAATTGACGGCGCCGGCCCAGGGCGCGAGCGGCGTGGCGAGCAGGAAAATCGTCCAGCCGGCGGTGGCGAGGTAGAACACGCCCCAGACTGCGGTGATGATCCGGTTTGTTTTGACAAAGAGCGCGTTTCCCAGGGCTTCGTCTCCGCCATAAGCGTCTTTTGTGTAGTCCGCGGTGAGCGGTACGGGTCCGAGGCAGGAGATGAGCCAGTGCGCGCCGAAGGCGAGATAGGTGAGGGGCAGGAGAATCTCCGCAGGAATACCGGCCGCGGCCGCCGCGGCGAAGGCGGTAACCAGCGCGAAGGTGATGCGTTCATGGCGGCCGAGCTTCCATTTGAATCCGGCGAGCTGGCAGAGGGCGAGCGTGGCCAATGTTGCATACACGGCCACGACCGGCGAGATCGGCAGGGCGATCCAGAGCGGCATCCAGGGAAGGATGACGAGCGCCATGTTGGCTTTCTTTGCCGTGTTATCACGACTGGCGGCGGAGGGCCGTTCCGTTGTTGACGGGGAAGAGCCGGGACCGGAAAAGAGTCCGTCCATCTTGAGCATGAGATCGAAGTTGCCGAGCACCTTGTATTTTCCTTCCATCATCGCCCGGGCACCGTCCAGTTCACCTTGTGAAATTTGTTTCCATACGGTAAAGGGTGTTTCAACGCGGGTGGAGTTGAGCGCGGAAACTGACGCGGGGAGCGGCGCTTCCCCGTCGAGTACGGTGCACTCCCGCGCGCCGAGGAAGAGGCGATGGGTTACGCCGAGATCGGTAAAGTTGAGTTCAAGGAGGGCTTCCTTTCCCCCGAGTTTCGCGGGAGAATAGAGGGCTGCCATCTGCCGTACGAGAACAGCCGAAGGATCGCCGGTTGCCCCTGAGTCCGGTACGTTCGTTGAATATCCGTCGCCAGTGCCTGTATCAGTTTTGGTCCCGGATCCGGGAATGCCCCAGCTCGCGTCCGCAAGTTTATTGTAGGTTTCCGCGGGAAGGATGAGCGGTTCCAGCTCGGCTTGAAGCGCTTCGCTGATGCCCAGGTGCTCCGTGTATTCACTGCCCGCCCGACGGACGAGGGAGAGATACTCGTTGGTGCGCGTGCGCAATTCGGGGATGGAGAAGAGTTCACCCTCGGGACAGATGATTTTTGAGAGGCGATCTTTGCCGAACGCGATGGCGAACTGGGCTTCGATCGCTTCGTAGTTGTTTTTTGTGGAGGCAAAGCCGCAGGTGGAAATGAGTACGGTGTGTTGATGTGAAAGATCGAAACGCCGGGGATGGGTTATGCTGCCGTCGGACGTTTCCTCCATAAACGGCAAGTTCAGGGGAAGGAGACGATCCATGAATGCTTTCAGTTTTGAGGGGAGGGAATAGTAGTAGAGGGGAAAGCTCCAGATGACGAGGTCCGCTTCGATGATGCGGGGCAGGAGGTCCTGCATGTCGTCCATGATGACGCAGACGCCGGGAGTATCTTTCCAGCAGGCGAAGCACCCGTGGCATTCTTCGATTTTTTGTTTGTACACGTCCACGCGGGTGATGGTGTGTTCTCCCGCCGATTCAAGCCCTTCGAGAAAGGCTTCGGTAATTTTCCAGGTGTTGCTGTTTTTGCCCCGTGGGCTTCCGTTCAGTGCGATAACATTCATTGTTTTCTCCGTCAACTTTTTATTTGTGCGTTTATTCTCATGGGGGATTACCGGGGTGTCAAGGGACTGCTATCAAAATTGTTGAAAGACTGCTATCAAAAATGTTGAAAGACTGCTATCAAAAATGTTGAAAGAATTCTCTTGACAGGCTGCTTGTAGTGAGCTATGTTTTGTATAGCACTTTACAAAACAAAGCGCTTTGCATTACCTACAGGAGGTAGTATATGAAAGACGGTGAAAACCGGGACATGAACCGGGATCAGGCGATGCAGGATATCCAGACCATCAAGTCGTTTCTGGAACAGGGTCAGCGGAAACTCGAGGATTCGGGGTTTCATTTCATCTTTTGGGGGCTGGTGATCCCGGCGGGATTCATTGCCTTTTCGCTGGTTGCGTCACGCGTGGGGTTTGATTCCCTGTTCGCGCGGCTCTTTTGGCCGGTATTGTGCGGAGCGGGCGCGGTCGTCTCGGTTGTGGCGGGAGTACGTACTCCCCGGGCAACCGGAGCTTCCCGATACGCGGACAACGTTTCGAGCGCCCTCTGGATCGGGAATCTGGTTGCAGTTGGCGTGCTGTTTGTCATTTTGTATCTTTCGCAGTCCGCAGTATCTGTTTCGTTTATGGCAATGATCGCGGTCGTTCTCGGTCTTGCGTATTGGGTCTACGGAACCGTCATTTCTCTTCGGTGGTTTTCCCTTTTCGCCCTGCTCTGGTGGGCGGCTGCGATCGGTATTTCTCTGGCGACAATTCAGAGCGCCGGTGCGGTGCTCGCGGCGGCGACTTTTGTCTGTTCATTCATTCCCGGATGCATCCTCTTCGTGCGCAAGAGGAAAGGCGGCCGCTGATGAATACGGACGACAGGTATAATTACCGGTCCTATGATTCCCTCATGAACGCACCGATCCGTCTGGCGGTCATGAGTCTTCTCGCGGGAATGGAGGAGGCCGAATTCACCCATATCCGGGAAAAGACGGGCGCGACGGACGGGAACCTGAGCCGGCATCTCGCGAAGCTGGAAGAGGAAGGGCTAATCGCGGTGGTCAAACGGTTCGAAGGAAAGAAACCGGTGACCGTGCAGTCCATTACCGACAAGGGACGTGCGGCACTTCGCGATTATGTGGCGAATCTGGAATCGCTGATCGGAACATTGAAGGAAATGGATTGATGAAAACAAAATTGATGATATATGCCCTCTGCGTGTGTATGCTCTCGGCGGGGGTTTTGCAGCCCGCGGGAGCTGGTACCCCCGCGACGGCCGGCGCCTTTTTGCCCCAGCCGTTCACCATTCACTATGAGCGGTATGATTACCATGTGATGCTGACGTTTGAGGGCCACCCGGAATACGAGGCGGTGGAAGCGTTTATCCGTGAAACGCCCGAGCTCGAGATCCGGGCGGTGGTGACGCGCCATGACCAGAGCCAGACGGACTACTTCAATACGGAAGATTTCACGGTCCCGGGCAACGGCAGTGGTGTTGAACGCGAACGGTTGTACGCAGCCATGACGTATGAGCGGGCAGGAACAAAAAAGGCTCCGTCGGTGTCGCTTTCGTTTCAAACAAAGAAGGGTGAGTCGCTAGAGTTTTTCCTTGTGGCGACGTCCGCACCCCTGCGCAAATACGGCGGGCTTGTTGATCCGGGGAATCATTCTCCCGACACGTCGCTTCCGGTAATGTTCCGTGAGGGAAGTTCCCTTGCCAGCGAAGAAAGCTTCATCGCCTTTGACGGTGTACAGTGTACCATTCCGATCCTGGTGGACGCGGCGCCCTTTTTTACCGGATACAAGGGATATTATTCCGAAGCGATGCGTATCGCGGTAATTCGCGCGGGGTCTTCACAGATTGAATTCACCCGTGTTCCGGATCAATTTACCCCCGGAGAGAAATGGGTATTCATGGAAGACGGGGTACCGCAGGAGTGGACGATTACAGAACGGCACGGGTCTTCCGTGTATATCGAAGGGCCGGACTGCGTACTCCGCTGTGTGGCAGACGGAAACCGTCTCGGTCTTCTTTCTGTCGCCTGTACCAACGATGAGCCGGATATGACCTTCCTCATCGATTTCAAATCTCCGGTGCGTATTTCCGGCGGAGAGGGATCGCGAAACACCGAAACGGAGTTTTCCCTTTCCATTGCCGGGAAGAAACGGGTGGTGACCGGAACCGTGTCGGTTGAGTCCGATGCCGCGCAGACACGAATTGTCCTTTCACCCCGTTCGCCCGACTGGGCGGTACCACGGGGCGTTTCAACTACCCTGACGAGCGCTGGCAGCACACTGAAACGTGATGTCGTAATCGTGAACGGGGAGTGAGACGAATGGTCAGAAAAGAGCTGAAGTCTCAGGGGTTCGGCTCTTTTCTCCAGTCCTCAAGAACCAGGTCCGGTATTCGGGAGAAATGTTTCGTATTGTTCGTTACCAGGGTATGGTTCATGTAGAGTGCGGTTGCCGCGATGATACTGTCCATGTCATCAAGCCTGGCTCCTGATTTTTCCAGGCGGGATTTTAATTCTCCAAAAACTTCCATGATTCCCTTGCTGATTTCCACTACCGGAAAGATCTCACCGATGCGTTTGACCGTCGCCAAATTTTTTTCCGGATGTTGTGATTTTCGCGCTCCGTAGATCAGTTCTCCGTAGGTGATGACTGAAATCTCTTTGGGTATGGTATCATTCTCCCGTAGCCATCGATTGACCCGGGCGTCCCCCTTGAGACTGTATATGATGATGTCGGTATCAATCAAAAAAGCCATCGGTATATCCAAAGCGGCGTGAATTCCGGCGACCGGCCCTGATGTCCGCTGCAATTTCGGCGGCCGGCCGCTCGTCTTTCCAGGATCCTTCCATTGAAAGAAATTCGTGTGTTGTGTTTCGGTATTCCCGGTTTGTGGCGTTGAGATGCTCTTCGAGTATGGTGATAACTTCCTGACTAATGGAACGGTTCTGCTGTTTCGCCGAAGTCCTGATATGCTGGTAGAGCCGGTCATCAATATCCCGTACCTGGAGTATGGCCATGGCATCCTCCTTTCCTCATTCAATGATACGATATCATGCATGAAAAAGCAAGCAAAATGCATGATATTGCACAAGCGCCCGGGGACTGGTATCATCATCGGCATGACGAGTCCGGCTCATTCCGCAAGTCCCCATACTTCCATCGAGGCGAAAACCTGCCTGTCACGCGCGCCGCTTCCGGACGCCTTTCTGGTGTCCCTGTATCGCGCGCTCGCGCCATACCGGGGCTGCGCACATGGCTGTGCATATTGCGACGGCCGGGCTGAAAAGTACTATGTGGAAGGGGATTTTGCGCGGGATATCGCCGTACGCGAGAATCTTGCGGAGCTCGCGGTGCGCGACGCCGGCGCGGGGTTTACCGCCCGCGAATACGGTGCCATCTGTATCGGCTCCGGCGTTACCGACGTGTATCAGCCGCTTGAGCGGGAACTGGGCCTCACGAGGCGCACTCTGGAAGCACTCGCGGAAACCGGCGTGCCCATCGTCATACTGACCAAGAACGACCTCATCCTCCGCGATTTTGATGTACTGGCACGGTTTCCGCACGCCCTCGTCATTGTAACGGTGACTACGGTCAACGGGACAGACGCCGCACGCCTTGAGCCGGGCGCGAGTCCGGCCGCTTCAAGGCTCGCCGTTGTCCGTGAGGCGAAAGCGCGCGGGTTTTCGTCCGGTGTCATGGCCATGCCCCTGTGTCCGGGCATTTCCGATTCTGACGAATCCTTTACCGCAGTGCTTTCCGCGGCAAAGGACGCGGGCGCGGACTTTGTGTATCCCGGCGGACTCACGCTCCGTCCCGGCTGCCAGAAGGATTTGTTTCTCTCTCTTGTTGACGAACACTATCCCGCGCTCCGTGCGGACTACGATATGCTTTACGGGGAAAACAGGCAGTCGGGAATGCCGCGTGCTGACCGTTCGACTCATTTTCACGCCCGGCTCGACCGGCTGGGGCGTCAGTTTGGTCTTGCGCAGCGGATTCCGTTTCGTGTGTACCGCCGGCTCCTCTCTGCGCCCGATGCGCTCTTCGTGCTTTTCTGCCACATGCAACATTTGTACGCGCTCCGTGGCGTGGACACACGGCCCCTCAAGGCGGCTACCGACCGCTATGCCGGTTGGCTTTCGGGCGAGCGCACGGCACTCCGCCGGAAGCGGATACCGGTTGTGTCGTCGGACCCCTTTCCGCTCACACGGATACTCGATGAGCGATTTGGGGATTTGCTGACGGGTATCGGCGGGGATCGGTCACTGGCTGCCATTCTGGAAAATGAGCGGCTTGCGTCCCTTGCTTCCGCGGTTCTGAAAGACGGGGCGGATTTTGACTACGGGTCACTCGCAGTCGTGTGAGTTTTCCTGGCAGCATTCGTCGGGAAGAATGAGCGGCGGTTTTTTGGCACGGCTCCGGATCCAGCCGATGGCGCGGCGGATGGACGGTCGGCAAATGATGGCGAGCTCCAACCGGCGTTTGCCGGGAAAATTCAGCAGCATGATGCCGGCGAAAATTGCGAGAAGGCCCTGGCCGGGCATGAACAGCAGTACGATTCCGATAATGATGAATACCAGACCGAGAATGTTCTTTGCCGCGAGGAGAATGGCGGTAACTACCGGATGCCCATAGCGGTCCAGGCGGTGATTCTTCGGTCGTACAAAGTAGTTTGCCGGTATGGCAATGATAATGAGGGGCAAACCGAAGAGGGCGAGAAAGAAGAGCAGTACAGAAAGCCCCGCAAGAACGGCAATTTCTGTAGTGTAGCGTTCGAAAAAGTCAGAAAGTTCATACACTGTCGGCATGCTATAACCTCCTCACCCCTATAGTGTACCGGGAGAAGGGCGGAATCGCCAACAATTTTGGTAGCAGTTTTCAACAATTTTGGTAGCAGCTTTCAACAATTTTGGTAGCAGTATAAAAAAGCCGGCTCACGCCGGCTTGTCTTCCTTACTTACCCTTCTTCTTTATCGGGATCCAGACTTCGCATCGATACTTCTCGCTCGTATCGTCAATAGAGGGATCCTCCTGTTCGGGATAGAGCTCGAAATCCGGCGTTCCGGCATGTTCGTACTCGGAAGCGGGAAACCATTCCGAGTAGATCTGTTTCCAGACGGCCTGGATGGCACCGGGCATGGGGCCGCGGGACTCGAATACGGCGTAAGTTGCCGGATCAATCGTGATGGTTACGCTTCCCCCGGGAAAGTCGGTTAATGCGTGGTCGCCCTTTTCCACGGCGATGGCATAGGCGAAAGAATTGTCTTTCGGGTTGTAGTCGTAACAAACGCCGAACATACCCATGGGACCACAGTTTTTTCCGATCGCCGCGGCGGTTCCGTTTGAAGAGTTCTCTTGCCAGAATTCCGGGATCACCTTCATGTTTTCCCCGTCGGTGTTGGTGGTGCGCAACGAAACGCCGGCGAGTTCAATCGTGTCCTTTTCAATGATTCGGTATTTCATGGTCTTGTCTCCTTTGAGAATGACCGCCAGCTGTATGGGAGGCCAGGTTTCCAGTTCGATGTCGTTTTGGCGCGCCTCTGAAGGCGTAATGCCGAAACACCGTCTGAAGGCCTTGGCAAAAGATTCGGGACTTTCCCAACCGTATCTGAGCGCGACATCGATTACCTTGTCCTTGCCCGCGGCTAGATCAAGTGCTGCCCGGCTGAGCCGCCGGCGCCGTACATACTCCGCGGGTCCGGTTCCGAACACAACTTCGAACATGCGACAAAAATGAAAGAGCGAGCAGTTGGCCAGTCGTGCCGCTTCTTCAATTTCCACCGTTTTCTCGAGGTTGTCTTCCATGTAACCCAATGCCTGGTTCAGTCGTGCAGTCCAGTCCATAGTTCTCTCTCCCTGGTGTGCGGATCATCTCATGGAAACCATACCGCAGTTCTTGTCCAGTATGCCTGTTGTTTTTTGCCGGAAAGTGACAGGGTTACATGGATCGTAGCATTATTGGGGAAGAATTTCCAGAAACGCGTTCACTACATCCGGATCGAAGTGGGTTCCGGATTCCGCGCGGAGGTATGCAACAACTTTTTCTCTTTCCCAGGGTCCCCGATACGGTCGTTCGCTCGAAAGGGCATCCCATACGTCAATTACGGCAAAAATTCGGGCGAACAGGGGAA
>Ga0209718_1002269_pt1 | contig 19304 bp, 17 predicted proteins | sample AD_JPNAS1_MetaG_FD_184420 | JGI IMG/M metagenome (GOLD analysis project Ga0209718, IMG submission 184420) | Active sludge microbial communities of municipal wastewater-treating anaerobic digesters from Japan - AD_JPNAS1_MetaG (SPAdes) (version 2) | ecosystem: Engineered > Bioreactor > Anaerobic... | reverse complement strand
CCCACGTGAGCACCCGAATCGTCCACGGCCCGTAGCCGTCCCGGCGGCGGACCAGGGTCATCGGCAGCGCGACACTGACAAATCGCGCGACGAGGGCCACGACGATCATGAGGAGCCCGGCGAGCACTTCGCCGACGGCGGTAGGCGTGAGCAGCACGTCGAGACCGATGAACGCGAACAACAGGATGTTGAGGACCTCGTCGAGGGTCTCCCAGAAGCCTTCGATCCGTTCCCGGGTGTGCTCTCCGAACGCTCGCTCTTTGCCGGCCGACATCACCAGGCCGGCGACGACCATCGCCAGGGGTCCGCTCAGGCCGAGGCTCGCGGCGAGGACATAGCCGCCGACGACCGAAGCCAGGGTCAGCAGGATCTCGACCGACGCCGCCTCGATCGAGCGACACAGCCGATAGGTGATCCAGCCGATCAGGGCGCCGAAGGCGATGCCGCCCAACGCCTCTTGGACGAAGACGACCAACGCTCCCGTGAGACTGGGCTCGGTGTGGCCGCCACCGACCCCCGCGGCGGAGGCAATGACGATGAAGAAGACGACGCCGACGCCGTCGTTGAAGAGGCTCTCCCCGGCGATGAGGGTCTCGATCTTCTTGGGCACCTTGGCGCGCTTGAGCATGTCGAGCACGGCCACGGGGTCGGTCGGCGACAACAGCGCACCGAAGAGCAGCGACCAGATGAGCGGGATGTCGAGCCCGACCAGGTGGAAGACGCCCCACGCGCCGAAGCCGATGAGCACGGTGCTGATCGCGGTGCTCACCCCGGCGAAGGTGAGGATGCCGGCCCGCAGGCGCATCATCAGTGTGGCGTCCAGGCTCATCGCTCCCGCGAAGAGCATCAGGCTGAGGATGCCGTTGAGGACGAAAGCGGTGAAGTCCAGCGCCTGCCAGAGCTCGATCGCCTGCTGCTTCAGCCCGAAGGTCCAGCCTTGCGTGTCGAGCAGGATGAGCACGATCGATGAGGCGGCTCCCGCGAGGGTGACGGCCACCGTGCTGGGCAGGTGAACCCAACGTTCGTTGGCCCAGGCGAGGAGTGCCGACAGACACAGCAGGACGGCGAACGCGGTGAGCACCTAGGCAGCCTAGGAGTCCTTGCCGCCCCTCGCGTAGTCCTGAGGCGAACGGCATACCCCCGCGACGTCCCCGCCCGCGCTCACGCGCGGCGACGTTCGACCAGACCCCTCAAGTAGGCGGCCTGTCCGGCGTGCTGGGTGATGTCGTTGACGACCGACACCAGGCGCACGGCCGCGGTGACCGGCGGGTCCCAGCGCCGGTCGACGATCCGCGCGAAGTCGGCTGCGGTCAAACCCTGCACGATCTCCACCGTCTCGGCGTGGACCGCCGCATGGTATGCCGCGAGCAGGCTCCCGTCGGCGACCGAGAAGGCCGCGACCTCCTGGCTGGACTGGCCGTACCCGATTGAGCGGGCGGCATACGGGAGGTCGAAGCGCTTGGCGAAACCGGCTGTCGTCCAGATCTGTTCGCGCCCGGCCACTCCCGCGAGGTGGTCATCCTGCACTCGGGCGAGGTGCCAGACGAGCCAGCCGATGGAGTTGGAGTCCTCGTCGGGCCGCCACAGGATCTCTTCGCCGCCGAGGCCGTCGAGGAGGGCGGGGACGCCCTCGGCGACCCGACCGAAGGCGTCGATGAGCAGGGCGTGCGACAGGGAGAGGTCGTCACCGACAGGAGCGGCTGCGGCGGGGGTCTCGGTCATGCCTTCAGCCTGCCACGGACGGCGCTCGCACAGTGCCGCCCGCCGCGCTGCTGCCCCGGCGCTTGCTGCCCGCCGCACTACTGGGCGGCGCGGGACAACTCGCGGCGGTAGCCGGCGCGAGCCAGCAGGCCGAACCCGACGAACGACGCGAGGACCCAGCCGACGTGCACCCAGGCACTGCCTTCAGGATGGGCGCCGAAGGCGATGACGTCCTGCGCCGGGGCGATCGCCGACCAGACGAGTTGCCCGAAGTGGTAGGTCGGCAGATAGGGCGCCACCTTGGCCAGTACGTCGGGGAGTTGGTCGAGGGGGAAGAAGAAGCCGGAGAGGAACGACAGTGGCAGGAAGACGAGATTGCCGATCGCTGACGCCGCCTTGGGGCGGAACCAATAGGCCAGCGAGAAACCCATGGTCGAGAACGCCACCGTCCCGGCCAGCAGGATGAGCACGGTCTGAGCGAGCCGCACGCCGTCGAACGGCACCTTGCCGCCCAGCGCAGCCACCGCCCAGGTCCCGAGCAGGATGAGCCCGCAGAACGCCAGCGAGCCGACGACCTTGGCGACGAAATAGGCCCAGAACGGCATCGGCGTCGCGCGCATCCGCCGCAGCCAGCCCTTGCCGCGCTCGTCCGCAACGCCCACCCCGAAGGTGAAGATCGCCAGGCTGACGACGCCATAGGCAGACATCGAGGCGAACATCATCGCCCCGACATCGGTCCCGCCGGGGAGTTTTACCCCCGCGTTGGGCAGCCCGAACATTGTGAAGAGGATGATCGGCACGGCGACCACCCCGACGACGTACTCGGGAACCCTTGAGCTGGAAAGGAGTTCGGCGCGCAGCTGCGCGGCCAACGTGCCGAGGGCACCCGGCATACGGGATGCTTCGGGGCTCAGCCGTCGGGGGGTGCGGTCACCGCTGTCCGTGGTCGACGAGTCGGCGGGGTATGCCGTGCGGCCGGCGGTGCTCATGATGCGGACTCCATGACGTGCTCGGGGGTGGTGTCGGGGGTGGCGGTCGGTGCGGTCTGGGTGGTGGCACCGACGAGGTGGATGAAGGCCGTCTCGAGGTCGGTGTCGGTGACGGTCAACTGCGACACCAGGTGGCCACCGGCGAAGAGTCGAGCCAGCAGGTCCTCAGGCGTGGCGGTCTGCACGACCAGGGTCGGGTGCGTGGCACCCACGGACTCGCCCGGAGCGACCTCGACCCCGCGGACGCCGGGGAAGGCGGCCAACGCCGCGACGCCGACGTCGGTGACGAGTCGGACGGTTCGCGTCGCGACCGTGGCCTTGATCTGCTCGGGCGTGCCGTCGGCGATGACTCGGCCGCGGTTGATGAGGATCACCCGGTCGGCGAGGGCATCGGCCTCGGCAAGGTTGTGGGTGGAGAAGAGGATCGTCTTGCCGTGCGCAGCCAAGCCCCGCACCTGCTCCCAGAACAGGTGTCGCGCCTCGACGTCCAGTGCTGCGGTCGGCTCGTCGAGGAAGAGCAGGTCGGGGTCGCCGGCGATGGCCAAGGCGAAGTTGAGGCGTTGCTGCTGGCCTCCGGAGAGTTGCGCGATCCGGTTCCCGCGCTTCTCCGACAGGTCGGCGCGGTCGAGGATGTCGTCCAGGCTCAGGGCGAACGGGTAGTAGTGCCGCACCAGATCGACCGCCTCGGCCACGGTGAGGCTTTCGGGGGCGCTGCTCTCTTGGAGCATCGCGCCGACCCGAGCCCGAGTGGCCTTCGCGTTGGGGGCGTCGCCGAAGACACGGACCTCCCCGGCCGTGGGGGTGCGCAGGCCGAGCAGCATCTCGATGGTCGTCGACTTGCCTGCGCCGTTGGGGCCGAGGATCGCCACGATGTCGCCGGGCGCGATGACCAAGTCGAGGGCATCGACGGCCACGAGGTCGCCGTAGCGTTTGGTGAGGCCGCTGGCACGGATCACGGCAGGCGTGGTCGTTGAGCCGGAGGCGGGTGTGGAGGTCATGTCGTCGACGGTAGTTGGGCGGCATACCCCTGTGTCAGTGCCGGTCGTCATGACCGGCACCCATGACGACTGGCACGGGTGCCGACGGGGTCGCCCGCCCTACGCTCGACGTCATGCAGGAACGCCACCTCGAACCGTTGGGGATCGCCACCGCCGGGATGGCCTGGCTGTCGATCGGCGTCGTCGAGCTCATCGGGCTCTCGGACCGGGCGTCGAACTGGTGGTGGCTGGCCTACCTCGGTTACGGCGCGGCATACCTCTGGTGTGTCGTGGTGGCGCCGAAGGGTCATTGGCCCAGGCGGGAGCGGGCCATCGCACTCGGCGTGGTGACCCCGCTGGGAGTTGCCGTCGTCGCGCTCTCCTCCTCGAGCGGGTTCACCTCGATCTCGTTGGTGATGACGGCGATCCTCCTGGCCAACCTGGTGTCGGTGCGTGTCGTGGTCGGCATCGTCCTCGTCCAGACGCTGGCCGTGGTCGCTCTGTTGTGGACCACGTTCAGCGACGGCGGGATGGCGTATGCCGTGTCGACCGGGGTCGCGTTCTTCGCCTTCCAACTCTTCGCGCTGCTCATGGTCGTGTCGGTGCGGGCCACCGAGGCCGCGCGGAACGAGGCCGACCGGGCTCGCGGGGAGGCCGAGGCGGCCAACGCGGCGCTGCGGGCCGCGCAGACGCAGTTGGCGACGACCAGTCGCACGCAGGAGCGGCTGCGGATCGCCCGCGACCTGCACGACGTCGTTGGCCACCAACTCACGGCCCTGTCGGTCAACCTCCAGGTCGCCTCCCGGACCGCCACCGGGCCGGCCAAGGACGACCTCGAGGTATGCCGCGCCGTCGCCTCCGACCTGCTCCGTGACGTTCGCGAGGTGGTCAGTCAGCTGCGCGAAACACCCAGTGCCGGGCCGGAGTTCGCGGAAGAGTTGCGCACGATCGGGCACTCGGTGCCGAGCCCGGTCGTGGATGTCGACGTTGCTGACGACCTGCCGCCGCTGGGTGCCGCCGAGGCCGACGTCGTGCGGCGCTGCATCCAGGAGATCGTCACCAACGCCGTGCGCCACAGTGGCGCCACCTCGGTGTGGATCGCTGTCGAGGAGCTCGACGGAGTGGTCAGCGTGACCGCGCGAGATGACGGCCAAGGGTCCGGGGGTGACGGAGCGGACGTGGTCATGGGGCACGGCCTGACCGGGATGGTGGAACGCTTCGAGGCACTGGGAGGCTCGGTGGCGTGGACCGCGCGTCCCGGCCAAGGGTTCACCCTCCAGGCGTCGGTGCCGGTGGGCCGGGTGGCTGCGACATGACGGTCCGCGTCGTCGTCATCGATGATCAGACCCTCGTCCGCCAGGGGATCGTCGGGCTGCTCCGACTCTCCGGCGAGGTCGAGGTGATCGGTCAGGCCAGTGATGGTGCCGAAGGCCTGGAGGTCGTCGCGGCGCTGCGCCCGGACGTCGTGCTGCTCGACCTACGGATGCCGATCCTCGACGGCCTGGGCGTCCTGCAGGCCCTCGCCGCCGCGGGTGATCGCACCCCGGTCCTCGTCCTGACGACCTTCCCCGACGACGAGGCCCTGATCGCGGCGATGCGCGCCGGCGCTCGCGGATACCTGCTCAAGGACGTCAGCCTCGATCAACTCGTCGACGCCATCACGACGCTCGCCGGCGGGGGCACAATCATCCAGCCGTCGGTCACCGAGGCGCTCGTGCGTCAACTCGCGGGAACGTCGGCTGACGTGGACCCGGTCGGTCTGGCGCCGGAGCCGCTCACTCAGCGTGAGACCGAGGTGCTGCGGCTGTTGTCGGGGGGTTACTCCAACCGGGAGATCGCGGCGGCGATGTTCCTTGCCGAGGGCACGATCAAGAACCATGTGTCGGCGGTCCTGCTCAAGTTGGGTGTCCGTGACCGGACCCGAGCCGTCCTGCGTGGCCTCGAACTCGGGCTCATCCAGCGGTGACCGGGTTCGCGGAGCGGCCCGATCAGGCGTCGGCGATCGACGGCGCGGTCGGGTCGACGCCGCCCCCGTTGGCCTGCTGCCCGGCGACATAGGCCTCCAGGTCGGCGATGGAGTCGGTGTTGCGCTTGGCCACCGTCAGCAGCGACGACATCTTCGCCACCTCCTCGACCTGCTCCTTGATGAACCACTGCATGAACTGCTCTGCGCCGTAGTCGTTCTCCTCGCGGGCGATCCGCGTCAGCGTGTAGACCTGCTCGGTGACCGTGCGCTCCTGGCTCAGGGACAACTCGATGGGCTCCACCACCCCGTCGAAGCGCGTGATGGGGGCCTCGCTACCGGGGATCGTCACCTCGGCCTCGGTGTCGAGCAGGTAGCGGACCATCATCATCGCGTGGTCGCGCTCCTCGCGGGCATGCACGTAGAAGAACGACGCCATCTGGGGCATCGTCAGCGCGTCGAAGTGCACGGCGATTGCGACGTACTGCAGGTGGGCGGCGAACTCGTTGCCGATCTGGGCGTTGAGGGCGGCCGCGAAGCGAGGCGTGGTCACCGGGCCACTGTAGCGGCGCACCGCCGTTCGGCATCCCCCTCGCCCGCCTGCCTAGAGTGGGCGCATGAGCGCAGGAGATGTCCCCGTGACCGGTGGCCCGGCGAGCGCGCCGGCCGACGACGCGGCATACGAGGACAGCGAGCAGGGGTATGCCGCGGGGTTGCGCGCGTGGGACGGCCTCCCGGGGATCCCGGCCTCCTCCGGGGCGCTCATCCGCGACAGCCGCGGGCGGATCCTCGTGCTCAAACCGACCTACAAGAGCGGGTGGACGATCCCCGGGGGCGTCATGGAGGCCAACGGCGAGACGCCGTGGGAGGCCTGCCAGCGTGAGGTCTTTGAGGAGACGGGGCTGCGGGTGAGCGCCGGGCGGCTCGCCGCCGTCGACACCCGACCGGCCAAGGCGCGCAGGGCCATGGGGCTGCGGTTCCTCTTCGACTGCGGGGTGGTCACCGACGAGCAGGCGGCCTCGATCACGCTGCAGTCGACCGAGCTCAGCGACCACGCCTTCCTCGCTCCGAGTGAGGCGCTGGCCCGACTGCGGCCGGCCGTGAGCCGTCGGGTTGCTGCGGTGCTGGAGACCGGCGGCTGCCGCTACCTCGAGGACGGCCGCCCGGTCGCCGGCGTCCCCGACGAGTGACGAGGGCTGACCTCCGCCTTCGGTGTGGGGTTCGGAAGATCCTGACCTGAAGGCGTATCCAGGGCGGGGGCGCCGGGCTCTCTTACGGTTGAAACCCAGTGCCGGGGTGCCTGGGTCCAACCGAAGGATGATCATGAAAAAGTCCACTCTCCCAACTCGATTGCTCGCCCTCGGTGCCGTCTTCGCCACCGCGGCCGCGCTCGCCGTCGGTAGTGCCGGGTCGGCACAGGCGGCCAAGCCTGGGGCCCGGGGCGACGTCTCGTCGGCCACGGCGTCGATCTCCGCCGAGGCCAAGGCCGCCGGCGTCGCCAAGCACGGCGCGAAGGCCACCGACGCGCAGGCCCTTGAGGCGTATTGGACGCCCGAGCGGATGCGAGCCGCCAAGCCCGCCGAAGAGGATTCCACGCTGGAAGCCAGCGCCACGGCATACGTGCAGAAGCAGGTCGCCGACCAGAAGGCCGGCCGCAAGCCGGTGACCAACGACGGTCCGGTCCGCAGTGTTGAAGGTGCGTCGAGCAAGGTCTTCGGCCCGGCGGCGACGGCTGGTGGCGTCGCGGCGGCCTACAACCCGAACCTGCCCTACTACGTGCCGACCGCCTACACCGCGGGCAAGGTGTTCTTCAGCAAGCCCGACGGCAACTACGTGTGCTCCGGAACCATCATCAACTCCGAGGGCAAGGACACCGTCTGGACTGCCGGTCACTGCGTGCACGGCGGCAGCGGTGGCACCTGGCACACCAACTGGACCTTCGTGCCGGCCTACGACGACGACCTGGCCAACCCGCGGCCGTACGGCACCTGGTCGGCGAACCAGTTGTGGTCGAGGACCGCGTGGACGAACAGCTCTGACTTCTCCCAGGACATGGGCGTCGCGATCATGAACACCAACTGGGGCTGGCACATCGTCGACTACTTCGGCGGCCAGGGCCTGACGACCAACCGCGGCAAGAGCGGTGTCTGGGAGAACGCGTTCGGCTACCCGGCCGAGTGGCCGTTCGACGGCGGCAACCTCATGCAGTGCTGGGGCTCGACCTCACCCGAGTGGGACGCCTGGTTCTTCTGGTCGCAGACGGTGAAGATCCCGTGTGACATGACCCGCGGCTCGTCCGGTGGCGGCTGGCTCTACGGCTACAACGGTGACTGGGGCCAGCTCAACGGCGTCAACAGCCGGATCGACCGGATCTCCGGCCCGACGATCATGCTCTCGCCCTACTTCGACGACGATGCGTGGAGCCTGTTCAACTCCACCCGTTGGCTGTGACCGTTCTTAGCCCTCGCCTGGCGCGCCCGGAATCCCCGGGCGCGCCAGTGCGCGTTCGCGTGGGGTCACCTACCGTGGTCGGTATGCCGTCCGCCCACCGCCGCAGGCCCGTTCCGCTCGTCGCGGCCTCGGTGCTCGCGCTGCTGTTCTTGATGGCTGGCTGTGGACAGTCCCGCACCACACTGAACCCCGGCTCGACGGGGTCGACAGGAGGCACCGTGGTCGGTGGATCAACTGGTGGGGTTGGTGGTGGCGAGGTTCAGCCGGCACCGCCGTCGGGTGCGCCGGCCCCGCTGCCAGAGCCGCCCGGCTCGACCATTGTCACGCCGTTGGTGTCGGACCCCGTTGCGGGGCAACGAGTTCGGCGAGTGGCGTGGCAGCCTGTGAAGGCCGACCCCACGTCGGCGCAGGTCGTCGTTCAGGCTGTAGTGGGCGGCATACCGTGCGACCGCGTGACGGGAATTGAGGCCGTGGAGACCGGTTCTACCGTCGCGATCTCGGTCTGGGCCGGACCGGAGGTGGGGGCAACCGGGTGCGATGGCCCCCAGCCGGCCCTCGCCCAGATCGTCTGGGTGCGGGTACCCCTGGCTGGCGTGCTGGGCTCTCGAACCGTGTTGCCCTATTCACCGTCCTGAGCCGCGGCGCCGACCGCTGGTCGGCGCCGCGGTTCTTACGAGCAATGGCCTGTAGGAATCAGTCGCCCTGAGGCGTGGCGGTCCTCAGTAGCAGGCCATGGTGGACAGACTGGCGTTGGCCGCGGGCATGGCCCAGTACTCGGACCACCCGCCCCAGTCGCTGCTGCCGCAGCCGCCACCGCCGCCTCCTCCGCCCCAGTCGGAACCGCTGTCGTCCCAACCGGAACCGCTGTCGTCCCAACCGGAACCGCTGTCGTCCCAACCGGAACCGCTGTCGTCCGATCCGTTGTCTTCCGCCGGCGAACTCTCGTTGGCCGGGCTGTTGTCCGAGGTGTCGGCTGCTGGCTCACTCGCGGGAGTGCTCTCGTTCGTCGGTCCTTCGGAGGTGTTTCCAGCGGGCTCCTCGGCCGGTGGGTCCTCGGCCGGTGGGTTCTCGGTCGCCGGTTCCTGGGTTTCGGGGTTGGCGGCCTCCGGCTCATCCGCAGCCGGTGCTTCGTCAGAGGTGGCTGCCGGCGGGTCGTCCTTCTTCGGCTCCTCCTTGGGAACCCGACGGTCGATCACCTCTTGCTCACAGGCCCTGTTTCCGTTGCAGGCGGTGAGTTCGTTCACGAGGGCGTCCATGGCCTGCTCTTGGCGGACCCGTTCCTCGCACGCCCGGTCGTCTCCACAGGCGACGATGTTGTTGATGAACTCGTCCAAGCGTTGTTGGGTCGCTTCGCGGTAGGCGCCTTCACCGGCCTTTCGGACCGCCTCGGCGTAGAGCGCGGCAGCGGCCCTGCAGATCGGGTTCGACTGGCAGGTGTCGCTCATCGACTCGGCGAATCGGTCGTCGCAGCCTGCGCGAGGCAGGCCTGAGCCGTAACAGAGGTCGTGCATGTTGCAGTCCTCTTCGAACCCGAGGTTCGGGACGAGGTAACGGCTGAATCCTCGGGCTGCCCCGCATCCGTTGACGTCGATGGTCGACACGGTGGAGGTGATCGACGGTGTCATCGGTGGCGGTGCCGCCGCATGGGCGGGGAGCGCTTGCAGGCCCACGACGGCCAATGCCATGACGGCCAAGACGGCCAGGATCCGGCGACGCATCGCCCTGATCCGTGGTCCAGCTGGGGAGATCAGCATGGAGACTCCATTCTGTTGTGACCCCGCCCCCGGCGGGGTTGCCCTACGATCATCTCGGCCAACAGATGGGTGCACAACGCTTGAGGGGACCTGGGTTTACGGGGGCCTCGACACCCACATCTACGTCGCGAAACATGCGATGCGGCAAGCAAACCCGGGCGTCGAACGGTGGGGTTGGCGGGTCTGCTGGGGCCACTCGCGGCCCAGAACCAGCAGGGCCCGGGCCACAGCGCGTCAGGTCACTACTGCATGAGGGTGATGGAGCTGACCCGCCACACAACACCGTCACGCAGCAGTGACACGAGATAGATCCCGTTCTTCTCCGCCAGGGTCCCGGCCGCCGCTCCTGCGGAATCGACGATCTTGGTCGCGCGCAGTCGGAACAACACGTCGACCGGCGTCTGGCCCTCGATGTGCGGTTCGTTGCTCGCCGTCACTTCTCGCAACAACATCGGCTCGGACACGGTATGCCGCCCGCCGCTCGTCACCGCTGCCGCCTCGTCCTCGAGCGTCCCGCACCCTGTGCACTTCGCCGTGCCCAGCGGACGCAGCAGTCCCGTCTGCCCCGTGGCGTATGCCGCGTTGAGCCGCCCGAAGAAGTAGCGCGTGAACGCCAACGCTCCGGCCGGGGTGTTGGCCTGGGCTGCGGCCGGAACGTCGCTCGGATAGGTCGGCGTCGCCGCGGCGGTCGCGGTCGGGCGCACCGTGGCCGTGGCGCCAGCCGTCGATCGGGCACTCGTCGCGGCGGTGGCGCCGGACGTGGCCGTGGCAGCACTGGGGCCTGACGAGCAGGCTCCGACGAGTGCGACGGCAGCCAGCCCGACGGCATACCTTCCGACGGCATGCCTCGTGATCGGCGACGACATCGACATCCTCCCTGCGCGGCTGGTTTCCCCTGCGCCCAAGTCTCCCATGGGCGTCTCGGTGCCCCCGCAGGGCGAGGCGAGCGGCCGGTTCGGGCGCTAGCGTGAGGGCGTCTGCTCCCCGCGCGAAAGGCCTCCGCATGCCTGTCGAGTCCGCCGGGCCGAGCGCCGGGGCTGACTCCGGTGCCGACCTCGACCGCTGCCCCCAGGTGCTCCTGCGCAACGTGCGGGTCGTTCCGGTCGGCGGGGTGCCGGCACCGCAGGGGAGCGTCGACGTGCGGATGCGCGCCGGTCGCGTCGTCGACCTGGCCCCGACGGTCACGCCGGACCCGCACGACAGCGAGGTCCACGACGGCGAGGGCCGGTGGATCATCCCTGGGCTGTGGGATCACCACGTCCACCTGGCCCAGTGGGCCGACACCCTCTCGCGTCTCGACCTGTCGGGCACGACGAGCCCAGACGAGGTCACCGACCGGATCCGTCGACACCTCGACACACTGCCGGTGAACGACGCGGACAGTGTGGTCGTCGGCTTCGGTCATCGGTCGGCGACCTGGGCCCGCCAGCCCACTGTGGCCGAGCTCGACGCCGTGTCCGGGCGGCACCCGGTCGCTCTCGTCAGCGGTGACGGACACAACGGGTGGCTCAACTCGGCGGCGCTCGCCCTGCTCGGCGCACCGGCGACCGAAGGGGCCCTCGTCGAGAACGACTGGTATCCCGTGTGGACCCGGATCGGCAGCCTGCCGGGGTCGCAGGAGGCGAGGGACGCGGCATACCGACTCGCGGTGTCGCGTGCCGCCGCGCTGGGGATCGTCGGCGTCGGTGATATGGAGTTCGGCGACGGATTCCTCGACTGGCCAAGGCGATTCGCGGCCGGGGTTCAAGACCTGCGGGTCCGTGTGGCGACCTACCCCACCGGGCTGGACGCGGTGCTCGCAGCCGGCCTGCGCAGCGGCGACGTCCTTGGCGACTCGGGCGGGCTGGTGCGGATGGGACCGCTGAAGATCATCTCGGACGGCTCGCTCAACACCCGCACGGCCTACTGCCACGAGGAGTATGCCGGTGGGTCCGGTCTCGCGGAGCCGCGTGGTCGCGCGAACTACTCCGGTGCGGACCTCGCCGAGTTGGCCCGGCGAGCGACCCAGGCGGGCCTGCGGATGGCGGTGCACGCCATCGGTGACGCGGCGATCACGCAGGCGTTGGACGTGTTCGAGTCGACGGGCGCCCGCGGGACCATCGAGCACGCGCAGTTGATGCAGCCGTCGGATGTCGTGCGGATGGCTCGCCTCGGCGTGGGGGCCAGTGTGCAGCCGGCCCATCTGCTGGACGACCGCGACGTCACCGCGTTGTGTTGGCCCGATCGAGCCGATCGGTGCTTCCCCCTGCGTGAGATGGTCGAGGCCGGCGTCGCGCTGCTGCTCGGCTCCGACGCGCCGGTGTCGCCGCTGGACCCGTGGCTGGCGATGGCGGCGGCTGTGCACCGCAGCGCGGACGAGCGTGACCCGTGGAACGCCGGGCAGTCTCTCACTGCGGCGCAGGCGCTGGCCGGCAGCACCGACGGCTGCACCACCGTGACGCTGGGCAGCCGTGCGGATCTCGTTGTGCTGGAAGCTGATCCGTTGGACGGAGCGGCTGGCGACTCAGCCGCGGTGGGGCAGCGGCTGCGGACGATGCCGGTGGCCGCCACCTACCTCGGCGGCAGGCGGACGTTCGGCTCGGGTCACGACGACAGGTAGCGCGCGGCGATCTCGTCGGTGACGCCGCCCTCGGCGATGACGTCGGCATAGAAGCGTCCGCTCGACTTCACTGTGCGCTCCAGGGTGGCGTAGTCCAGGTCCACGATCCCGAACCTCGGCACCTCGCCTTCGGCCCACTCCCAGTTGTCGACGAAGCACCAGTGGTAGTAGCGCTCGAACGGCAGGCCGGTCGCGCGCGCCGCGGCCATCACCTCGAGGTGATCGTGCAGGTATTGGGCACGGAAGCGGTCGGTGGCGTCGCAGGTGCCGTTCTCGGTGACCCAGATCGGGGCCGGCCACCGGTCATAGGCCCACCGCGCCACGCGCGCCAGCCCCTCGGGGTAGATCTCCCACCCCAGGTCATTGAGCTGCGCCCCCGGCCGAGTCCCGTCGCCGATCGTGCTCACCCAGGAGCGCGAGTAGTAGTTGATCCCGAGCGCGTCGTAGTAGCGCCCCTCGTGGATCCCCGCGGGGCGGCGCAGCGGCATACCGAATCGGCCCGTGCACATCGCCTCGGTGAGGGCCGTCTGGAAGAGGTATTCCTGGGCCCGCGCGAGGGCGCGGTGCGCGGGGTTGGCCGGGTTAGCTGGGTCGAAGACGCGCAGATGGACCGCGAAAGTGACGCGCGTCGGCTGACCCGCGCGCAACGCGTGGATGAGCTCGTATGCCGTGATGTGGGCGTGCGCGAGGTTGGTCATCACCCGCACGGCTCGCGGCAGCGACCGGACGCCCGGGGGGAACCGCCCGAGGAGGTAGCCGAACGTCGCATAGACGTTGGGTTCGTTGATCGTGCACCAGTCCTCGACGAGGTCGCCGAGCTCGGTGACGACCCGCTCGACGAAGCGCAGGAAGTGCGCCACGTTGTCGGCTCGCTCGAAGGCTCCCAACGCCTCGAACCACCGGGGGTTGTTGAAGTGATGCAACGTGAGCAGAGGCCGGATTCCCTTGTCCCGCAAGGCAGTCAGCTCGTCGCGATAGTGGCTGAAGGCCTCGTCGGAGAAGACGCCCGGCTGAGGCTCCAGCCGAGCCCACTCGACCCCGAAACGGTAGGTCTGGATGCCGAGTGAGGCCATCAGATCGGTGTCCTCGCGCCACCGATCCCAGTGCCCCGTGGCCCGGACGGGCGAGGATCCGTCGGCGATGTGCCCGGGAGTCAACGCCCAGTCGGCCCAGTTCGTCGTGTCGCAGCCACCCTCAATCTGGGTGGCCGCGGTGGCGACGCCGAGCATCAGGCCGTCGAGCCGGAACTCGCCCATGTCACCGCCGGGCTTGGCCCGAATCCTTTGCGACATCCTTTGCGACGCTGGCCTGCTCGGCCGCCCGGAGCCGTGCGGCGAGGGCCGGGGGGACGACCGTGTCGGGGTCGCGCAGGGCGCCGAGCGCGGCGCGCACGCCGACGAGACCGGCATACAGGGCGGGGCAGGTGGGGCACGAGCCGAGGTGCGTTTCGAGTGCGACGCGCGTGGCCGAGTCGAGATCTCCGTCGAGGTAGTCACTCACACGCGAGCGAGCGTCCCAGCAGCGCAAGGGGATTCCGCCCAAGGCCGCCCTCCGTTCGGTGCCGCGTGCGAGGTGGGTGACGAGCATCGCACGAGCCCGGCTGATCCGTTGTTTGGCGGCGGCCAGGCTGACGTCCTGGATGTCGGCGACCGCCGCCGAGGTCAGGCCCTGGACGTCGTGCAGGACGACAGCCGATCGGTAGGCCGCCGGCAGATGGATGATCGCGTCGCGCAGTTCCTCGGCGGTCTCAGCCCGCAGGAGTACGGTCTCGGCGTCGACGGTGTAGGAATCGTCGCGCCAGTCGGCCTCGACGCGTTCGGCGAGTTCTTCGGCATCGACGGGGTCGGAGCGCGAGGCCCGGACGACGTCGACGAACCGGTGGTGCAGGATCCGGTGGAGCCAGGTCGCGGCGGAGGAGTCACCACGGAAGTCGGCCGCGCGCTCCAGGGCGCGCACCACGGTGTCCTGCACGAGGTCCTCGGCCGTCGCGGCATCCCGGGTCAGGACGCGCGCGTAGCGCAACAGGCCAGGGACGGCGGCCGTGATCTCCTCGTGCGTGATCCCCATGCGACAACGGTATGCCGTCCGGTCCCCCCGCGGTGAGCGGGAGGCGGGCGGACGGCATACCGGAGGGTGTCAGGCGCCCTTGTTGGTGCTGATCTTGAAGGGGAGGTAGAGCGGGCACACGCGGACGATGCCGGTGGCGAGCATGATCGCCGCGACGACCCACAGGACCACCCCGAAGGTGCCGCCGACGACGACCGCGAGGATCGCGGCGACGATGGCGATGGCAATGCGGATCTTCCGGTCGGTGGTGCCGACGTTGAGCTTCATGGTGCGTCGTTTCCTTAGGTCAGAGGGTCGAACGCCGCATGGACGGTGCGGACCGCGCAAAGGTGACAGGAACCGGGTATGTCGTGGGTCACACTCGATGCGCTACGGCATCCGGCCGTCGGTGGTCCCCTCGCGGTAGGCCGCGAGCTCCCGGCGGCCCTCCTCGCTCAGGTCGGGACCGACCTCCGCGAGCCGCGGCAACAGGTGCCGCTCGGTCGTCAGCGCCCGGAACATCAGCGGCACGGTGATCTCGTGGTCGGGTCGGCTCTCGACGACGACCGCGTCGCCAGCCTGCACCGGGCCCGGCGTGAGGACGCGCAGGTAGGCGCCGGTGCGGCCGCGCACCGTGAAGCGCTTGACCCAGCGTTCCTCCCCCATGGCCCTCGCGAAGGTCGCGCACGGGACGCGGGGGCCGGTCACCTGGAGGCGGACGACGTCACCGATCGCCCAGATCTCCCCGACGAGGGCACCGTCGACATCGAGGCCGGTGATGGTGAGGTTCTCGCCGAACGCGCCGGGCGGGAGGTCCCGACCCACCTCGGCAGCCCAGTGCGCAAGCTCGTCGCGCGCGACGGCATACACCGCCTGGTCGGTGCCGCCGTGGTGGCGCCGGTCCCCGAGGAAATCGCCGGCGACCCCGCTGCCGAGCCCCGTCCCCTTGTCCCCGGGGTCGCGCAGGTCCACGGGTCCCTCGACGGGCGACTTGTGTATGCCGGTCGGCGGCCCTTCGCTGTCCCCGTCGGGTCGCGGGGTGCCGACGTTGACGGCGATCAGGTGGGCCATGGTGAGTCCTTCACTCGTCGGGATCCGTGGGCGAGGCCGATGTGGCAGGTACGGAACCGGGAGGCGGCGGCCAGACGGCCGGGAAGTCAGTGTCGCCCCAGTCGGTCCCGAACTGCGCCCGATAGGCCTTCCCCGCCGCGTTGAGGGTGGGGAAGTAGAGAACGTTGTCGATGACCCCGTCGAGCGCATAGGCCTCGAGCTTGCCCCTGACCACGCTCTTGAGCTCGGCGAAGGCCAGTTTCGTCCCGCGCTCGTCCAGATCGGCAACCAGGCTGGCGAGCATGTCGGCGGCCGTTGTGTCGATGTCGGAGATCGGCTCGGCTGCGACGAGGATCCACTTGGGTGCCGGTTCGGTCGCGGCCAGTCGGGTGATCTGCTCCCCGAAGGTCCGGGCGTTGGCGAAGAACAGCGGTGCGTCGAAGCGGAAGATGATGAGCCCCGGCATCGACGTGAGCCGCGGCCGATGCGTCATGTCGTGGTAGCCCGGGTGGCCCTTCTCCCGGCCGAGCACCGCCTGATACGGCCACCAGGCCCGGCGGAACACGTTGAGGATCGACAGCCCGACGGCGACCCCGATGCCGGGGAGGACGCCCATGACGGCCACGGCCAGGGTCGCGGCGATCGACAGCCAGAACTCCGTTCGCCGCTGTGACCAGAGTTTGCGGGCAGCGGGGACCTCGGCCAGCGAGAAGGCGGCGAGGATGACAATGGCTCCCAGGACGGGTTGTGGCAGGTTCGAGAGCAGGTTGGGGGCGACCACCAGGAGCAGCAGGATCGCGAGAGCACCGACGACGCCGGTGACCTGGCTGCGGGCGCCTGCCTTGAAGGCAACAGCCGTCCGCGAGCCGCTCGTGCTCACGGCGAACCCCTGGAAGAGCCCCGCGAGGACGTTTGCGGCGCCGATCCCCACCATCTCCTGGTTGCCGTCCACGGGTTGCTTGGTCCGTCGGGCGTATGCCGAGGCCGTCGAGATCGTGTCAGCAAGGGCCACCAGCGTGATGCCGAGGGCGCCAACGACGAGCAGGCCGATGTCCCCGACCGAGACCAGGGGCAGGGTGAAGGGTGGGAAGCCCTGCGGCAGGTCACCGACGACCTTCACCCCCTTGCCGGGCAGGTCGAGGTAGGTCGAGGCGCCGATGCCGACGATGACGGCCACGAGGACGGCCGGCACCTGCGGCAGGGTCTTCTGCAGGACCCTCATGATGACCAGGGCCACGACGCCGATGCCAAGCGCCCAGAGGTTGGTCGCCCCAGCGAGGATCTTCTCGACGGTCGCGACGATCTCGCCGATCAACCCGTCGGCCGAGATGGAGAAGCCGCACAACTTGCGGACCTGGCCGACGAGGATCGTGAGCGCGAGCCCGTTCATGTAGCCGACCATCGTCGGTTTGGACAGCAGGTCCGCGACGAACCCGAGCTTGGCGGCACCGGCCGCGATCATGAAGATGCCGACGAGGACCGACTGGGCCGAGGCGAGGACGACGGCCCGCATGGGGTCACCGTTGGCCGCGACCAGGGGGAGGATCGACGCGGCAATCATCGGGCCGAGGGAGGAGTCCGGGCCGAGGACGAGGACGCGGGAGGGGCCGAACACGGCATACGCAACGAGGCACATGATCGACGTGTAGAGGCCGGTGATCGGCGGCAGGCCCGCGAGCTGCGCGTAGGCCATGCCTTGCGGCACGAGGAGGGCGGTGAGCCCCAACCCCGCCAGGAGGTCGTCCTTGATCCAGCGGCGCTCGTAGGTCGGCAGCCAGGTGAGGATCGGAAGCCACCGTTGGAGCCCCGCGTGGGGCGGCGGTTCCTGGAGCGATGGCTCAGGCGAGGCTGGTGCGGCGGTCACCAGGCGAGTGTGCCGCGATTGCGCCTCAGCGTCACGGGAAACGCTCTCGACACACGGTCGCGACGCGTCGCGTGGCCCGTTGACCCGGCCCCGCGACGCATCGCGCCGGGACTGCTTAGCCTGCCGCGGCGGCTTCCAGCCGGCTCAGCGCCGCTGCCCAGCGGGCCTTGAGCGAGTCGAGGTCGCCCTCGACGTGCTCGTGGCGAATCGACACGTAGGTCTGCTCGCCCTGGGGCGCCAGGTGCAGGTCGACGAGCGAACGCGGGCCGTCCTCGGAGGCGTGCCAGGACAGCCGCACCTGCTCCAAGGGGTGGTAGCTGCGCCAGACACCATGCGTGCCGTCGGTCGCTCGCCAGTGCTCACCCTTGTTGCCCAGGGTGGCGCCGTCTCCGAGGACCGCTGCCACGCCATCGTTGGTGCTCAGCACGTGCCACACGTGGTTCAGGTCGTGGGACAACAGCGCACTCACCTCGATGGTGTCGGGCGCGATCGATCCTTCGTCGACCACCTCGGCCTGCTGCGTGTCGGACATCATTTGCCTCCTTCTCGAGCGGCCGCTCGCCTGCGGCGGGGCCGCGGTTTCCTGCTGGGTCCATCCGACTCCAAACGCCGCAGGAACGCAACCTCGGGTTTGCCCCCAAGATCCGACTCGCTCCCCCGATCCCCTCACACTCGCCGGTGTTGTGGGCGAGGGGTATGCCGGGTGGTCCCGATTTCGTCACACTCGCCGGTGATCTGGGGGTCGCGGGGCGCTGGGTGTCCCAAGTTCCTGACACTCGCCGGTGATCTGGGCGAGGGGTATGCCGGGTGGTCCCGATTTCGTCACACTCGCCGGGGATTTCTGGGTGGCCGGTGATGCCCCCGCGGCTTGTATCAGGTTAGTGACGCTTGTATGAGGCTCTACCGGTTAGTGACGCTTGTATGAGGCTCTACCGGCATACAAGCGTGGCTAGCCTCATACAAGCGGTGGGGCCGGGCTCGAGCCAGGCGTGAATGGCGGATCTGGCAGGGGGCGGGGAGGTGCGGCGGGCTCGGACCAGGCGTGGGCAAGCGGATCTGGCGGGGAGATGCTGGCGGATCAAGCGGATCAAGCGGGTCAAGCGGGTCAAGCGGGGAGGGGCGGCTGGGGGGTGAGTTACCCGGCATACGCCTGGAGGAAGGCGCTCACCAGCGGTCCGGCGATTTGGGAGCCGGAGACGCCGTCCGCCACATAGACGGCAACCGCGAGGTCACCGCGGAAGGCGATCATCCAGGCGTGCGCCTTGGTGACCCCGGCGGCATCGAACTCGGCGGTCCCCGTCTTGGCCCCCTCGGCAATGCCGGCGAGTGCCTTGGCGCTGCCCTCGGCGACCACGCCGCGCAGCATGCCTTGGAGCGCTTGGGCTTCCTCGGGCGTGAGGGGCTTGGCCGGGGCAGGGGGTGCGGTCGGCGCAGGACTGATCTTCGGTGCGGGACTATCCGTCGCTGCAGCAGTCGCTGCAGCGGTCGCCGTGGCCCCCTCCGCCGCAGAACCCGACTGGTCGGCATCGCCGCCCGGCGCGGGCGAGGTCGCAGCCGGCCGGTCGACCAATCGAGGCAACAGCGTCGAGCCGTGGACGATGGTTGCCATGACGATCGCCATCGTCAGGGCCGAGGCGGTGACGCGGCCCTGACCGATCATCGAGGCGCCATGCTCGGTCTGCGTCGCCTCGCGGGGGATCGATCCGACGAAACCGCTGTACCCGGTGTCATAGGCGACCCCAATCCCCAAGGCGGCTGCCGCGTCGGCGAGGTCGTCCTGCGAGACGGTCCCTCGCTGCGAGATGAAGGCCGTGTTGCACGAGTTGGCCAGCGCCAGCCGCAACGGCAGCGACCCGAGTTTCGAGGCGGGATAGGCGTCGTAGTTCTTGAAGACCCGCCCGTCGACGGTC